>Ga0180074_1000101_pt1 | contig 17170 bp, 16 predicted proteins | sample EasRiv366_16_10D_FD_121773 | JGI IMG/M metagenome (GOLD analysis project Ga0180074, IMG submission 121773) | Soil microbial communities from meander-bound floodplain in the East River, Colorado, USA - East River metaG ERMLT366_16_10D | ecosystem: Environmental > Terrestrial > Soil > Floodplain ...
TACACTGGTATACGCCTGCCGCGAAGAAGAATTTTCCTACGAATATACTCACGGTTCAATAACCTATGGCGCGTTCACCTACTCCCTTGTCAAAACGTTACGCCGTTACCGGCACCTAAAAGAACCAAAGCTGACATTTACATCCCTTGTAAACAAGGTTGCCAGGGAATTGAAAGTTCTTGGTTATGAGCAGACTCCAACGTTAAGTGCGCCGAGAGATAAGAGACAAAAAACACCGTTGGGATAATGTGCGCCTGGTGATTCGCAGCGCATTAAATATTGTACAATCCAAACACTAGACCCCGCGAGGCTTTCCATTCCAGTGGATAACGAAGTCTCGTAGGGTCTGATCATTTCTATACAATCCCTTCCCGCTGGCACACAAGGGACCGTATGCCGGGCTTAGAAACTCTTGATGGAGCCAGAGATGGCAGTACCACCGGGGCGATCGGTAGCCACCACGTTGACAGTGACATTCGTACCCGCAGAGACGGCTTCGGTAGTGGTATAGAACCAACTGCCCGAGTCAAGCACTGCATCACCGCTTTCGATGAGGTCGGAGGCATCATCAGTAATGGAGACATGCACCTTCAGCACTTCGAAATCATCACGGGCACTGATGCGGATGAGGTCCCCAGCCTGCCCGTTGTATGCGGAGAGGTCTACGTTATCGATGGTGGGGGCGCAGTAATAACCCAGTAATAACTCATTATATAGGCACCCCCCGGCGACTAAATCTTTTCACCCTTTTCAGACCCCCATATCTGGGGGTAGGCATTTCCCATCCACGCCCAAAAACCAGGCACCTGACACCTGAAACTTGACACCTGAAACTTGACACCTGAAACTTGACACTTGAAACTTGACACTTGATACCTGAAACCTGACACTTGCCCCTCGCCACTCAAAGGATACGTTATACTCGCGCCCATGTCCATTCCCAAACCACCGCTCGACCCACTCATCTCCGCGCCAGATAGCAACGAATACTTCAACGCCATCAGCCATCTCATCGGCGCGATCCTGTCCATTTCAGCGCTGGCGGTACTCGTCACCCTGGCAGCGACCGCCGCAAAACCGGCGCACATCATCGGCTTTGCCATCTATGGAACGAGTCTCTTCCTGTCCTTTCTGTTCAGTTGTCTCCTGCATTTCTTTCTGCTCTTCAACAAATACCTGCGTGTCTTCGGCATCCTCGATCACGACGCCATCTATATCCTGATCGCCGGTACATACACACCCTTCTGTCTCACGATCCTCAGCGGCTCCACTGGCTGGGTCTTATTTGGGATCATCTGGAGTCTGGCGGTCCTCTTCATCACGCTCAAATCCATCTTCTTCACAAAGATTCCCGTATGGATGTCGAACGCGTCCTTCCTCCTGATGGGCTGGATCATTGTTTTCTTGATCGGTCCCATCTACCGACAGCTTGGTACAGGCGCCATGTCCCTGCTCATCGCAGGTGGTCTCTGCTATACCGTCGGCGCATTGATCTTTGCCAATGGCAAACCCAATCCCTTCCCACCGCATTTTGGCAATCACGAGATCTGGCATCTCTGCGTCTTGGCAGGCAACACCTTTATGTTCCTGGTGATGTTGTTTTATGTATTGCCTTATCCTCTAAAATAGTTATCTCAAAAATGTCACCCTGAGCGATAGCGAAGGGTCTCTCTTTCAACATCCGAGACTCTTCGGTCGCGAGTACGCTCCCTCAGAGTGACATAGTGCTTTTTAGACGGCTAATCCATTCTTCACAAAAAACTCATACCATCTTCATCCTAACCAAATAACCAACAGATATACTCCATTCAATCTTTACAAATGGAGCAAACCAATGAACCGAAAAACCATCTTTAGCATTGTCCTTGTCATTAGCATGATCGCCTTAACTGCCTGCGCATCAGCGACCGCGACACCAACATCCAGCACCATAGAGAACGCCCCCACTGCAAGCAATGATCTACAAGCGACCGAGCCAGCTGCAACCAGCAGCACCGATCCGAATGTGACCGCACCCACCGCAGACACCCCAATCAGCATGGACCCCAGCCTCGCCTGTAGTGGCGGCAAAACCACTGCCAGCGCCACGCTTGAATTAACCGAAGGTCCGTATTACACGCCTGGCTCACCAGAACAGGCAAATCTCTATCAAGACGGAATGCCCGGCACCAAGCTGATAGTCACAGGGTATGTCTACGATACCAACTGTCAGCCCGTGGCAAATGCCTGGTTGGATTTCTGGCAGGCAGATGCGACTGGTGAATACGACAACAGTGGCTATACGCTCCGCGGACATCAATACACGGACGCCAACGGCTTCTTTACATTGACCACCGTCGTCCCTGGCATTTATCCCGGTCGCACCGAACATATCCACTTCAAGGTACAGGCACCCAACGGCAAGGTCATCACCTCCCAATTGTTCTTCCCCGGCGTCGCACAGAACGAGTCCGATGGCATCTTCGATGAGAGCCTGCTCCTCCCCATTCAGGAAACAAGCGACGGCTTACAGGCACAGTTCAACTTTGTCGTGCCTGCGCAATAAACGCTAACTTTTCACCAGCGCTCAAACATGATTACTCCCAACCTTAAGGATTCAGCCACTGATTGCACGGATTATCACAGATTTTAAATCAATCGCCCCGAAATGAGCGAAACGAAAAGCCAACCCCTAAACTGGGCTGGCTTTTTTCGTGTAAATCAGTGGCATCGTGCCCGAAGGGTAAATCCGTGGCTAAAAGCTCTACGATTAAATTCGGGGTGAGCCTTGTTTGATGGGTATTCACAATGATCCGAATCACAAAATCCCCTCTATCAATGTTTTCGATCACGCAAAGGTGTCAGGCAAGATGCGGTTCGAACGCTTCTTCCACGACCCGGTAGACTGCATCGTGTTCATGTACCGGTTCGATGACCTTGATCGCCACATCGTCACCAGGCTTCACCCACACAACGGTATGATGATTGACCTCCAGGGAGGCAACTCTTTGCGTGAAATCGGTCGAATGCCCAAGGATGTGGATCTTGTCACCAAGCCTCAAGGTCTCGGTCAGTTTCAGCACCGCAACATTGAGATGATTGTAATAGTGTGTGATCCTGCCAATTTCGACTTCCATAGGTCTACTCCTTTCAAACCATTAGGAAGCATGTACTGCTCTACAATATTACTGTAGCACAAACGGAAGTGAAAAACTAGACCCTCCGCGATCACAACACATGAACCTGGTTCTGGAAAGTCATATTTCGTACATTTGCCTGATTGAAACACTTGCCTTTAATGCTATACTTTGTTAAAAATAGATGAGTTGGCAGCTTCTCCGCAATCTCCAGTACTTCATGATCGCAAGGTTATAAGAAAAGGAACTCAATATGAGTAGAATAATCGCCGTCATTGTCCTGTTGATCATCGCTGTAGTAATACTATACGCCTGCGGTATCATCTCCCCTAATCCCCCTACTCCCGATCCGATAAACCCTATTGTTGGCGATACACCCGCCGTGAGTCTCGAAGTCCTTGCGCAGAGTGGCACCTATAACGCGGCTGGGCTACCGATCCCCTACACCTATCGGGTGACGAACATTGGAAACCCAGCGCTCGCAGGACCCATAACCATCACCGATAGCAACAAAGCTGCCACCTGTCCGGCTGTCAACACGGTTGGCAATCTGGATAACAATCTCGATACACTAGAGGCCGTCACTTGTAATTCTGTCTACACCACCACCCAAGCCGACCTGAACACAGGCTCTATAACCAGCACTGCCCTCGCCACAGTCGGCGGGACAAACTCGAACACGGTCAGCACGGTTGTTCCAATGACACTGAACAAAGTGCTGACCCTCACCTACGCCGCCACCCCTGCAAACTATAGCCAGGCCGGGCAAACCATCAACTTTACCTATTCTATTAAAAATACTGGCACTGCTGTTTTGGGTCCGGCACAATTTATTATCAAAGATGACCACCTGGGGACGATCAACTGCCTCAGCGCCACAACCATTCTGGCATCCAACGAATCGGTCACCTGCCCAGGCAGCTATGTGACCACTGCCAATGATGCGACAGTTAATCAAATAACCTTCAACGGCACTGCCACCGGTGGCGGTGCAGAGACCATTCAACCCGCCAGCATTAACATCGCGAATACCATTATCCCCGCCACCCAAGGCGGATCAACAACCCTAACGCGCGGCAGCACGATCCAGCATAAAGTGATCGAAGGTGAATGGATGATTCAGATCGCACGTTGTTACGGCGCAGATTTTGATGCAGTGCGCAGTGCCAATACACAGGTGCGTGACCCCAACAAGATCTGGCCCATAGATACCATCACCGTTCCTAACATTGGCAGTAACGGCATAATGTACGGTCCGCCCTGTATTAGTTTTTATACTGCCCAATCCGGCGATACCTGGAATTCGATCGCGCAAAAATTCAATGCCGATATCGCTGTTCTGCAAGAGGCAAATCAAAATGTCACGGTAACGAACGGGGCGTGCATACGCTTGCCACTCAATTCCGCCGGCGGAGCAACTGTCTTACCGCTGACCATCGTGCCCTGTAGGGTTAGCTCAACTCCGCTGCCTACATCGTCCCCGATCCGCATCAATATTCCCGCCGGGTCAACCAGTACAGTCATCCCCGGCAGTGTGACAGGCTCCGGCAAAGTCCGGTATGTGTTGACTGCGGCGCAGGGACAGACCCTTACCATCAAGGTCACAGCACCTGCGAATGAGGTGGCATTGGCGGTGTTTGGTCCCAACAATACAACGTTGAAAGCCCAGGATGCAACCCTAACGTGGAGCGGAACCATTGCGACAAGCGGCGATCATTTCATCGATGTTGTCAGTGTGCAAACAACGACGACCAAAAACTACACACTGGAAGTCGGTCTTTCTGCGCCCGTATCTGCTTTTGAACGAGTAGCCGATATCAACTCTGGAGCCGGTGACTCCAATCCGGCTTATCTGTCCGTGTTCAATGGGGCTCTATATTTCAAAGCCACCGGCAGCAACAATGCGGGTGCCGAATTATGGCTGTATGATCTGGGTCTGAAAGCTGTAAGTCTTGCGCAGGATATTAACCCCGGCGCACCAGGCTCTGACCCAAGTTTCTTAACCCCATATAGCAATGCGTTGTACTTTAGCGCAAACAACAACGATGGCGCGGGCGTTGAACTCTTCCGCTTCAATGGCAGTGCTGTCGGGCGCACGGGCGATATCAATAGCGCCGGGAATGGAAACCCAGCGCACATGGCTGTCTACAACAACATCCTGTACTTTAGCGCCAACGGCAACGATGGAGCTGGTGTAGAGTTGTGGAAGACAGATGGCACAGCCATTACTCGCGCCGCAGATATTCATCCGGGCACCGGCGATTCAAATCCTGCCTATCTGGCTGTCTATAATAGCCTCCTGTACTTTAGCGCCACCAGCAATGACGGCGCTGGCACTGAGCTCTGGAAGTTTGACGGTACCACTGCCACACGCGTATTGGATATCAACAATGGTGTTGGCAATTCCAATCCGTCTTATCTGGCCGTCTTCAACAACATGTTGTACTTCAGTGCCAACGGCAACGACGGCGCCGGAACTGAACTCTGGCGCTACGATGGCACCACCGCCGGGCGTGTGGCAGATATCAACTCCGGCGCCGGGGATTCAGGTCCCACCTTCCTAACCGTGTTCAACAATGCGCTCTACTTTAGCGCCACAGGTGATGCCGCTGGGACCGAACTTTGGAAGTACGATGGCACCACGGCAAAGCGTGTCAGCGACCTCAATACCGCCGGCAACTCGAATCCCGCGTTCCTGGCTGTCTTCGACAATGCGCTCTTCTTCCAGGCAAATGGCGGAGATGGCGTTGGCATTGAGCTATGGAAATTCAAAGGACCATGATCGCAGGATAAATACCATCGTAAAGAACAGCCACAGAGTTAGCGGAGATTTTCTCTGCGGTCTCTGTGGCTATTTTTTATTTCAAAAGGTTATACATCTCTTATACAATACCCAACAAGGAGCCAACATGGAATTAAAGGATGCTATTCTCAAACGCCGTATGGTTCGAAACTTTGCCGATAAACCCGTTGATCCACAAACCATTGAACGCATCGTTGAGCTGACTCGTCACGCTCCCAGCGCAGGCTTCACACAGGGACAATCGTTTATCATAGTCACCACGCCTGAGTTGAGAAAGGCGATCGCAAATACCTGTGAGGAAGCAGAATATGTGACAGGCGGCTTCGATCCGTTCATTTCGAAGGCGCCTGTGTTGTTAATTCCCTGCACCAGCGAACTTGCCTATCATCGCCGTTATCAGGAAGCCGATAAAGTGAACGATGATGGCACAGAGATCGTCTGGCCCGTCCCCTATTGGTTCATGGATATCGGTTGTTCCGTGATGATCGCCCTGCTCGCCGCTTTGGATGAAGGTCTCGTCACTGCCTTTGTTGGTTCCAAAGACCTGGATACCCTGCGCGCCATCCTGAACATACCAAATGAGGTCACTCCGGTCGGCGTCATCGCGGTTGGTTATCGCGCTGCGGATGTCCCCTCACAATCGCTAAAACGCGGACGCAAGGCGGATGCAGAATATATTCACCACGAAACATGGTAACAACCAACATGCGCAGCCAAAGGCTTCCAGCCATCGACTTTCTGCGTGGGCTGGCTATGATCATCATGGCGTTGGATCATGTCCGGTTGTATTTTGGTCATGGGAACTGGTATTCAGATCCAACGAATTTGGAAACTACTACACCAGCGCTGTTCTTCACGCGTTGGATAACGCATTTCTGCGCACCAATTTTTGTCTTCCTGGCAGGCACCTCGGCTTTTCTTTATGGAAGCAAACAGTCGAGTACAAAACCCCTTGCCCTCTTCTTATTCACACGCGGACTGTGGCTGATCTTCGCGGAACTGGTCATCGTCAATTTTGCGTGGACTTTCGACATTACTTTCAGTTACATCATCCTACAGGTGATCTGGGCAATCGGTATCAGCATGCTCGTTTTATCCGCCCTGGTGTTTTTGCCAACTAAAATCATTGCGCTGATCGGGCTTATTCTCGTATTTGGGCATAACTTACTAGATTCAATCAAAGCCTTTGGCGCGTTTCCAAAGGATATTCTCTGGTACATTCTGCATCAAGAACATGTTCTTTACGTGGGCAAAAGTACAGTGATCGCTCACTACCCAGCCCTACCATGGATCGGGCTCATCGCTTTAGGCTATGCCATGGGCACATTCTATACACAAAACTTCGATGAGGAAAAACGCAAGCGCCGGCTCTTACAGATTGGCATCAGCGCAATTACGTTATTTCTTCTGCTGCGCGGATTCAACTTATATGGCGAACCAAATCCATGGACGTCACAAAGTTCATCGGACGTCACAAAGTTCATCGATATTTACAGTCCTATCTTTTCTCAACACAACAAAATATCCACCATCACTTCATTTTCTCCTCATGACTATCGGACCAGCACTGGTCTTTTTAGCATTGAGTGAAAGGTTCAATCAGCAAATTACAAAGCCCTTCGTGGTTTTCGGGAAAGTTCCATTCTTCTTTTATATCGCGCATCTTTATGTGATCCACATGCTTGCCATGTTGGCAATTATGTACAAAGGCTATGATTGGCATGCGTACATCCTGTCAGCAACGGGAATCAGATCGGGAACATTGATCAACTTCGGGTTTGGCTTGGAGGCGGTGTACGTCATCTGGATTCTCATCCTCGTGTCTCTATATCCGCTTTGTAAATGGTTTCAAAGATATAAAGAAAATAATCCCAACAAGTGGTGGCTAAGCTATCTCTAAGACAAACGCACTATAATTCCTGACAGTTCATCCGATTTATTTTGGAAAGGAGTTTTACTCATGGCTGAATTAAAAACCAAACTCACCAATGCCAGCGTGGATAAATTTCTCAAAGGGGTCAAAGATGAACAAACCCGCGCAGATTGTTATCAGATCATTGCGATGATGAATAAGGCAACCAAAGCCGAACCGAAAATGTGGGGCACGAGCATTATTGGGTTTGGTAATATCCACCTCAAATATGAAAGCGGACGCGAGTTGGATTGGTTCCCCATCGGTTTTTCGCCGCGCAAACAGAACATCACTCTCTACCTCACGGGCGGACTGGAACAAAAGGAACTGCTTGATAAATTGGGTAAATATTCCACCGGCAAGGGTTGTTTGTATATCAAGAAACTCTCGGATGTGGATATTAAGGTATTAAATAAGCTCATCTCAACATCTGTAAAAAAAGCACCAAAGAACAACTCATAAGTCCATGGAACTTACGATTATCATTCAGATCGTTTCCACCATTGCCATGAGTCTGGGCATTGTGTTCGGTATTCTCAACCTGCGAAATTTTCAAGTCATGCGCAAAAGAGAAGCCGCCATCTTAATGCTCAACTCCTTTCAAACCATGGAGTTCGTGCGCGGCTTGTTGTATATTTTCGACCTCCCTGATAATGCCACCAATGAAGATCTGGAAAATCTGCCCGAAGATAAATTCATGGCCATCTATCTGGTGCTAGGCACATGGGAACGCCTTGGAATTCTTGTCCATCGACATGAAATCGCCATTGATCTTGTTGACGATGCCTTCAGCGGTCCCATCATTCAGTCCTGGGTAAAACTGGGAAAATATGTTGAAGGTTTCAGAGCCCGCGTACAAAGGGAGACCGGCTTTGAATGGTTTCAATGGCTTGCCGAAAGGATGACGGAACGCGAACAACATGGCTCCGCCATCCCGGCCTATATCGCTCATAAGAATTGGAAGCCGCGAAAAAATTAAACTATGAAAAAAATAAAATTTATTGGTATCGTATGGATGACCACTTTGATCCTCTCCGCTTGTGCTGGGACAAGTTCCGCGTCATCACTTTCATCACCCACTGCTCCGCCAGCCCAAACTTTTGCATCAGCCCCCACTCTCACCCTCGAACCGACCTCCACAGCTACAGTAATTCCAACCGCTACGCAGACGCCGCTTCCAAATCCACTTGAGATCGGCGTCATGCGCGGACGTGAATATCCCGGCAGCGATATCGTCATCGAAGAGGTTCTCAACCCCGGCGCGAACTACAACCGCTATTATGTTTCCTATCTCTCCGAAGGCTTAAAGATCTACGCCTTGATGACTGTGCCCTACGGCGACAAACCAGCCACTGGCTGGCCCGTGATCATCTTCAATCATGGCTACATTCCTCCCGATGTATACGTCACCACCGAACGTTATATCGCCTACGTGGATCAGATCGCGTACAATGGCTATATCGTCTTCCGCTCCGATTATCGTGGGCATGATCGCTCTGAGGGACAGGCTGGCGGCGCATACAGCCGACCCGATTACACCGTAGACGTATTGAATGCTGTTGCTTCCATGAAAAAATTTCCCGATGCCGACCCCAACCGCATTGGCATGTGGGGACACTCGATGGGCGGCTATATCACATTACGTTCCATGGTCATTACAGGCGACATCAAAGCTGGCGTCATTTGGGCTGGCGTCGTTGCCTCTTATCCTGATCTTTTATACAACTGGCGGCGTGGACCAACCGCTTCTCCCGATTCGTCACCCCGCCCCGGCTCGTGGCGCTCCACGTTTGTGGATATGTATGGCTCACCGGAAGAAAACCCCGCATTCTGGAATTCTATATCCGCCAATTCTTATCTACATGAAATATCAGGACCCATCCAGTTGCATCATGGCACAGCCGACACTGACGTGCCGCTGGCATTCTCAGAGTCACTTTACTTTCAAATGCTTGAGACTGGTCAGTATGTGGAACTCTATAAATATGAAGGCGATAACCACAATATCTCAGACTACTTCAGTACTGCGATGCAACACACCATCGAATTCTTTGACAGATACGTGAAATAGGTGTGAAATAGACGAGATCGAAGCTTGCCAAAATAATCGCTGAAAAGAGTAAAATGCACAATGACAACCCGCCTCTATCTCGTCCGGCATGGTGCTACCCCCCTCACCGCTGAAGACCGCTTCTCGGGTTCGGAGAATGTTCATCTTTCAGAAGAGGGTCGGGCGCAGGTAACACGGCTTGCCAAACGCCTGAAAGATGACACCATTGACGCCATCTATTGCAGTCCGCTGGATCGCACCATGGAAACTGCTGAGATCATCGCCAAGCCGCATCAACTCACATTGATCGCCAAGGACGGCTTCCGCGAGATCAGTCATGGGCATTGGGAGGGTTTATCGCGCAAGGAAGTGGAGGGGCAATATCCTGAAGAGTATCTGGCGTGGGAGGCAGACCCATTCACATTTGCGCCCGAGGGCGGGGAATCGGGCATCACCGTTCTGGCGCGCACCCTGCCTGTGCTCCGCGAAGTGATTGTGGAGCATAAAGATAAAAACATCATGGTCGTCTCGCATAAAGCCACTTTACGGATCATTATTAGCAGTCTGTTGGGGTTCGATGTGCGCGGATATCGTGACCGGCTCGATCAGGCGCCCGCCTGCTTGAACATTTTGGATTTCAAAGACACCGTCCGCGCGCGGTTGATGTTGTTCAATGACATTTCGCATTATGCCGATCATCCGCATCGCCCGCACCATCAGATCTCACGTTGGTGGGATATTGGCAACGCGCAGGAAGAAGATCAAGGTTGAGATCAGGCAGCAGGAAACTGAAGCAGGTTTGGGTTTGGAAAGAAGCGGAGCTTGAATCCATTTAACAAAATTAATATTAGAGCGGGAGTCAAATTTAGAGTAAAATCGGGCTTAGTACTTAAGTCCCACTGATAGCGACAATTCAATACACAGCCAGGAGGTCGGCAATGTTCAAGACACAGAATCTTTATCAAAATGATGAGAAGTGGAAGACAACAAAGCTAGGCAACTCAAATGAAACTATTGGTGGCTGGGGTTGTTTGTTAACCTCAACCACAATGATGCTAAACGGCATTGGCTATAGCGAGACCCCTGACACCGTAAATGAAAAGATGAAAAAGGCGGGCGGTTTTCAAGGTGCCTTTTTTATTCCCAGCGTTCTGCCCTATGTGTGGCCCAATTGTGCCTATCGCGATATGCAGCCTTGCGAGAATTCCCCAGCCCCCATCCAACTCATTGATGCGGCGATTTCAGCTGGCAAACCTGTTATTTTACAGGTGGATTGGAACAAACAAGCCGGTATTCAAACTCACTTTGTATTGATAAAAGAAAAGAAGGGCAACGATTACATTTTGTATGACCCTTACAAATATCCGGGTGATGGTCCAGAAAAGGAAGTGTTGCTGACCACGCGCTACAAATACAACGGCGCGACTCTCGAAGCAGAGATCAGCGGAGTTTTGTGGTTTGACTCATACAGTTCTGCCCCGCCCGAACCACCCAAGGTGACCAAAGTACCCGTGCCAGCCGAAAAATTTGTGATTTTCGCTGTGGAAGATGATCTAGCGTTACGTGCCGATCCATCAGTGGGCGGTTATCTTTGGAAGCGCATGCCATTAGGCACCGAACTCACCTGTCTCGAACCCAAAGCCACCGCCAAAGCCAAACTTGGTGTGAACGGTCAGTGGATCAATATCCAAGACCCGAACGGCGATCAAGGCTATGTGGCAGCGTGGTTTGTCTCTGATTCAAAGGATAAGCCTGCGACTCCGGCTGCAACCAAGCCTGTTTCCACCTCAACAACTTCATCTACAACCAAACCTGCTACTGCCACGTCTGCGGCTTCAGCCACGAAGTTGCCCCCAGGTGCCATGGCATTCATCCCCCTCGAAGAACTGTCCTTCCGCACACAACCAATCATCTCCCCTGAGACTGTTATCCGCCGCATCCCACCAACGGAAATGCTAGTGAGCATTGAGCCCGCCAAAGATGCGATCGCCAAAGTGGGCGTGACCAATCAATGGCTCAAAGTACGTGACGCTTCCAACAAGGAAGGTTATGTTGCGGCGTGGTATGTCAAGTATGCCAGCGGTTCACAACCAGCTGTCACTACCACGGCTACTGCTACAACCACGACCACGACCACCACCACCGCGGCGGCTCCTGCACCTGCTCCTGTACTTGCACCGGGTGGCGTACTGAAAGTCAAAGCGACGGCTGAGGGCATCGCACTCCGCAAACAACCGGTTGTCAGCGATGCTTCCTTGATCTATCGCCTGCCACTTGGAACAGTGTTCACTGTCACCGAGCTGAATGCCGAAGGTAAAGTTGGCAAGAATGATCAATGGTTGAAAGTCAAAGACCCCAACGGCGCAGAAGGTTATGTTGCCGCCTGGTTTGTTGGACGCTAATAAGAGTGGATGGAGAAATCGATCATGGAAACTGAAACCCCAAAACCCGCACCAATCCTTGAAATTGCGTGGACACGCCATGCCAACCTGGATCTAGCCGCCGACAAGCGCACAGCCGCTTTCTACACCATCCGCAGACGGATTATTTGGTTGGGTGTTCTGGCAACCCTGCTTGCGATCATCACGCAGATATACTTTCTCGACCTTAAGTCCCTACCATGGCCAATGTACATTCTAGGGCTTATCGTAAAATTCTTTTTTATCGCAACTCCAATAGCGGCCTCGATCCTGGCCTCATTCGCCACCAAGTTCTATTCCAATGGCGCCTGGCTGATCTATCGCGCTGGGTCTGAAGAGATCAAAAAAGAAATTTATTTCTTCCGTACCATTCTACAAAAGGATCCAGCACGCCGGGCGTATCTGGAAAAACGCCTTGGTGAAATCCAGAGACAGCTATTTCGCAGCCTGGGCGGTGAATTTGCTTTTGAAGGGTACACTGGTTCACTCCCTTCAAATCACAATCCCCAGGACCCAAACAGCGACCCCGGGTTCAGCGAACTGACCGGTGATGAATATTTCAGGTATCGGCTTGAAAATCAACTTGGCTGGCACAATCGAAAAGTAAATCAACATAAAGAAGAACGCCGCAGAATGACGATCTACATTCTGATCGCAGGCGGTCTCGGTGCGATCTTTGCAGCGCTAGGTGGCGGCTGGAGTCTTTGGGTTGCCTTAACTGCCTCCGTTACTGCCGCTTTTATCGGCTGGCAGGAACTGCGCAATGTGGACTCCATCATCAAGAACTATAGCAAAGTGGTCATGGAACTTACGATCCTTTACGATCACTGGCAAAACCTGGAACCTGAGGAACGCAACCCGGCCGAATTTTATACAATGGTGCGCGGCTGTGAAGATGTGCTCTGGGCACAAAACATGGAATACATCAAATCCATGCAGGAAGCTTTGAAGGAAGCCGATCTCGATCAGGAAGCTGGACTCATCAACCGCGTGATCAAAGAATCGGTTGAATCGGCTGACCGCACAAAGCAAGCCATGGCAGATGCCATCGTTGAGCAAACAACAGTAACTCTGCAAGAGACGGAAAAGAAGGTTGAAGAAACCTTCAAAGCTGTTTTGGGCTCACTTGCTGAGGAAGCTTCCTCCGAACTTGTTCAGGCTGAACTTGAAGCCATGAGCAAGGCTGCCTCAGAAATGGTCGAGAATGCGGTTGAGAAAGCAAAATCTTTCTCATCATCCCTTGCAGATATCGCTAAAGAATTCGCGCATATCGAGATTGGCAGAGATACATCCAAGGAACAACTCAATGCCATTCTGGCGCGCTACCCGAAGTCAAGCGACGTAAAGGGTTAACCGAGACCATATATGGGTCTAAAAAGCTTTTTTGGAATCAAGAAGAAAGAAGAGCCAACTATGCAACCTACATCCACTCCAACTGCACCAACTGGACTACCCGAATCATCATCAGAGGTACAACCGCAAGCAACGCCAACTGCGACGCCCGTAACAACACCACAGGCAACACCCACACCAATTGTACAAGAGCCCAAAAAAGCTCCTGAAATAAAAACGCTCGACATTTCATCCAGCAACGTAGATGAGAACAAGCCTCATCCCCTGCGCCCGGAACATCGTCCGCATGCATTTGTGATCATGCCGTTCGGTAAGAAAAAAGGCGGAGATGGCTCGCTTTACGATTTCAACGCGATCTACACTCAGCTCATCAAGCCAACGCTTGAGAACGCCGGCTTTGAATCCTTCCGAGCCGATGAGGAAGACTCCAGCGGTGATATTCTCACCGATATGTTCCAGGAATTATTGCTCGCCGATCTCTGCCTCGTGGATATGAGCATCGACAATGCCAATGTGTTTTACGAACTCGGCATCCGGCATGCCTTCCGTAAACGCGGTATGGTACATATTCAAGCCGGGCGCTCCTACATGCCCTTCGACGTCTTTAATGTACGCACGATCCCATATCACATTACGCCCGAAGGTCTCCCCGACCCTGCCTTTCTTGACAAAGACAAAGCCGCCATTGAACGCATTGTGCGAGCTACATGGTCATCTGAACCAGAACAGATCCATAGTCCCGTTTTCAACTTGTTGACCAGCCTCGCAGAACCTGACCGTAGAACCCTGCGTACCCCCCTCGCCACTGGTTTCTGGCGTGAATACAACGAATGGAAGCAACGCGTTACCATCGCACAACGCCAAAAGCGGATCGGCGATATTTTGCTTTTGACCGAAGAAATCAAGAATCCGCTCATCAAAGAGGAAGCGATTGCTGAGGCGGGTAAAGCTCTCGCCAACATGGGACGGAATGAACTCGCGCTTGATCAATACCGGAAAGGATTGGAAATCAACAGCCGCAATCCGTTTTTCAGACGCGAAGAAGCGTTCCATTTGAACCGTTTGGGAAAAGTGGATGAAGCCATCGTCAAGATCGAAGCTATCATGGTGGATGATCCTAGTGATGGCGAAGCCATCTCCTATCTCGGGCGCATCTACAAGGAAATGTGGAATGACTCGTGGAGATGGGTCAAAGATCCCACCACAAGATTACGCACTGCTTTCGATTCGTATCACTGGCTGATCCAAGCCATTGATACCTATATGAGGGGCTATCGCACCAATCTCAACCGGTACTACCCTGGCATCAATGCGCTAACTCTGTCCACCATCCTCGTCGACCTGGCAAGTCGCTTCGACGATCCCCAGAGTCCCGACCCTGACATCGAATGGGTTCGTGCTAACCTTGAAGAGCTACGGGGTTCGCTGATCTTTGCACTGGAAGCCTATATTGATGAGGAAAGAGCCGATTATTGGACACTGGCATCGTTTGCTGAACTCAAAGTATTGACCGCCAAAAATATCAACGAGGTAGTCCGTGGATATCGCAAGGCACTTACCGCCTCGCGCCGCAATACTTTCTTCCTCCAGTCCACATTGGGGCAACTCGAAATGTTGAAATCGCTTGAGATGCGCTCAGAATATGTGGAGGCAGGCATCCAGGTTATCAATGAGGAATTGCGGCGTATGCGTAAGGAAGAATACGTCGAAGACAAAAACAAAAAAGCAGATGAACCCAAACGCCATGAAGGGCATGTTTTCCTATTTGCGGGTTATATGATCAACAATTCCAAAAAGAAGGAAAACCACTTTCCTCCTGAAAAAGAAAGCGATATTAAAAAAGCGATTGACACGGTACTCAATAGACATAATGCCGGACCCGATGATATGGCAGTCACCACTGGCATGGATGCCGGCAGTGAGATCATCTTCGTCGAATGCTGTGTGGAACGCGGCATTCCCGTCCGAGCCTACTTCCCTGCTGTAGAAGCGCCATACGTCCGTGACTTCGTCAGCCCCGGCGGTGAACCATGGGTCGAACGATTCTACAAGATGCGCAACCACCCGCTCGTGGATGAGTTCTACCAGCCCGAACAGGTCGGCTTGCCTAAAGAAGGCGATAACGTCCACGAACGCAACAACCGTTGGGCTTTATATTCTGCCCTCCTGCGCGGCGTAGATAAAGCTAGATTGATCGCCGTCTGGGATGGTAAGAACGAAATATCCAAAGATCTCGATGCGCGGCTTGTAAAACATATGGTGGATCTCATGCGGGATACTGGCGGTATGGTTGAACACATCAACCCCTATAAATTATCTGCGGATTTACTTGAAGCTACATCGCCTGTTGTAGAAATCGTCCCAGCCAACACTCCTGCAAAAACAGAAAAATCAGAAGCGGCAGCCAAATCAAAAAGTAAAAAGAAAAAGTAAGGTAGCAGTCTTATCAAAAAAGATGCCCGCTGGTCAACCAGCGGGCATCATCACATGTTCGATCTTTTCTTTCGGGTACGCCCACACTTCCCCTTTTATACCTTTCGCCAGACAAAAATCGCCAGCCCGCACCGTCTCAGCGCCTTCCATGGAAACGACAGTCACCAGCGCATCCGGATCGCCCTGCGTCACTTCAGTAAGTGGCGTCAATAAGGTTATAGCCTTCTTAATACAATATCCCGGGCGAATCAACACATAACTCTCTTCAAATATCGTCGCATCAATGGGCCAAAAATCATTCGGCTTATCGATCTCACTGATGAGAAAATCCCCGCTCTTGGCGGTCAATTCGGCGCCCCACGGAGTTGTTATTTCCATGGATTGAGGCTCGTTCGGAGCAGGCATGAATGGAATCACACGTCTCTCCACCTTGCTCCGGTACGGCTTAAAATTCAATGTCTGTAATATTGGGTCATCCGAAGTAATTACAAGTGTATTAACCATAGTAATAAGATAAAAATATTCTACCATACGCGTATATTAATCGAACATTACAAATTCGCCTCATATCGCGCAGACCTATCTTGAAATAGATCATGGTCTATGCTATAAAAAACAAAATCATTCAGGAGAGTTTCGTGGGTAAACTCATCAGCATTGTGGGCGCAAGTGGCGTGGGCAAGACCGCCCTTGTACACGCTCTCGCAAAAAACAAAATTTTTCAAACCGCTTACGAACAACATACCGAGCGTCCATTTCAAGCGCTCTTTAAGCAGGATAAAAGATTCGCCCTCGCAAATCAAATCGACTATCTACTCTTGCGCGCAGAACAGGAAAAGGACTTGCGGCGTAACGCTTCGCAAATTGGATTGATCGACGGCGGACTCGATCTCGACTTCCACGGCTTCACCCGCCTCTTTCTCAGCCGCAACCTGCTCGGTCAACCTGAATTTGATCTTTGCCGACGACTCTATACACACATCCGCGAGACCCTGCCGCAACCCGAACTCATCGTCCGCTTGCATGCGGATGTTGAAACCGTAAACAGCCGCATGGTCAGCAGGCAGCGTATCAACATCGCCA
>Ga0180074_1000102_pt1 | contig 17147 bp, 16 predicted proteins | sample EasRiv366_16_10D_FD_121773 | JGI IMG/M metagenome (GOLD analysis project Ga0180074, IMG submission 121773) | Soil microbial communities from meander-bound floodplain in the East River, Colorado, USA - East River metaG ERMLT366_16_10D | ecosystem: Environmental > Terrestrial > Soil > Floodplain ...
AAGTATAAGAACGAGTCTACTTGTTTCCGTGTTTACCTGTTTACTTTCACCTACTCTCCAACCCGCGGCGCGCGCAAAGTATCCAAACGCTGACGCAATTCGATCTTACGTTCATCCGCCGCATGCCGAACATCGTTAAAGAACACATCGCCGCGTGAACGGATCTGTGCGCGCAATTCTTCCCCTGATTCGGGCGCCAGCAACAACGCAATGGTCGAACCCACCAAGCTACCTACCAAAATCCCGATCAAAAAGCCAAACATTCTTTTCATGATGATTCTCCTCTTATGTTCGCGCTGAGCGGAACGAGCCGCTAGGCGAGTGTAGTCGAAGCGCAGGTTGCAAGGTTATCCCCGCTTCGACTACGTTCGGACAAAAACATGCCATCACTCCGCTTAGCGCGAATAATCCAATTTCAGATAAAATTATTATAGATGAAATTCGCGTTTTGTGGAATAATGGAGACACCGCGCGTATCCGCTAGTGAACGCGACGGATCAAATTCAAGGCTGCCCAATTCGCGGCACACATAGCGGGGATAGTCGCAACAAACGGCTCCTACCATTACTCGGAGGATACCATGTCAACACCTGCTCCTGTTTCCCTTAGCGCCACTGCGCGCAAAAAAGTGACGACGCTTACACTTCGTCAAAAGAAAGAACGCGGCGAGATCATCACCATGCTCACCGCCTACGACTACCCCACCGCCATGGCAATGGACAAGGCTGGGGTGGACGCCATTCTCGTTGGCGATTCACTGGCGATGGTCGTGCTCGGTTACGAGAACACATTACCCGTGACCATGGAGGAAATGCTCCATCACAGTCGCGCTGTAGCACGTGGTGCAAAGACCTCACTGCTTGTTGGTGACATGCCGTTCATGTCCTATCAGGTTTCAGTGGAAGAAGCCACTCGAAATGCTGGTCGTTTCTTGCAACAAGGCGGCATGGATGCGGTCAAACTCGAAGGCGGACGCGAACGTGCAGATGCGGTCCGCTCAATCACCAGTGCTGGTATCCCCGTGATGGGACATATCGGACTCACCCCACAATCCATCAACCAACTCGGCGGATTCCGCGCACAAGGCAAAACCACCATCGCTGCAAAACGCCTCGTGGAAGATGCGTTGATTCTCGAGGAAGCTGGTGCTTTCAGTATTGTGCTTGAATCTGTCCCTGCACGTCTGGCGGAGTTGATCTCGAAAAAAATCTCCATCCGCACCATTGGCATTGGCGCAGGTGTTGGCTGTGACGGTCAAGTTCTGGTTACCCATGATGTGCTTGGGCTGTTCGACCGCTTCACACCCAAGTTCGTCAAGAAGTATGCCAACTTCCATAACGAGATGCAAAAGGCGTTCGCCGATTACATCGAAGATGTGGAAACCAAACGCTTCCCCGCCCAGGAACATACCGTTGAGATAGATGATAAAGAGTGGGAAGGCTTGATGAGTGAATTAAATTAATCGCTTACGAGTTACGTAATACGTATTACGTAACTCGTAATTTTTTATCCATATGAATATACTCATCGTTGGCACAGGCGCGCTCGCAACATTGTTTGCAGCGCGCTTAACACAGGCAGGCTATGGCATCACCATGCTTGGCACATGGAAAGAGGGATTGGACGCATTGCATCAACATGGTGTGCGGCTTGTGGATGCAAACGGAAAGGAACAGCAATTCAAAGTTAACGCTACGGATGATCCGCGTGAATGTGTTGGGGCGAAGTACGCGATTGTATTGGTTAAGGCATGGCAGACAGAGCGCGCGGCACATCACCTCAAGGAATGTCTTGCAGATGATGGCATCGCCCTCACCCTCCAAAATGGACTCGGGAATTATGAAACGCTCACGCAAAGCCTGGGCTTGAATCGTGTTGCCCTCGGCAGTACCACCACTGGAGCCACTTTACTCGGTCCAGGATTGGTGCGAGCAGGCGGAGAGGGGATCATATCGCTCGGACGGAATCAGGCAATGGGTCAGATCGAAGCGGCTCTTCAATCAGCAAAATTCAATGTGCAAGTAGTCGATGATCCACAGTCGGTGATCTGGGGCAAGCTAGTCATCAATGCGGCGATCAATCCATTGACGGCACTATTGAAAGTCACGAACGGCGAATTATTGGAACGTCCTTCGGCGCGCACGCTGTTAGGCACCCTGGCAAACGAAGCCGCAAACGTGGCGAATGCAGAAAATATCAACCTGCCTTTCGATGACCCGATTGCCGCTGTGGATGCCGTGGCGCGCAAGACCGCGGCAAACCACTCGTCCATGTTGCAGGATGTATTGCGCGGCGCACCCACCGAGATCGATGCGATCTGCGGGGCGATCGTAAAAGTCGCAGAAAAACATCACATGGGTGCACCCATGAATTGGATGTGCTGGCAGCTTGTAAAGGCTTTGCAAAAACAAGGGTGATTTTCTTCCACCAATTTGGTGCATTTTGTTGTATTCCCAACTTCCATGACATGGTAAGATAAATGCAATACTTTTGGTTCGGAGGCTTTTGATGCGTAAGTGGTTCACCCTTTTATTTTTATTATTGCTGGTTTTTCCAGCTTCGGTTCAGGCACAAAATGCTGTGACATTCGAATCTTTGAACGTGCGGTTGTGGTCGGAATATGACCAGCCCAGCATGTTGGTGATCTATGATTTTGATCTGACATCGGACACCACCCTGCCTGCCAAAGTGGATATCCGCATCCCTGCAGATGCAAATATCACCGCCGTGGCATATCTGGAAGGCAGTGATTATAAGAACACGGAGTTTTCGGGTCCCGTCGAAGATGGTGACTGGCAGATCATTACATTCTTCGTAAAAACATTAACCACCTATCATCTTGAATATTATCAACCCATCCAACGCAATGGTACAAACCGGTCTTTCACGTATCAATGGAACGGGGCTTATTTGATCAAAAACTTCCGGGTCGAAATTCAATTACCGGATGACAGTTCAGCCGTCAAGGCGACACCCATGTTGCCCTTTGTGCCCAACCAGCCGTTTTTGAGTGGCAGCGCCTCGGTCAGCAATCTGGAAGCGGGTAAAGCCTATCAAGTGGATCTGGATTATTCGCGTATTAGCGAAGCCCCCATTGTTCCGGCAGTTTCTCCGCAAGTAGCCGCTTCAGAACCGATCACACAGGACACAGCCGGGCGTGTGACATTGGATAACCTCCCCTACATCCTTGCTGGTGTTGGTGTATTGTTGGTCGTTTCAGCCATTTATTATTTCTGGCGTTCGAACTCAGCCCAGGCAGTCAAACCACGCAAGCGACAACGCGGCGTCAGAGGTGAAAACACACAGGTCTATTGTCACGAATGCGGTGCGCGGGCAAATGACGATGATCGCTTCTGCCGAACTTGCGGAAGCAAATTAAGAATCGAATAATTTGTTCTGCAAACAAAATGCGCTTTCAGGGCTTAGTACCGAAAGCGCATTTTTATTTTCTCATGATCCACTATTTGATCTCACGCCCCACGGATAGATAGATAAGGGATACAAAGGCAGGAGGTCCGCCCGGTAGCCTTTCCCGGCATAGGCTTGCATGAGTGTCACTGCGCGCTTAAGTACATCGCGATCGTATTTCAAGGGCAGGGTCATCAATTCAGCAATGGCGGTATGTGGGTATTTTCCCTTGATGCGGTGATAAACCCCAAACTCCAATTGCCAGGCATCCAATTCGCCATAAACTGATAGTGCAGTAATGAATCCCTGTTGCAAATGGCGCGCTTCATGAATGATGAGGGTTTTGATACGCAAGTCATCGAGGGGCGTTTCATAACTGTAGTAATGTGAATTCAAACGGATATTTCCGAACACGGTCCAGAATGCACCAACACTTGGGCGGACCTTCTTAAAACCGATCTGTGTGCCGCGTGCGCGCAGAAAGTTCACAGCGGCAACACCTTCATCCCCAACCTGGATGACCGCTTCCAAAAGAGTATCCTTCCAAACTGCATGTTCCATGTAACGCTCCTTTCAGCCAAATGTGACCAGAATAGTGTGAGTATAAATCATTTGAATAGGTTACAGAATAGCTAAATCTGAAGGAAAAGTCGTTACAATCTAACATGGGAGCTTAGGATATTAGTACCGCTTTCAATCATGAAAGTTTAAATTCAAGAATAGCCATTAGAATAAATGTTGATCACTCAAGAAAAGGAGAAAATCATGAACAAAATAAAATTAATCTTAACCGTGGCTCTGACATTTGTCGTCTTGTTCGCTCAAGCAGGGCATGCTGCGGCTGCACCATTGGCGGAGACTGCGACTGACATCACAGGGACCGTTACAGGTATCAGTTTCGAGACTAATGCAAACAACGAAACAATTGTGGTTGTCACGTTGTTGTTGGACGATCAAGTCACTACCCAAACCATCCGCATCAGTGTTGCTACAGCCGCGTCATTAGGATTGCTCGTGTTGGATGAAAACGATCAACCTATCATTGATCCTGCGACCGGTTTTCCTGCGCCAGTAGATGTTAACGAGTTAACTGAACCCATAACGATTACTGCAGATACAATCATTCCTGATACAACCACAGAAGAGGAACCCGTACATCCAATCGCCGCTTTGCTGGCTGGGTTCTTCGGTGAAGAAGACGAAAACCTTGCCAGTGTTATTGATGGATATCACACTGATGGATTTGGATTCGGCGTCATTGCTCAAGCGCTTTGGATGTCACGAAACCTTACTGGGACTGAGGACACGGCTGGCGATGCTTCTCTCGCAGACGAGATTTTGGCTGCCAAGGAAAAACACGATTACAGTTTCTTCGCAGACTACTTTGAAGATGGCACAGTTCCCACCAATTGGGGTCAGTTCCGCAAAGCCTTGTTGAACGAAAAGGAAAATCTCGGCGTCGTTGTTTCCGGACAGGCGGACGAAAGTGATACATCCACACAGTCACAACCGGAACATGGAAAGAATAATGGAAACGAGCATGGCAAAGGCAATGACAACGGTAAAGGAAAAGGGCATAACAAGCCCTAGAAAGTAAAACATATCAAATAAAAAGGAGCGGCAAATGCCGCTCCTTTTTATTTGATAGAACCTGAGAGTAAATCAATATATACTTAAAGTGAAATCAGTTAAAATAGGCGCAGAGAAAATTATGAGAAAAGTAGCCATTCTTGGAATCGGTCAGATCAAAATTGATGAGCACTGGGATCTTTCCCTGCGCGAACTGGGAGGCAACGCCGCCTTCGCCGCTATGCAGGATGCTGGTATGGATAAGGTCGACGCATTGTTCGTTGGCAATATGCTTTCGCCTTTGGTCAGCGGACAAAACCAGCTCGGGACTTTCTTTTCAGATTGGATCGGACTCTGGAAACAGGAAGCTGTAAAAGTGGAGGCTGCCTGTGCATCGGGAGCGGCTGCGCTGCGTGCCGGACTGATGGCTGTTGCCTCCGGCGACATAGAATCGGCGCTGGTAGTGGGCGTGGAAAAGATGACCGATAAAGCCGGTCATGATGTCACCTCCGCGCTTGCTACGGCGGCAGATGCTGATTATGAAGTGGAGCAAGGCATATCGTTTGTGGGTATCAATGCGCTGGTCATGCGCCGATACATGCACGAGTTCGGCTGGAAACATGCCGACTTTGCCCCCTTCTCCATCAATGCGCATGCAAATGCCATGCATAATCCGTTTGCACGCTTGCACCAGAAACTCAATGTGGATCAATTTGAAAAATCAAGCATGGTTGCCACACCGATCAACCTCATGGATGCTTCGCCCATTGGTGACGGTGCAGCAGCGGTCATTATCGTCCCGGCAGAGAAAGTGACCTCGCTGAGTAACAGACCCAGAATAACCGTGGCAGGCTCGGCTTCGGCAACTGATTCGATCGCCGTCCACTCCAGAAAAGATCCCATGTTTTTGTCCGCCGCGTACGCTTCATCCAAACGCGCGTATGAGATGGCGAATGTCACGCCTGAAGATATTGATGTGTTCGAGTTGCACGATGCGTTTTCGATCATGTCAGCATTATCACTCGAGGCATGTGGATTTGCCGAGCGAGGTCAGGGTGTAAGACTCGGACTCGATAATGAGATCAGCCCGAATGGACGTGTGCCCGTGTGTACGCGCGGCGGGCTAAAGGCACGCGGTCATCCAGTTGGCGCGACGGGCATGTATCAAATCGTGGAGGTTGCCCAACAATTGCGCGGTGAATGTGAGAAGACGCAAGTGGCTGGCGCCAGGATCGGGATGGCGCAAAATATCGGCGGTTCTGGTGCGACCATCATCACTCACATTTTGAAAGCTGAATAATAAAAGTGGGACATCTGTACGAGTCCCGTTTTTCGTTTCAGCAGTAAAATAGCTTTTATTCCGCGGCAAGGCCTGCCTGTATCTGGTCGCCCAATAAAGACACCCGCCAGATACGGGAACCAGTATTACAAACGCATTCCTGTTTTCAGGAATAATTGAATCTTATGTTGGATTATTTTATACTTAAGCAAAACAAGACAAGAAAGGAGGTGTTCTATGGCTAGAAATAACCGTAAGTTAGACCGGCGTGCATTTACGTATTATATGCAAGTCACGGATGATATCACTAAACAGCTGATCGGCTATCTTTCAGATATCAGCACTGGAGGCTTCAAACTGGATTGCGATAAGAAACTCCCAACGGGACAGGATTATCGCCTATCGATTCAACTGACTGCCGAGATCGCAGATAAGACTTCCATGGTTTTCATTGCGCGCAGTAAATGGTGTCACCCCGATCACATTGATCCGACATCCTATAATGTTGGTTTCGAGATCATCAATATGTCACCCAATGACGCGGTGATCTTCCAGCGTATGTTCGAAAAATACGGCTCCCAGAACGCAACGCAAAAAAAAGGTTCATCAGACGATTTTTTGTGGAGATAGTCTCCAGGTTATTTTTTCTTTATGAAACGGGCAGCGTGGCTGCCCGTTTTTTTTATCCCCAGACCCCGCGAAAACATGCCAGACCAAAGTGCTGCGCTTGTTGTAAAATTGACAGTATGAAATATAAAACATTACGCTCCATTGTACGCTTTATCATGAACATCATCGCCGATGTGGAAATACACGGCGCAGAAAAACTACCACAGGGAAATGTGATCGTCGCCGCCAACCATTTAGGAAGGTTAGATACGGCTACGCTCCTGTATATCCTTGACCGTGAAGATCTCATCATGCCGGTTGCGGAAAAATACAAGAACCATCCGCTTTATGGCGCCATCGGGCGGGCCGCCAATGCCATCTGGCTCAATCGCTTTGAAGCGGATTATTCCGCCTTGCGTGAGATTCTCGCGCGCATGGAAAAAGGCGGCATGCTGGTCATCGCCCCTGAAGGAACACGCTCAAAAACCGAAGCGTTACAAGAAGCCAAGCTGGGTGTTGCTTTTCTCGCAAGCAAAAGTGGATACCCTGTTTTACCGGTTTCAGTCATAGGGACGGAAGATCGTAGTGTGGCTGAGAACTTGAAACGTTTTCGACGTTCGAAGATCGTTGTCCGTGCTGGGGATGCGTTCAAGATCGAGATTCCCAAAGGTAAGGGTCGTGAACAAGCCATGCGCGAGGCAACGGATGAGATCATGTGCCAGATCGGCGCGCTTCTACCGGAGAAGTATCGCGGAGTCTATATCGATCATCCGCGTCTAAAGGAATTATTGAACGATCAGGTCGCGTCATGAAATATGTGTTGCGCTGGCTTGTTCGAGCTATTTTCAATTTGATTGCACACGTGGATGTAAAAGGTTACGAGCACCTGCCCAGGGAAGGCAGTTTTGTGATCGCCACCAATCACTTGGGCATCATCGATGCACCGATGGCGTTCTATGCCCTGGATCGCTGGGATATGTTCGTGATGGTAGCGGAGAAATGGAACGAAATAGCCATTTTTCGCTGGTTGGGAAAATATTTTAACTTCATTTTCATCGATCGTTTTAACCCCGATATCAAGGCATTGCGTAAAGTCATTGAACTGATGAAGGAAGATAATATCCTTGTGATCGCACCCGAGGGGACGCGCAGCCGAGTTGGGTCGATGATCGAGGCGCGACCGGGTGTTAGTTACCTAGCTACGAAGTTAAATCGTCCCATTGTCCCGGTGGCGCTGGCAGGCACAGAAGACAAAGCATTGTTTGATAATTTAAAACACTTAAAGCGCACCCACATGACAATTACAGCAGGACCCGCATTTACCCTACCCCCACTACCCAAGGATGGGCGCGATGAAGCCTTGAAAAATTATACTGATGAGATCATGTGCCATATCGGTATTCTCCTCCCTGAAAAATATCGCGGGGTATATGCGGAGCATCCGCGTCTAAAAGAATTATTATCGCAATAAATCATAAAACTTGCCCTTCCCCCCTCTTCAAAAACCTTCCGTCACCGCGCTTACCTTTCCATTCATTCCCACCCACGATCAGCTTGCCGCGTAGGAAAACTTTTTCGGGGTAACCTACTAACTCCCAGCCTTCATACAAGTTATAGTCTGTGCGCTGATGTGAGTGTGACATGCCATACTTCACGCGCTTTTCGGGGTCCCAGATCACAATGTCAGCATCTGCACCAGGGACGAGCGCGCCCTTTTGCGGATATAGCCCAAAGATCTTCGCGGGGTTCGTGCAGTTGTATGCCACGAATTGATTCGGTGTGATGTGCCCGGCGCGGACGCCATACGTCCACATGATGGGCATACGATCCTGGATGCCTGGCAGACCGTTTGGGATTTTTGTGAAGTCGTTCTTTCCTAGTTCTTTTCCGGGGATGGAAATCTCGCTGCCTTCATAGACGATGGGCCGGCTTCCGTCCGAAAAGAATGGACAGTGGTCCGTGCCGATCGTCTGCAAAACGCCGTTCGATAAGCCTTCCCATAGACGAGTATTATCTTTTTCCGTGCGCATTGGCGGAGAACAAATCCACTTCGCACCATCAGACTTTCGCAAATCATCAATGGTGAAAAATAAATATTGCGGACAAGTTTCTCCCATCACTTTGACGCCGCGTTCGCGCGCGTACTTGAGCATATCTACTTCGCTGCCCACGTTCATGTGGACAATATATACAGGCGAATCAGCTTGCTCCGCCATCGCCGCCATACGCAGCGTCGCTTCGACTGCACCCCAAGCTGGACGTGTGAGGGCATGATATTCAGGCGTGGTGTGACCTGCGGCAAGCGCTTCAGGGACAAGCGCTTCGATCACATCACCATTTTCGCAATGTGCCATCATCAACATGCCGTTCTCTTTGGCAATGCGCAACGCTTTGAAGATACTGCCATCGTCGAGACGCAAACGTCCGTTATAGGCAGTAAATACTTTCAATGTTTGAATCCCCATCTGCATGAGCAGCGGAATTTCTTTCGCGATCTTTTCATTGAATTGCGTCAGGTTCATATGGAAAGAATAATCGATGGCAGCTTTCTCAGCTTTCTTCAGCCACAAGTCAACCGAATATGCAAAGCCTTTGTCTTCGAGCACGACAAAGTCCATGACCGTGGTTGTGCCGCCGAATGCCGCGGCTTTATGTCCAGTGTAATGATCATCTGAAGAGACGGTATCAAACATTGGCAGGTCGAGATGCACATGCGGGTCAACACCGCCGGGCAGAATCAACTTCCCTGAGGCATCTATCACTTGCGCTGAATCAGCTTCAAGGTTGAGTCCGATGCGGGCGATCTTTTCGTCCTGAATCAAAATATCCGCTTGAAAAGTTTCGGAGGCGGTGATGAGAGTCCCGTTTTTGATGAGCAGGTTCATGGTTGTACAACTCCTGTGTTTGCTGAAAGCGCATAGAGCACGCCTTCTGCGGAGAGCGCGTCAAATGTGGATACATACAATGTGCTAGGAACCAGGGCGCCGCCAATGAGTCTGGAACCGTCATCGATGGAAACATCCCATACGGGTTCATCAACGCCAGGGATCGCCATCACGCATTGAATACGCCTGCCCGTTGGGGCACAAAGATAGGCTTCGCTTTTTTCACCGACCGCCATTAAGCGCGAGTTCGTCACCGGGAATTCAAAATTGCCCACCAAACGACTCTGCCCATCCAGCCAGACCATACGACCATCGCTAAACTCGGAAGTATAGAATAACCATGTCAGTTTGTTCGGCATCACGCCTTGATACAGCGGGTTGAATAACACAAATGAGGTAGCTTCCCAGGTGAGAGCAGGATCGACTTGTAAACCCGATTCGCTTTTCTGCCAGCGCATCACAGCATGTCCGTTGCGATAGTAATCGCGCGCATCTGCACCCGTGAAAAAGACGGGTTCGGTAAAAAGTGTTTGCGCTTCAGGAACAATTTGAATTTCCTGAATTTGACCGGTTGCCGCATCCAACGCAACATCTTTGATATATACAAGGCTTTCATCCGCACTGAGTGTGGGCGGCAGGTCCACAAACACATCTGCGGCAGTCTTGCGCCAGATCAAAACACCCTCCGGTGAAATGGCAGAGACAGCATCAATCAATGTGAGATAGATCGTGCCATTGGAACTCACAATGGGACCCGATGTCGCCTCGCGCGTGCCGGAGGCTTCCACCCTCCATAGCTTGTTGCCTTGCGAATCAAACGCTGTGACGTGTCCTTCAACATCAGAAACAAAAATGCGACCTTGGGCATCAAATGCCGGTGTGCCAACGGGAGTTGCATCCAGAGGCACCTGCCATAATACAGCGCCTTGGGATGTGAAAGCCATGAGAACTTTCTCTCTGCCAGCGATCACGAGCGTGCCATCGGCATACACAACAGGTCCGCCTGAAGGACCGCCCGGGATTTGTACCTGCCATTTCAACTCGGGCTGTGTTTCCAAACTAAACGGCACAAACGATGTGCCATACGGATCATGCAGTTCTGCACCCCAAAGATGATTACCCGGCACTTGCAAAACGATCTCTGTTTCTGTGAACAGATAATTGTTACGTTGATAATAAATCCAGCCGCCCGCAACCAAGACGATCAAAAACGCAGTCACACTCACTTTTCTGCCATGTCGTTCAAGCCAATAGCGAAGCGGAACCATGACGTGCAGATCAAGCCATTCACTAATTTGTTGCGGCAGCAAACCAGCGCGCCTGCCGAATTCCTTTTGGGTCAATTCAATGCGCAAACCTTCGCCCAGCAAATTGAATCCCAACACGCCCATGAAAATAAACGAGCCAATCACCAGCATCGCGCTGGGATCCGAGATCTTCACCAAAGCAGTGGCTAGCATTTGTCCCAACTCTGGCAAGCCTGCCACATTCACTGTTTGAAAATCAAAGACCTCGATCCAGACACCGCCGCCAATATAAATCTCTAGAAAACCCAACTCTGCCGCCACCAATAATGTACTGCTGATCTCAAACGCCAGCAACGCCCACACCAATGACACGATCTGCCGCAGGATGTGATTGAACAAGATGAGACGTTCCCCCGCCCCAAGCGCACGCGCCGCTTCGACAAACGTCTGCCTTTTGACGATACGCGTCTGTTCACTGACCATGCGGGCTGTTTCTGCCCAACCAGTGATGCCCAGCCCGAAGATAAATGCCCACAGTCCCTTATCCACACCGATGGCATAGATGCCGATCATTGCCACGATCAACACAGGAATCGAAAGCAATGAAGAAAGGACAGAATCGAGTCGGCGTGCTTTGCGTCCATCTGCCCAGCCGATCAACAAACCAAGAATGATGCCCACGACAAGGCGAAAGCCTGCGACCGCAGTGACCATGATCAGCGTTGGGCGCACACCCCATAAGATGCGACTCCACAGGTCACGTCCCCAACGGTCGGTGCCAAGCGGATATCCGGGAACCCGAAACGCAGGATACGGCGGAGTGCGGATCGCACCATCCACGAACTGGGCAAAGTTTTCCTTCATGGGATCTTGGGGTGCTAGTGAAGGTCCAATGAGTGCAATCAGTATCATGAAGCCAACCAATATAGCTCCAAGGATCAGCGTCCAGTTTAGGTTGCGGAGTTTTTGCCTCATGTTCATCGCGCCACCCCTTTGTCTTCTGCATGCACATCCATGCGCAGGCGTGGGTCAACCATGCGCGCGATCAGAATGGTGAGCAGATCGATCAGCAAGAAGATGAGCACAAGCACAGTCAACAACGCCGCCATGGTGGAGGGAGTCAAAACCGTTGTTGAGCCAAATCCAGTTGCGGGCTGGAGCACAATTCCTATGAATTTCCCCAAACCGGGCCAATTGAACAGGCGCTCAATGATGATCAACTCGGCAACCATCAAACGCGCAGAGTAGGCAACGGCTTGTAGAATCGGAGCCACCACACTGCGAAAGGCGAAGCGGTTCTTCATCGCTGCAAACGTATGCCCAAGACTGATGCCAGCCTTCACATATGGTTTCTGTAATTCATCCACTAGCGTACTTCCGGTCACTTGCGCGATCTTGACGGTGGGCTGTATCATCAACACCAAGACCGGCAGGATCAAATGTGCATCCCAACCAAACCCTTGGAATGGAATGACCACGCCAGGTCCGTAGATCGTGATCAACAAAAATAAAGTGATCAACAGAATGGCAATATAAAAACCGGGCGACGCCAGCCCTAGCGTGGACAACACCGTAAGCCAGGCAGAGACTTTCATACTATCCCGCCGCACTGCTAAACGGCCTAGAAAAATCCCCAAGGCAATGCTCAAGCTCAACGCGAGCGCCACCAAGCTAAAACTATTGAGGCTGAGACGCGCAATGGCAACCAGAACGGGTTCGCCGTTATAAGTTAATCCAAAATCCAAGTTGGCAAACTTTGAGAGATAGGAAAAGTATTCGGAAAATATAGGCGGCAGGATAATCTCACCGCTGATATACGGGTTGCTGCTGGAAACCACTGGTTCAAAATAGAACGCAAAGGCAAAGCCGATGAAGTTGGCAAGCAAGAGAATCAGTGGAAAGGTTAAGATGCGGCGCAAAATAAATCGAAGCATTAGTTCTCCGATATGGACTCAGACAGCTCACTTGCCCTGTGGGTGCTGTTGAAAATCACGGGAGCAAGCTCCCTGACTCCATATATTTCATTCATAGTCCTCTTGCATTTCTTTGATGCCCAATAAAGCCATCAACACATCCGGCGGAATATCCACTTCGGGCAGATCGGTTTTGTAGAGTTGTTCATGCTCAGCGCGCTCGCGCAGATTCTTCCAGAGGATCTCACGTTCTTCGTTTTGAACAACGAGGTCATTTAATAACTTCGCGTTCAGTAAGTATTCCCCCGTTGTATATAGAAACGTGAGACGCTTCCATTTATCGGCTGTGATCGGTTGAGATAATTTTTCCAGTCCGCCCAATTGGATCTTGTAATACTCTTCTTTCGCACGCGGATGATCCGCTTCATCTTTCAGTAACTCGCCGCGCGTGGTGAGTTCGTGTCCTTTGACTTGCGCAATGAATTCAATTTGTCCGCCGCGGGTGCCGAAGGCTGAGGTTTGGTAAAAAGCCAGATAGTCCACGGCAACAACTTTGGGCGAAGTCCGAAGCGGGATGCGATACCAGCCAAGGAGGCGCGCGATTTCCAGATCCCGCGGGGTTGGCATAATGCAAACGAGGATCAAATCCGTTGGGCGAAACATGTTTCAATTATAAATGCAATGCATCCTGCCACAGAGAACACAGAGCGCACAGAGCCTTTGAGAAAATCTTAAGCTCTGTGCGCTCTGTGGCTAAAAGTTTTGGCAAAAGGAATTTATTGTTTTGTGCCACATTCAGCGCAGAACTTTGCGCCTGGTTCCATTTTTGCGCCGCAATTGGTACAGAATTTTTCAACAGCTAATGGTTTGCCGCATTCCTGGCAGAATTTTCCACCACCTGATTTCGCCCCGCAATGCGGACAGGTCGCAATAATGGCTTGTTTGAATTTATCAGCCGAGACGTAATCAACCGTCTCCGCCTTTTCCTGCGCATCACGCACCGCAGCCTGCACTTGAATGGCAGACATTTCATCCTGAAGATCAGGCGCACATTCTTTGCAAAAATTGCGTTGGGTATTCCAGCAATCACCATCCACCCATTTGCCGCAGCGTTTACATTTGTGGAAGTGCGGCTTGGCTTCGTCCACGGCTTCGGCGAAGGCTTTATCGTGCGCCTTTTCCCAACCCGCCGAACGGACTCCGCGCGCCACGTTCGCAGCTTTGCCCAGTACTCCGCCGAAAAGATTATTTGCGGCGTCTAGGACATTCGTTGCGGTTCCCAACACTGAAGCTTGAAACTCGGTTTGATAGCCATTGCCGCAACGGTCACAGTAGAACTCGAACTGAAAGCCCGCATCAGTGCTAAGGTCACGATAGTTACGAGTGAATTGGATCAATGCCATGAGTCAACCTCCGTGGAAAGATTAATTGGATTGTAGCACTTAACCTTTTTCGGATGAAGGTAGCTGCCAGACAGTAATACGATTGCGTCCGTCTCGTTTGGATTGATACAAAGCCTGGTCGGCACGGTCGATCATTTGTTCAAGTGTCAAGCCGGATTCTTTTTGGATCAACGCCAGCCCAAAACTGGCTGTGACTTTCAGATTCCACGCTTCAAACTTGACTTCAGCCTGCTCCAGCAACTGACGCAGTCTCTCCGCTAATTCCACTGCGCCTGCTTCCGTCTGTTCAGGAAGTAGAAAGATAAACTCTTCACCGCCATAACGTGCAAAGATATCCGTGCTGCGCATATGGCTTTGACATTTCTGGGCAACGGATTGCAACACCGCATCACCAGCCAAATGTCCGTAACGGTCATTGATGCTTTTGAAATGATCCACATCCAGCATCATGATTGCCAACTGATGGTCATAGCGTTGAGCTAACGCAAATTGACTCTCTGCCAGTTCAAAGAAATGACGCCGATTGGTGATGGCGGTCAACATATCGGTGCGAGCGAGGCGTTCCAATTCCATCTCGGCGTATTTTCGCTCGGTAATATCCACCAGGCTGATAACGTGGCCAAGCAGGTTTTTCCGTTCATTGCGAATAGGCGCAATTTGAACAATAAAATATTCGGAGCCACCATTCCGCACAAATGAGACTTCCTCTTCCAGCTGTATCAGCATGTGCGGCGAATATTTGATTTTAGGGCCGTCGGTTAGAATTTCATTCAAAGGCTTCCCAATGAATGTGCGGCTTTCGGCACCAAGCAGTTTTTGCACAAACGGGTTTAACTCCACGACCCGTCCCAATGCATCCAACACAATGATGCCGGAATTGATATTCTGCACCACCTGGCTGTGAGCGATGGGCACGATCTCCAATGCGCTGTAGCGGAACAGAGCAATCGCATACAAAACGGCTGAGATCAACAGGAATAAAATAATGTTATCCACTTTGGGGAATGGATCCCAGCCCACAAAATCTTCAAGGATGCGTATGCCCAACGGCAAAAAAGTTCCCCACACCAATAAAATAGACTGCCGGCGGAAGTAAACCGGCACGGTGCGGTAATAATTGATGTAAATTATCACACTCGCCAGAATTAGCAAGTAAATACCAGCCGCATAGACCCAGAAATAAAAACCGTGTTCTGATTGGGTCTCTGGAAAGCCCGGCAACAGGAATATCTTCGTCCAATACCATTGATGCAGGTCATTGGTAAACACCACCCCCACGGTAAATAGAACGAAAAAGCCCAGCACAATCTTCAGCGGTATGTTTAACCAATTCCGGTGGTTGGTGTAATACAGAGAAAAGACGAACCATAATACTGGACCCGTTGTTGAGCCCAAATATTTCATTTTCGCCCACAAGATTTTGCCTTCCAATGTTGTGCTGGAAAGCTCAAGGGCATAACAGAGCGTCCATACACCCATGGCAAAATTCTGCAGAGCGAACAACCCTGCAATTTCGACCTTATCCCTGAGTCTGAATGAATATATCCCCAGCAGAAACAGGATCAGCGAGGAGGCAATAATTGGCAGGAAGTAAGGTGTGTATTCAAACATAACGGTAAACTCCAATAAAAATAGTGGCAGATGGAAATATCCATCTGCCACTTTATAACACCGAAGTACTAACTTAGTCCCACTTCTTTTTGAATTCAACTTATATGCTCAGCCGCCGTCTTCGGCGGCGTTTTTTGAATAACCCCTGCGCCGAGGACGGCGCAGGGAGCGATCTTATGCTATTCCCACTTCTTTGTTGAATTCGATGATCAATTCGTCGATTTGATCGGCTTGGGTTTGGACATCCGTCCAGTACGTGGGTTCGTACCATTGTTTTTGAATCTCATCGTATGTACGTCCCTGCTGTTCGACCCAGGTGTAGTATTTGAGGTTGTGTACACGGCGGCGGTCAGGGTAGCGCAGTTCGAGCATGTTGTCGGTGGGTTGTCCGTGTAGATAACGCGCAAAATCTGCAGCGGCGTCGCGCTCGGAATATTCACCAAATTCCTGGTGCATTTCATGTAGGCGCGAACGATAAAGTTCCATCGAGTCGGTAAGGACGGTGATCATTACATCGTTCTCGTCCATTTCATAGTATTTCGCGGCTTTGATGCAAGAAAGCACATTCGAGATACCAGAGAAGCCCAAAAGATCGAGATTGGAAATTAGAGCTTCGGGGACTCCCTTTTCAGCGAGAAACGCGCGTCCATTTTCTTCGTTGAAGAGGCGGGCGATGTTGACCACAGCGTTATCATCAATAGCGGTGATAACATCGGTGTTCTTCGTGTTGTGGATCCACGGTACGTGTTTATCGCCAATGCCTTCAATGCGATGGGCACCAAATCCATTTTCGAGCAGGGTTGGGCATTGCAGCGCTTCGCTCGCGATGATCTTGCTATCGGGGAAAAGTTTCTTCATGTAGTCGCCGCTGGCAATTGTCCCAGCTGAACCTGTCGCTGATGCCATGCCACGATAACGTCCGTGTTTGCCAGCAACTTGTTTGAAGACTTCTTCCATGGCGTGACCGGTCACTTCAAAGTGCCACAGATAATTCCCAAATTCTTCAAATTGGTTGAAAATCATCAAATCCTGTCCAGACTTGCGCAGTTCCCAACATTTATCGAAGATCTCTTTGACGTTCGATTCGGAGCCGGGGGTTTTAATGGTCTCACCCGCAACTTTTTCCAACCACTCGAATCTTTCTTTGGACATGCCCTCAGGCAGGATCGCAATGGACTCACAGCCAAGTAACGCGGAGTCATAGGCGCCGCCGCGACAATAAT
>Ga0180074_1000103_pt1 | contig 17071 bp, 19 predicted proteins | sample EasRiv366_16_10D_FD_121773 | JGI IMG/M metagenome (GOLD analysis project Ga0180074, IMG submission 121773) | Soil microbial communities from meander-bound floodplain in the East River, Colorado, USA - East River metaG ERMLT366_16_10D | ecosystem: Environmental > Terrestrial > Soil > Floodplain ...
ATCACCTAGGTCGGGGATTTTTACATATACATCCAACGGTCCCCCGCGACCCAAACCAAAATACCGCAGGAACACATCCCACAACAATTTCGTGACAGCATCTCGATACACAATCAAACCAGACTGTTTGCTAATGATCCCCGCAACACCCTCTTTTAATCCCTGTAACAGGCCCGCGTTCTGCGGCAAGTGTAAAAACTGTTTCAGGGTCTGGATGGACTCTTGTGGGAAAGCAGAGTATTTCCGAGTTGGGCTGTTGCTGGTGTTGGATTTGCGATAAATCGTCATGGCTATCTCACAAAAACCAGCGAGCTGGTCTGCTGTGTGTGATGGCATAGTAAGAGGTTGATCTGGAATGGACTTCAACTCCACCAGCAAGTTTTTGGTGGAAGGCGCCATTGTCGGACTGAATAAATTGCCGCCTGAGCGAACCTCGGCAGGAAACAACTTATCGCTTTTTCTCTTTTCAATAACCGAGAAGTGACTTATGTTCTCGAATTCAGGGTCGTATACAAAAGAATCTATGGTCGTATAGCGCGGCGTGAAAGGCAGTGGGGCGTCCCACGGAAACGCAAGCGCCAGCGCATCCCGCCAGACGTTCAATGTCCTAGGCAGACTCGCCGCGCTCAGGTTGAACACAAACATGATTTCCGAGCTGAAAAGTTTTTTGGAAGCATCAGCGTTGAACAGTTCTCCCAATGCTCTGAATTTTTCGATGGCGCGGGTGATGTTATTGCGGTCCAGTTTCTGTTCGATCTCGATAAATTGCAAAATCCCCTTCGACAGCAGTACGCCAACATCAAAACGGATATTTCTGCCGTCTGCCAACGGGATGATCTTTTCGACCTCGACTTTTGCGCTAGACTGAACGCCCACCAACATCTGGCAATACCGATGAGCAAGGTCAATCGGGTCGGACATCGCCAAGACAGCAGCTTTTTCGAAGCCGTTGGATTGAAGCCAGGCAACACCGCTGGAGGTCACACGATAAATCTTTTCGGGTCTGCCATTCTTCTCGATCTTGGTTGTTCTCTGCTCCTGGATCAATCCCACCTTTTCAAGGCGAGCAAGAGACACAGAGACAACCTTGCTGGATAGCGCGGTCGAGACCGTGGCAGTGGTTTTCGACAGCAAGCCATAGGGCTGCGATACCATGAGCACCTCGGCTGTATCAGACCCTTTCGCAACCTGAAGACTGCGCGTTTTATCATCTTTCATAACCTTGTCCTTATCTGGATTAAAGTCATGGAATAATCCCCTACTTTCTTGTACCCTTCTAAAGTAGTTAATTCCAGGGGGTTAATTCCTGTTTATCGACCTACGGCAACCGGGATCGTTAACTCGTCTCCCGGCCACCCACGCCCCTTTCTATGAATCAATTCAGCCGATGTCTGCCGAGCTTGTTTACGAAGTTCACTGGATGCAATATGCCACTCCACGAAGGTTGCAAAGAGGTTGGAGTAATTCTCGCCACTCACCCACGAAGCCGTCACTGCTACCTGCAAATGCGTCTCGCTTACGCCCGCAGCTTTGGCTGTTTCACAATAAGCGTAAATCTCCACAGCCAGATCATCGAGCGCCCAAACCGGATGCATTTGCGCACCTGCCCGGACTTTAAAGAATACGATCGGCGATTTTGTAATTCCAGTTTTCATCAATCCGGCTCGGATCGTGTGAAACATGAGCGCACCATCAAAACGCGCAATCGAATAGGGAGTATGTTGAGGCATCAGTGCATCACTTCTTTCCCAGCAGGTCTTTTTTGTGCGCTGCGAGCAGGGACGTAAGCTTCACGATCAATTCATTGGTTTTGAATGGTTTTGTAAAAACACCATCCGCCTTGCTCACGAATTCCGGTGCTGCGAGAATGTCCGCAGTCACTATTACAATGGCGCTCTTCGAATGTTTGCGAATTGCGTCAAAGACTTCCTCACCGCTGATATGTGGCAGGTGTAGGTCGAGCAATACGAGGTCAGGCTCTTGACTGGTCTCAATACTGTGGATCGCACTCTCCCCGTCCGGGGCTTCCTCCATATCCACATCCAAGCCAGCCATCACAATCTTGAGCAGCCTCCGCATATCCGCATCATCTTCAACAATCAATACTTTCATTCTGCAATCTCCAACGGTAAAGTCACAGTGAATACACTCCCTTGACCCACTGTGCTGGTAACTTGAATATCACCACCCATCAATAAGGCAATCTTTTTAGCAATTGACAGTCCGAGTCCGGCACCCTGGTGTGTCCGCGTGGCATAATCCGACGCGCGACGAAAGGGTTCAAAAATGTCTGGTAGACGTTCGGGTGGGATGCCTATTCCGGTATCACTAACGAGCATTTGCCATGTGCTTGCGTTATCGCCCTTCGGCAAAAGCAAAACGTTCACCTGCCCGCCTCGGTCTGTGAATTTGATGGCGTTCCAAGTGAGATTGATTAAGATCTGCTGTAAACGCTGAGGATCGCCCATCAGATTTTGAGGCAGAGCATCCGACACCACAATGTTCAGCGATACACCTTTCTCTGTGGCACGTGCAGAAAGAAGATCATTAACCATTTTCGCCAGCGTGAACGGTGAAAACCTTTCCCTGTTCATCTTCAATGTGCCCGCCTGGATCTGTGCATGATCGAGCAGGTCGTCCACCAACGCGATCATCCGCTGCGCATTGATGTGAATCCGTTCGGCGATTTCAGGGGAGCTGGAGGTACGTGCCAGAACTTCGGAAAACCCGAGGATCGCCGCAAGCGGTGTCCGCATCTCGTGGCTGACTACACCGAGGATCGCATCCTTGGCACGCTCTACTTCCACTTGGCGCGAGATGTCACGCACGATCGAAACATTACCAACGCCCTTTACATCGCTCCAACTGAACGAAAGTACCCGTCCACCCACCTCTTTTCTATCCTCGTCCGCAGTTGAGGCAAATCTGGTAATGGCGCTGCCCAGCATGTTCAAGGCCGCCGGATTTGCAAGCACAACCTGGTCGCTGGCATTCAACACCACCACCCCATCCGCTACGCCGTTCAGGATGGCACGATTTTTCTCAGCTTCGTTGCGCGCGTCTTGAAGAGCTTTGTTCGCAATCGACATACCCAGCCACGCCAGCAAAGAGGCTGCAGCGATCACGAACATGGCAAAGATGTTCACCGAGTCCGGTGATTCTGAAAACACTGTGATGATTACAAACACAATGACATCGACAATAAATACAGAGGCAGGCGGAAGAACAACCACGCTCAATAGAATCGGCAGAAACCAGAAAATGAGTGAGCGCCCATTTGTAAGTTCAGCTGGATGATCCGAAAATGTCACAACTGCGGTCATCAGGATGACAAGCAACCAGCCCACAATGTCTTTCGGGATGCGGGTTGATCGATTCAAAATAATCAGGATCGCGCAGATGGTGACCATTACCAAGCTTCCCCAAAAGATCGGTTGCGAGTCATCACTGCTCAGAACTTCCCATACCGAATCTCCATACATGAACACGGAAACCAGTGCCACCAGGGAGATGAGCATGAGGGCAAGCAGAATGATATTCAGGATCTTGCGCATGCGCAGATCGTCAGAATCAAAGGTATTGGGGATTTTCAGGGATCGAATCTTTTTCATTTAGGTCTGACTTCTGAACGGACATTGATACTGCTCATATAAAACTGCTTATTCCCGCCATTCTGGAATTTCAGATTCATGTTGTCCGCAATTTGCCACCATCTTTGCCGGGGTTGATACTCGATGAGATAGTTATCGCTCCAAACATGTACTTCGACCGGACCAAAGGCAGGCATGGGCAGGCTACACAGTTTTGCTCTATCCACAGAGACTGTACCGAGCCATGCGGTCTTGCTAACCCAGCGCAGGCGGATTTGATATTGATGCCAGGTGTGACTGTCGATGTGCAGCGACTCAATCTGAACAGGGTTCCAGTCGAGTGCAAGATAGCAAAGTGGACCATTATGTCCCATCACGGAAGATTCATCCCCCACGATGGAGACTCCAAACATGTCAAACGGTTTTGTAAATAAGCCATCATTCTGAATGGTTCCAACTGGTTGAAACACTACACCGGCTGTGCCATAGAATTGATCGCTGGTCCGTAACGAAAACTCCAAAACAATATCGACTTGAGAGGTGGGTTGATATCCACTCCCACCGATCAGGGATACGTTGTTGTATTGACCAGCTGCCGGTCTATCGAATATATTCGACGACTCGTTTTCAAAAGCGGCATCGGGAAAATGATAGATCGCAAGTCCATCGCGAAAAGATATGGACGCGGAACGCCAAGAAGTTCTATTGAACACTTTTCCCCCGCCATTGATGATCGTGAACTTCCAGAAATCCGACAGCTTTCCATCGAAGTGATCTTCAACTGAAGCAGGATTTTGAAATTCATCGGACGCGATCTCTGCCTGGCGCATAAGCCGTTTTTGTTCACGCTGGATTGCCCACAGCGAGTACAACTGACGGTAGTTCAGTCCAACGAACAGAACAATCACGATGATGATCAGTACAACGAGTACGATGATGAAAATCTTAATGTCAGACCTCCTCGATACTTTCTTCAATGGTTCGCTCTGTGCCATTTTCAGTTACATCCCATCGTTCCAATCTCCTGATTTTTGTTTGGATGTTGGGCGACTGATCACCCACCAGGTAACGCATGAGTTTTCGCGCAGCAGAATCATTGATCCCCATCACATCCATCCACAGGCTTGCAAGTTCGCTGAGTTCGCCTTTGTGGAGAGCCGTTGTCAGATAACCACGCGAGGCTTGATGTGCAACGTCGATCAGATCGGCGGGCGACACGCTTGCAAGCGTGTCGTATTGATCTCCGGCGCCGCTTTGTGGATCTTCAGCAAGCCGCGCGAGAGCGTAGTTCATGGGTTTTTCAATGCCGCGACCTTCTGGGGAGAATGCATACAGCAACCAGGAGACCAGTGCTTTGGCAGAACCTCCTCGCACAGTTTTCTGCGTTTTGGGATGAACTTTGTTTTGGGTAAGCAAGCGATCCAAAACCCAAGCCGAAGGCAAATTCACCGCCCCCAGCTCTTCCACCGTTTTTGGTTTCTGGGCTTTGTCGTTTTCGCCAGAGGTGTTTAAGGCGGTGGTGTTAGTAGAGTTTAAAGAGTTCGGTTTAAGAGCTAAAGAGCTTAAGACTCTGACAGTCGCGTAAACATCTTCTGACAGTTGCGTAAATGCGATACTGACAGTCGCGTAATCCGATACTGACAGTCGCGTAAGCCCGATACTGACATTTGCGTAATCGTGTTCTGACATTCGCGTAAATGCGATACTGACAGTCGCGTAATCGGGATTTGTGAGCGCAACTTCAAGAAACTTTTGGGGAATCTCTTCAATGAGTACGTCAAAAATGCGTGGTTGAAACTCGAAGTCAAGCTGCTTCTCTTCCTTGGGGACCTCGCAGGCGTATATCCTCAGAACGGGAATTTCATTCTTTTTCCCGCGAAGCCACTCGTAGATCGTGAGCGGTCTTGACATCCCCATCCACCCAGCGATCTCCGCATAGCCGCCCTTCACAGTCACACGCTTTCGGATTTCCCCATTTTTGGGATTGACATAACACATATCGCGCAGGAGTGTCAGCATCCAGCCTGGACCAGTGCCAATGTGCGGCAGAACGTGTTTGAGAAAATATTCTGTCACGACGATCAGGTCGTTCTGCGGCATGATGCGGTTTTGGATCGCCGTTGCCAGACTGTCCAGCAGCTTGTTCGATAAATCGCCTCCTCCAAACAGTTCGCGCACAAGTTTGGTCACTGTAAATGCTTCGCCTGCTTCCGATGCATCTAGCGGGATGAGTTCATCGAGGGGAGTTTCTACCGCGGCACGCAGGGCACCTTCCGCTCCGCCGCACTGTTCGATGTGCGAAGCAAGCCATTTGCTCAACGAGTTCGTGTCAACTGGTGTGAGGGGAAGGGTCATGGAAATGGTGTATCTGCGAGGCAGACGTCTGGGTGTAGATGATTTGTTGTCCCACTCCGGTCCGTGATCGCTGATCTCAACCAACCCTTTGAGTTTCTCCCAAGTAACCGGATTTTCAATACGTCTCCAATAAGTGCGCTCGGCACAACCCGCCAGGGCTGCGATCTTTTCCCCAGGAATACGGTTTGTTGCCTTTCCAGTGCGCGAGCCTGCTATATAAGCCGCCTGACGATACGCAACATATAGCCAACCAAGGTCGGAACCAAGACACTTCAACCAACGGCGAAAATAACCTGGTAGGTATACCGCGCGGTTGGGGCGCACGACCTGCTCGTAGACAGAGTCGTAATCTGCAAGGGCGACATCAAGTGAGTCCTCGGGATTGTGATGTTTCCTTTCTCCTGATGCATCGCTGAAAAGAGTGTCACCTTCAGGATCGTTATTTTCGGAGGTAACACCATCGTCTTCGCCATCGTTTACAACAAAATTCACAAAGGCTCTTTTGCCTTGGATTCTGCTTAACAGTTTATTGATATACTCCTCGACGTTTTTTCTCAACCAGTCACGTGCAAACGTGTTGCGTATCCCAACAGCGAGAATATTGTCTTTGAGCGAAAGAGCGCGGGTGTCACGTACCCATGTATCGAAGGAGGCCTCCGGCATCTCTATCTGGAGTTGTCCAATGATGGAATGCCAAATTTGACCAGCGTCAGATTCCCCGTGTAGTTCGACCTGCCCATCGTTCACAACAAACGCGACACTCACATCGCCTGTGTTCAGGATGCCAACCAGCAGGCGACTGATCGTGCTGGTAAGGCGATTATCCAACCAGTCACGTGCATACGCGTTGCGCACACTGACGGTCATGACGCCATCCTGGAGCGAGAGTGGTTTTGTGTCCTGCACCCAGGTTTCAAAAGATGCACGCGGCATTTCCATTTGCAGTTGTCCAAGTACCGATTGCCAAGCTTGTTCGATGTTCATAATGTTTTGCTTTCCGAGTATTCCAAAACCTCAAAAATAATTTTTATGATGACTTTCTTAAAAATTCACAGGAAGCCTTGGGATGAGTGGTGCATACTGCGGGTCAAAATGCGCTACACAGAGGTCTCAAAATTGTTCCTGTTGAGCCTACCTGAGCGGACATCTGAGCGACATATGAGCGTTGTCTGAGCGTAGAAAGAGCGACACCTGAGCGTTGTCGCTCAGGTGTCAATTTGTTCCCGAAAAATTCGTTGACTTTTCCGAGGAATTTATAAATTGGGTTTTGAGTTACCATGTTGCGCTCACTTTCTGAGATACAACAACGGTCTCTTCCTTCAACATCAATCGCCCCTTTTTGTGCGCGCCAAGCGCGTAGTTCAACAGGAACACAACCACCTCCCCCACTGAGATGGCAACGCCTGCCAACGCCTTGATTTGTGTATCAATGTCGCGCCCCCAGCGATAGTTCAAATAGGTATCCTTCGCACCTTTGACAATCCGCTTCGCTGGCTGCGAGATTTCCTGAGGCCAGCCATCCTCCGCTTCCTCCCACGTCAGTGCCATCTTGCGACGATTGGTATCTGGACGTCCTTCGATCTTCAATTTTCCCTGACGTACATGCGCTAGCGAAAAACTTATCAACGCGGTTGCAACACTGGATGTATTGGTCATGTGTTTTTGTGACAAAGCAAGAATAAAAGCGCGTATATCCTTCGCTTGTTCATTCAAATGCGTGGGGATGAAATATGATTTCCCACGATGTTTCCGATCCCAGGCACGGTTATCGCGTCTGTGTTCCTTAGCCAACGGGATGGTGTTGATCGGTTGTTGTGGATTCTGGCGAAGACGATCCAGGGCGTTTCGGCGAGTCATTGATTCTCCTTGGTTATTACGAGCGTTTCACAACCACACGCCAGAGTTCTTCATATTCACGCGAGGAGCGGCTGGCGGGTGCCATCTCGAAGATGGTCTTGCCTTCTGCGGCACATTCACGCAGAATAGTCGCGCGGTGGATGGGTTGAAGTACGCTTTCTCCGAAACTCTCCTGAAGGTCCTTCAACGACTTACCGCTCTCGCTGGTCTGCTCATCGTAAAAGGTGGGCAGGATGCCCAGCAGTTCTCCATTCCATTGTGAATGGTCCCGCAGGGTCGTCAGCAGTTCCATCATCTGTGCCAGACCGTCCATCGAAAGGAATTCAGTCGCGGTCGGAATCAAGGCAAGGTCTGCAGCATAAATAGCGCGTTCCTGAATGCCGCCAACAGAGGGAGCGGTATCGAAGAGGATGAAGTCGTATTCTTTCGAGAGTTCCCTGAATATCTGATGAATTGAGTCGATGGGGCGATTCTCGGCGTTGATGACAATCTGTGCTGTAGCCGTTGTGCGATCGCCAGGAATCAGGTCAAGTCCAGCGCGTCCTGTGTCCCGGACCCATTGATGGATATCGGAGCGGGAGTTGACCAGAAGATTGAATGCGCCGGGTTCAGGGTTCACAGCCAACGCGGTGGCGCATTGACCTTGCGGATCAAAGTCCGCCAACAGGACACGACGCTCACGCAAAGAGAGGGAATGAGCCACTGAGACAGCAGTAGTAGTTTTCCCTACTCCGCCTTTTTGATTGGCAACCACGATGATCTTTGCAGGCATGTTATTCTTCTCCGGCTATTGATTTTTGTCTTTGTTCAAGAGCATTCCTACGCCCTTCCCATATCTTGCGTTCCTGGGGCTCGATCCCTTCGCGTTCCTTCAACCAGGCTTCAATCGCGTCCGGGTCGAAACGTAAGTGCCATTGATTCACTCGAATAAATGGAATGTCCTTGCGTTCCACCATCTGCCGCACACTGCGTACATTCATGTTCAGGATTTTCGCCATCTCACTTGTGGTGAGGAGTCGTTTGCTCATAAGCTTATTTGCAACATCCATTCAATCCTCCTATTCCTCGTAGCCAAGTTCCCGTGCAGCAGCAAGGATTTTGTTGTATTCATCAGTGGAAACGATTTGACCTCCTGACAAAATGACTGATCCATCGTCGCTTTTATTTGACGGTGGCATGGTTATTTCTTCTGCAATTTTGACAATTGGTGTGAAAATAAACGGCTCGTTGCTGATGTCGCCGTGAAGTATCCAAATCTCGGTGTAGAGAACATATACTGTAATTTCTTCGCCGTACTCGTTTATGATTTTTTTTATTGACATGGCATTATCCGTTCACCTATTTAATTTTCAGTATTTCAGGCAGTTCCGGCCATTCGGCTGCCTGTGCCAGCCTAAATTGATCTTCGGTCAATTGGTGAGTAGGATCGCAAATACAAAGTTCACCAACTTCGCCTTGTGGCACCCACTGACTGTATGCCAATACGCTGAAAAAGCCCGGATCACAATGATCGTCTCCGCTGATGCGACCATAAACGGTGGGAGCAGGGATATACTGTTTTCCCATAACAATCCGGTTGGGATATATGGCATATACGTCGCCAATCTTCAATCCCTTTTGCCAACTCTCCGGTTCCACCCATTCGTTCGTGATGGAGTTCCAGAGTTTCATGGGTTTGTCATTCATGGCGTCACCTCACACAGAAATTCTGCATTCACCCAGCCCTCGACGGGACGGGAGAGTTTGACCCACAAATTCCCATCCAGGTCCTTGTAGTCTTCGCTAAGCGTCACTATCTCACCTTCAACAAGATACCCGCGCACATCGCTTTTATCGCCAGCTTCAAAGCGCACGTTCAGCTTGCCACCAGGGATATTCGTACAGACGATGGTGGATTTATTCATATGGTCTGTTGTTGAAGTTATAGAAAGTGTCGCAGTTACAGAAACAATTGTAGGAGTTGCCAGTGTTGGGCTAGAGGTGGGCGTTTCCAATCCTGGTACATACGCCTGTGGATCAAAGTTGCCGCACCCGCTTAATAGAGCGAGTACAAAAGCAATTAGGATAATGTGCCGATTGTTCATATCGCTTCCTCGGTCACCATGTGTGATGCGATTTCATTCAAAGTTGTGTTTCCTTCGGTATCTTCACCAAACTGCGCACCTTCGATCATTGCCAGCGCGACTGGCTTGCCATTCACTTCCGTGTTCAACGTTTGTACGCCGGACGAGCGATTCAAGGTTCCTAATGCTCCAAGTACCATCGCCAGCGCCTCACGCGGGTTGGGCAGGCGTCTGGCTCCCCGTCTCTGGACCTGGATCGCGTTAGGCAGTTTGATCTGCCTGACCACATCCAAGTCCAGAGAGAAGGGGCGATTCATCGTCCGGCTTAGTGAGGGTCCACGTTGTTTCCGTTGCCATTCCCGCCAAACCCAGCAGGAGTGAGAACAGGTTGAAGAACTGGAAGAGGAGCAGGTTGTTGGGTATTGGATTCAGTTACTTCATCCTTTGCCACGAACCTGTCTTTCAATTCCTTCAGTTTGTCCATGATGCCTGGCTTGTTCTCAGGTTGAGGCAGGTTAATACCAGGCATATTCAATCCTGTGGCACTCATCAAGTCTCCAAGTTGTCCACTTGCGGCTTTGTTCAAACGCGCCATCATTTGTGCTTCGATCTCAGACATGGCAATGTTCTGTTCGGCGATGTCAGCGAAAGATACCAACATGGTTGCGCGCTTGTTGGTGTAGTCTTGTGCCTGTTGCAATTGCATCGTCATTCGACGCAGTTCCAAATCGCCTTTCTCCTGCTGTTTTGATATCTCTTCATCTTGAGCGCGTTCTGCACGGCGTTTACGGGTGGACGGGCTCGTCATGTGGTATACAAAACCCGCCAGTACATTCAAACCAATGATGATCGGAATGCCATACCAAGCAACCGACTTCATGATGGGGGGCAGAGCATCGCCGTTGCCATATGCAAGGGTATCCACGATACTCGTCAAGAACATGCCGATCATGTCAATAACGAACAGCCCCATGCTGGCCCAATTTTGGAAGCGGGTTGCGGAACCGAAGATCCACACCAGGGACCAGGCCACCATGCCGATGTCCAGACCCCACAGACCAACCAATGCGAGAATCTGGAAATCACTGGATACTGAACCGGATAGAAAGTGCCAGGAGCGGTATCCGGTATAGATCAGCAAAACGAGATCAAGAACGATCACGACCAAATCACCAATGTTGAATCCGCCATGATCTTCTTGCGCAGCGTCTGCTGCAGCCGGAAAAATCTTCGCAAACATCGCGTCCATATTGCTTTTAAAGGTGCCCATTGTTTTATGCCTCCGAGAGTCATGTTAGAATAGAGGCGCAGATTAGCGTCTGCACGGGCGTTGTTTTGACCGGCCAGGTCATTCAGCGCCCGCTATTATTTTCCGGGAGGAAAATATCTGCGCCTTGAATACGATGGAGAGAACGTCAGCTTGCATCACCTCCTTCCTTTGTCTTTTGCTCGTACACATAACTCTCCAACACGCTACCAATCAACTCAGACAGATCAACGCACTCTTGTAGCGTGACATCATGTTGAGTCAGCCATTCAACATCGAATGGGTTAGTGTTTCTGATAAACGCATCTGCCGCTTTTTCAAGCAAATCCATCATGCGAGGAGAGAGTATTGAGTTTTGTATTTGGTAATCCTTCATCGGCTACAGCAGATTTTGCTGGATTCCATCCGAAAAAACTTCGGGAAGTTTCCTGCTAGGCTTGAGATGTTGATAACGTTGAGCTAGATAATTGACTGCTTCATCCATCTTCTCAGCTGGTAACATGGAATAAACGGGGACTCGAAAGGTGTTCTTGAAATCGTTGTGGCTCATGGCAAAACATTGTGTCTTGGGCAGTTTTCCTTTCTTCGACTCGAAGAGCGCTTCTGCCACCGCATTGATCATTTCTTGCAATTGCCATTGCTGTTGAACGTTGACAATAGCGGTTGCCTCCATCACAGCATCGATTTTGCTCACCTGACCTTCCAAATTATCCAAACGTCGGCCAAAATCCCGCACCTGATCCTGCAAATTAACGAGTTCTCGTTCTTCGGGCGGCAAATAGGTATCTCGCTCAGCGCGAATTTCAGGTGGGAGAATATCTGACCGAAATAAACCCCAAACCGCATCAACAAAATGTATTTTGAATTGAGCTACTCGTTCCTGGACTTCTGGCTTGAGTCGTCTGTGATCAATGCTTCCCAACCAATAGGGCAAAGCCTTGATATTCAAAAACATTACCTCCTTGCGTCGCACTCCTGCTTTGTAGACGGTATCAGTCGTAATGTAGACCAGATAACGAGCCATACCGATGTCATTCAGAATGCGCTCTCGTTGACTTTGTATCGTGACGCCCATCGCCTCACAAACGTCTCCCAAGCGGACATAGAGATGTCCATCCGTAGCCAACTGAACAGTAAACTGACTGCCGTAAAACTCGAAAGGATATGCTTGGATTAATTCTAATTCCGGCATACAGCCTTCTCTTTGTTTGCAAAGGATACATAAGGGTAAGCCTTACATATCTTTTGACTGTTGATTGCCGCTTGTTTCGTCATTTTTCCTCTTTGGTGAAATAGTTGGGCGTCATCCCCAACTATGTTTGGGTTATGATAGATTGTTGTCGTGACAATCTATCTTGATGTGTAAAAGTAAGCTTTACGCTTCTTTGTGTGCTGGTTTTGCTCTGATTTGTCATCTGACCTTCCTCTGTGTGGAGATAGACTCTCATCAAGGGAGCATACTTTTAGTTGAAGATAGACGGTCATCATGACCTTACATCTATGCCATCTTTGTTCTGCCTGTTTCCCACGAGCCGCCTCGCCCGGAAAACCAGCCCCCAACGGATGTTGATATACAGCAACAAGACCGCTGAGAGTGAGGCAGGGAGCACCTGCACGATCAACAATCCGTAATTCCATCCCATTAGCAAACTCGAGCCTTTCCAAACCAGCCAGCCGATCACGCCCCAGAGGGTCATTGCACCCCACAACTTTCCCTGTTGTCCCCGAGAGAAAAACCATATAACCAAAGCGGTTGATAAGATTGCAGGAACAGCGGTTAGCGCAAAGAGAGGTAGTGTAGGTGTAAATGCACTATACAGATCGTTGATGGTGAGCCATAAGAGGAACGTGCCCGCTAGCCAGCCGAGTAATGCTAATACCCGTAACAACCATGGTAAAACAATTAAAATCCCCACGATTAAACCAAGAAATAGCACAGTTAAAAATTCAGCGAGAGTCCTCAGTGAATTTGAGATGATATTTAATAAAGTGGGGATCATTATTTATGTTTCTCTTCAAAATCAAGATGAATGTATTAAGCAGAAGTTGCGGGAGTTTAGCACTTACTTCAAGTTAAGTCAATACATGAAGAATGTTTTATGCAAAAAAAACGGCTTTTCAGCCGTTAATAATTTTGTAAAGGAAAGCCCTTATCCTGCTAATGATTTATTTTTTGGAGTGTATGGGGTACCGTCAGAATTAAACAACCGGCGCCCCTGTCCCCCAGAGCGACGATAAATCTCAGAGCAATAGGCAACATCAGCTTTATTGATCAAAGTTCGATAGCCATCACTACTTAGTCTTTTGATAATGCCACTTTGCATCCACCTGGTAATTGTTCCAGATGGGATTCCAAACTCACGAGAAGCCTCATTGATGCTAATCCCAACATTCATCAAGTGAGAATGTTTTTTGTATTCCGGCAGATCTTCTTTTCTTTTTGGTAATGTCTCTTCGCTCACGACCATCGCTCCATCTGGTAATAATCCGCCCTTTATCTTACCAGACTTGATCATCGAACGCGTTTCCTTCACGCTCGTACGCATCCGTTGAGCAGCTTCGGAAAGGGTGATGAAACGATCGAGAGCCATCTCTTTCAATCCTTTTATTATTTTGCACACGCTCCGGACATTCAAACAAATGAAGCCGGAACTTAGCGTGTGCAGGTAATTAGTGCCGAGGGGGAGATTTGGACTCCCGACCAAGGGCTTATGAGTCCCCTGCTCTACCACTGAGCTACCTCGGCATGGCGGAGAGCGGGGCAAATATTACTATGGGACAAACTGTTTGTCAACACGCATAAAACAAATTTGCATGGGATATAATTGAGCAAGGAGCGTACATTATGAAGATCCTCGTCATCAACAATGACTTAATGGAACGTACGATCATCCAGCAAGTACTGCAAACCAACAAGCATGAGATCATCCCGGCGGGAAATAGTGACACAGCCATGCACCTCCTGCAACAGGGCGATATCCGCTTCGTGATCGCAGACCGCGCCACCACCGATATTGACGAGAAAGAATTCATCAAGTGTGTGCGTGAGGCCCAACCCCCATATTACATTTACATCTTATTGATCGCCTTGAAAGTAAGCGACACTGACGTAACGACACCGCATGTGGGTGCAGACGATTACCTGCACAAACCCATTATCCCGTTGGAACTGAAATCACGTGTCCATATTGGCACCCGCATTCTGGGACTGGGCGATAACCTTGTGCAAGCAAAAGATACGCTCGAGCAGACAGCGATGTTCGATCCGCTCACGAACTTACTTAACCAAAAAGCATTTCTTAGCCTGTCACGCGGCGAACTGGAACGTGCCCGCCGTACACAGGCACCCCTTAGCCTGATCGCGCTTGATATTGATAATTTCAAAGAGATCAAAGAAAAACACGGCGATGAGATCGGTAACGATGTATTGGTGTTGATCTCACAGGCGATCCGCGAAAAGAGCCGACCCTATGATGGTGTAGGACGTTACGAAGACGCCATGTTCCTCATCCCCCTGCCAGGCGTGATCGGACAGGATGCAGAAAAGATCGCCGCGCGGATTCTAAAAGGTATCCTAAACACGAGTATCACTTTACTCGATGGCACAGCTGTTGATATCAAGATCAGTGTTGGCGTCGTCGCATCCGTGCGTATTACCGTCAACATGGAAATTGATGTGCTGATCGAGAAAGCTAAGGAGCTTATTTCAACCATCAAGCGCAATGGCAGCAATCAAGTGGAAGCGATCTTTGTCTAATGATTGCTCTCAATCACTAACACCAACAGAGCTCATTAAGAAAACAATTTTCTCAATGGGCTCTGTGTATTTATATAGCGCATGACTATTTGAGATATTTATCAAACCAGCGCAAAATATGTTTGATGCGCTCAACGCGCCGGTCAGTGCGCCCGGTGCGCGACATGCCATGAAACTCATCGGGGTAACGGACAAACTCTGTATCCACGTCCAAACGTTTCAAGGCTACAAACACCTGCTCACCTTGTTCGATCGGGCAGCGCAGATCATTTTCATAATGCTGCACCAGTGTTGGGGTTTTGGCATTGCCAATATACTTCATCGGTGACAAATCCCACCACTTCTTGAAGTCTTTATAGGGTGGCTCAGCTTCCACTTCATATTCAAACGTCCAATTCAGATCGCTTGAACCCCACTCGCTAATAAAGTTACTCACACAGCGGTCGGTGATCGCCGCCTGGAATCGTTTCGTATGACCGATGATCCACAACGTCATATAGCCGCCATACGAGCCGCCTGTCACGCCCATGCGTTCACGGTCAATGTATGGTTGTTTCTCCATGTAATCGGTCCACGCCATCAGGTCATCATAATCCGCCGTGCCCCACGCACCCCAGATCGCGGCGGCATGTTCTTCACCATAGCCTTTGCCCCCGCGCGGATTGCAAAAATACACCACATACCCATTCGCAGCCAGCACTTCAAACTCGTGGAAGAATAACTTTCCATATTGTGTTAACGGTCCGCCGTGAATATACAAAATAGACGGATATTTTTTTCTTGGATTAAAGGATGGCGGCTTCATGATCCAGCCCTGCAGGAAGTTCTTATCGGATCCCCTGAACCAGACTTCCTCCACTTTACTCATCTCGCTTCTATCCAGGACCTCGCGGTTGATCCGCGTCAATATGCGAGTCGTACCCGATTCGACCTCGCGCACGTAGACTTGCCCAGGATCGTCCATTTGACCGAAGTGATAGGCGACTTTGCTTTGCATTTTATCGAAACTAAACCCGCTGACCATACCGCCCTCACCTACTACATCGCGCAAGTCTTCTCCATCCAAAGCAATGGACTTCAACAGGCTGCTGCCATGCATGCCCACCTGAAAATAAACTCGTTTCCCGTCATTCGACCAGACCGGCGGCATCGTTTCAGGTGTACCAAAATCGTTGATGACCATGCCTGAAACTTCAAAGTCATATTTCTCGATCAGGTTCTTCGCAGACTTGGAACCATCCGCTGGGGCGATCCATAAACACTCGTTGCGATAATCCAAACCTTTGCCATCAATACCCAAGTAGGCGATAAATTTTCCATCCGGTGAAAAGGATGCGAGCTTCTTTGAGCCTTCAGGGGCTTTGAGCTTGCGTGGTTCGCCGCCGTCAGCGGAGATAACGAACAGGTCAACGGCATACGGATCCAGGTCCGGGTCGGAGGCATGGTTCGAGCAGAATGCGATCGTTTTGCCATCCGGCGAAAATGTCGGGTTGAATTCATCCCAGATGGCATGGTCGGTCAATTGTTTGGCTTTACCCGTGCGCGCATCGATCAGCCAGAGATGCGTACGTTCGTGCGGCAGGTAGCCTTCGCCATCCAGCTTATAAAAGAGACGGTCATAATGCCGCGCCACGACACCCAGTTTTTTTTGTTGCTCACTTTGATTCAACTGATCGGAATCAGTTTTTCGGATGGCGCACAATAACTTTCTGCCATCCGGTGACCACTGCATTTCACGGATCTCGCCGTCAATGGAAGTGAGTTTATGCGCCTCGCCGCCGCTGAATGCGATCAAATAAATTTGCGGAGTTTTTTCTTTCGCATTACGTTTGGAGAGAAAGGCGATCTGGCTGCCATCATGTGACCAACGCGGCATTACATCAGGCTGGTCACCCTGGGTGAATTGCCGCACCTCGCCACCCGCTGTCGGCGCCACCCACAGATTGGAATATTTCGATTCAGTCTCACGGTCCACGCGTTGAAGCGTGTATATGACGTGTTCCCCATCCGGCGAGATACGCACATTTGCCAGAACTTGCATCCGATATAGATCATCTAACGTGATCGATTTCTTTGGAACGGGCATGAAAGCCTCCGTATTTGATTTTACAGCAACACTTGTAACAACAGCAGCGCGAGCATCCCGGCAAGAATGGTGATAAGCGTGTTCTTCGTTAGATAG
>Ga0180074_1000104_pt1 | contig 17070 bp, 18 predicted proteins | sample EasRiv366_16_10D_FD_121773 | JGI IMG/M metagenome (GOLD analysis project Ga0180074, IMG submission 121773) | Soil microbial communities from meander-bound floodplain in the East River, Colorado, USA - East River metaG ERMLT366_16_10D | ecosystem: Environmental > Terrestrial > Soil > Floodplain ...
ACCATTTCAGGGATATGCTCCAACACCGTGTGGCGTGCGATCGGGATCAAGTCAAAAAGCCGTAGACCAAACACGCCCGCGCTGAGTAGGAAGGCGGTCAATGTGAATGAGACCGGCGTCAGGTCGATGGGAATGGACAGAGTCGGTATGATCTTCGGCGCAAATTGATAAAAAACGTTAACGATCAAGGGGATCAACACCGCTCCGATCAGGATCGTCAGTTGCTTCCGATAAATATTCCGATAGTATACAAAGCGCCAGATGAGCACGCCCATGCCCATCAGATTAAACAGGTAAGCTTGAATGGCGGCAACCAAATACCAGGGTCCACGTTCAATGACCAAGGGTCCGCCGCTTTCAGAAACCGGATGGACTGATGAATAAAAATAATGAAACCAGTCGTTTGAGAATAAAAGTATCAGCGAGACCAGGGGAATCACAAAAAGCAATGCGCCCGTATATCTATTCAACCATCTATCAACCTGCGCATATTGCACGGTGAAGATCAACCACAAAGCCGGAACTGTGAGAATGCCAATATTCTCCATTTTCAGCCAAAACTTTTTGGCTTCCAGTGATGGAGCGAGCGTGATCATGGCGTAACAAAATGCCCAAACTGCGAGCCCAGCGAGCATCCAGCGCATTGCATTACGACCAGGCGCGGAATGTTTACGACCGAGCAGGATCGCAATCATGGCTGCAATGATTGCATTCGAAATCAGAATAATGACAAACACGATCCACTGCGTATCCAAGAAAACAGACCTCCTTCTAAAAAAAAGACTGGGCGTCCCCGTCACATGAATTTTACTACGTCGTTGGGTTGTTTTAACCGCGACACTTGCACCTGGCGCAAGTGCAGGTGAGGCACTAAGAGCGCGAAGGTTTTTTAAATCAAAGAAGGGAAGATTTTTTGGGGTAGGGTGTCTCTCCAGGGAGGTTAAGAACGAAGCGCTTTATGCCATGTTTCATTAAGGGCACATTCCAGTTAAGCAGAAAGCCGATCTTACATCCGCTCAGTTTCATATAGGTCAACAGTTGCGCTTCATGGACTGGCAACAATGACTCAACAGCCTTGTTTTCAACAACGACCAATTTGTTTATAAGGGTATCTATTTTATAGCCCACATCAATCTTTTGATCATCATAAACCAAGGGAAGCTTTACCTCAGTCTCTGCATCCCAGCCACGTTTCTTCAATTCATACGCATGGCAATATTGATACGCTGACTCGAGCAAGCCCGGTCCTAAAGCCTTGTGAACCTTGATCGCACAGTCAACAACATCAGTAGCAACCGCCTCGATATCTATCATCTCTTCTTCCTCCTTAAAAATCTTAGAGTCCTTCGCGCCTTCGCGGTAAAAAATTTATGCCGTTCGATAATACCCAACATCCACGGTATAGACCCTCCCCCGTTTGATTACCTGCTTTACCAGGTTCGTACCGTAGCGATAACCAAGTTGACGATAATCCGGCACGGACAAGATCAACATGTCCGCTTGTTTGCCGACTTCGATGGAACCGATCGTATCGGACTTGCGGATGGCGTGCGCAGAATTAATTGTTGAGGCGGCGATCGCCTGTGCAGGAGTGATCTTCATCGCCCGACAAGCGAGCGCAATGATAAATTGCATGGACTCGTTCCACGTGGTGCCGGGGTTGCAATCGGTGGCGAGGGCGAAGTAGGCATCCGCGGCGATCAATTTTTTTGCGGGAGTGTAATCTTTTTCAGCGAGTCCGAACGGCGTACCAGGGAGTGACACGGCCACGGTCTCTGATTTTCCTAACGCGGCAATATCGGCATCGGAGGTTACAACCAAATGATCTGCGGACGCCGCACCCAACTCGGCTGCGAGACTGGCACCGCCGAGATTGTCGAATTCGTCAGCGTGGATCTTGATCGGGAATCCCAGCAAGACAGCTTTGGTTAAGATCTGACGCGATTGATTGAGGTCGAAGGCTTTGGTCTCGCAGAATACGTCCACAAATGGAAGTGCGAGGCGCGGTGCGTGAGTCCCCCACCATTCTTTGAGCATGGGCAACATTGTGTCGCAGACGAGATCGGTGTAGCCTTGCGGATTATCTTTATATTCGGGCGCGATGGCGTGCGCGCCGAGGAAGGTGATGGCGAGATCAAGCGGGGACTCGTCATCGAGAGCGAGCAAGGCTTTGAGGAGGCGCAGCTCAGTGGCGGTTTGCAGACCGTAACCGGTTTTGGCTTCGGCGGTGGTAGTGCCGTGGACGAACATGCGCAAGAGACGTGAACGACTCTGCGTGATGAGCGTCTCCATGCTGGCGGCGCGCGTTTGCTTGACCGTGGAAATGATGCCGCCACCCGCCGCAAGGATATCGAGATAGGGCGTGCCAGACATCTTCAACTCAAATTCGTTAGCGCGGTCACCCGCCCAAATGAGATGCGTATGCGGGTCAACAAAGCCGGGCATGAGGACACAACCGCTGGCATCGAGAGTCGGTTCATCGGGATAGGATGCTTTGAGTTCAGCCGTGGTGCCAACCGCGACGATCGTTTCATCGCGGACAACAACCGCGCCGTTTTCGATGATGCCGAGCGTGCCGAGGGCGTGTCCGCGTTGGGGTCCGCCAGCGAGGGTAAGAAGTTGGGAGGAGGAATGGATGAGCATGGGAGTTCCAGAGGGTAGTTGGGTGGGGTAATTTAACCACAAATGTACATAGATGAACATTGATAAAATATTTGAAAGCCATGCTATACTATTTTTGATGTATTTTATTTAACTCAGTTTGATATCAATTCTACAAATCATTAGGGAAAATAATATGCCAGCATCTTGGAACAAAGAATACAATCCTTCTTTGCTTGCAGAAAAGATTGAAAGCACCCGAAAAGTAAGCGAGGACGGCAAAGTTCGCTTTGAGGGTTGGGGCTTCAAAGAATTTGCAGTTTTACTATATAGCATGCTTAACTTCGGACAAGACGTCCCCGAAATCGACCTAAGGCAGATTGTGTCAAAAGCTATCTTCAATTCAGGTGCTAAAGGAATAATAACTGCCAAAAGCCTTCTAACTGAAGTAAATAAACTCGAACAAGAATATCAAAAACTCCCTACACAAAGATATGGTCTTGCTTCCTCAATTTCGATCAATCCGTCTTTGGAGTTTCATAAAATTCATTTAGGAAACACATTGATAGTTTTCGAGAAGAATTTGCCAAAAAGATTTAAGCAGGAGGCAAACAATCTATTAAGGGATGCCAAGCAATCGCTTTTTGCCGATCCCCCAGCTGACTATATGCAAGTCAGAGTTCATGTATCTGCAAAATCAATTCATCATGGAGCAAAACAAGCCCTGGAAACTCTTGATTTTGTAAGAGGAGTATGGAACTGGGCTTATAACAGAAGACACTTCATTCGTGAGACGTGGGGCGGAAAATCAAAGCCAGTCAACCAAATCATTCTAGGACCTATACATACGCTCCATAACAGTAATGGTTATCTTGCGGCAACAAATAATTGGTGGTATGAACCTAGTTAACCTGATGTGCAAGTTTAGGGCACTTGACAAGCGAAGGAGACCGCCGTATTTGTGAAGTTACGACACAAACACAAAATACGAAAGGTCTCCCTATGGATATTATCACGTTCATGATTGCTGTATATTGCCTGATTGAAGATAACTTGATAGGCACGCGGTTGCGCAAACGTGGTCCGCAGCCCACGTTGCGGGATAGTGAAGTTCTCACCATCGAAGTGGTGGGAGAATTTCTAGGTCTCGATACAGAAAGCAACATCTTCACTCACTTTTGCCGCTATTACTCAGACTGGTTTCCAAGCTTGCGCCAGATCACGCGTACCACCTTCACTCGCCAGGCAGCCAATCTGTGGAAGGTGAAACAGGAGTTGTGGCAAATGTTGGCTCAACACATTCCACATGACCCCTATCTGTCGATCATCGATAGTTTTCCTGTGCCCGTCTGTCGTTTTGCTCGAGCAACGTATGCGCGCTCGTTTCGAGAAGTGGCTAGCTATGGTTATGATGAAGTGGCTCGCCACATCTACTATGGACTACGTGCGCATGTCCGTCTAGCGTGGCCCGGGGTTTTGGTAGATTGTGCGCTGGCACCCGCTCATCTGTCGGACACCGAAGGAGCAGAAGATCTATTGCAGGGAGTCACTGGCTTTGTCTTGGCAGACCGCAATTACTGGAAACCAGAACTATCTCAACGCTTGAAGAGCGACGGGCTGTACCTTCTGGCTCCCTACAAATCTGCTAAACATCAGAAGCAACCTTATCCACGTTATCTCACTCATATGCGCTACCGCATTGAAACCGTCTTTGGCCAACTAGTGGAACGTTTTCATGCCAAACGCATTTGGGCTCGTGATCTCTGGCATTTGACCTCTCGCTGGATGCGAAAATTCTTGAGCCATACCTTGGCTGTTTACTTTTGTGCTCTTTCAGACATCCCCTATTTGAGCTTTGCCAAGCTCGTGTCTGCCTAAACTTGCACATGACGTTAGTTATTTAGGGGCTATACAAACTTTAAATCCAAAAAGGGATGAAATCGATGGTGTTTACAATGCACTGAATCATGTGAGGAAGAAATTTGAAAAGCATAAATATCCTGACAATGTAAAGGATGCATTTATTAGATACACTAGGGCACTAGATGAGAGAAACTGGAATATAGCTTTCCTAAAATTATGGAGCATATTAGAGTTACTAACAGATACCATTGGAATCAGCTATGAAACAACCATAAAACGAACATCATATATATATAAAGAGAGAGACTATCATCTCCAAATATTAGAGCATCTCCGAAAATATCGAAATTCTTCTGTTCATTTTGACAAAGATAACAGCGAAATGGAAATATATCTTTATCAAATCAAAAATTATGTTGAGGCATTAATTGGCTTTTACATTAATAACAGGCTTGGTTTCGAATCAATCCAAGAAGCAGCATCGTTTCTAAATCTTCCGTATGACAAGGAAGTCCTTAATCGTCAGATAGAGAAAATAAAATTTGCTAGCAGATTTCACGGTTACTCCTGAGAGCTTACAACCATTCTCCAGAGCATAACCGAATCCGATTTACCTTTCCTGTTTGAGTAACAACTGAGTAACTTTCCATGAAACTTGAATTCGTAGCCACGGATCAATTATCAGATACACAAAAAGAAAACCTCAAACAATTGCGCGCGGCTGTTTATCCCACTGCGGCGTTAGGCACACTGCTTGGCAAGCAGATTACGTGGATGTCGCCACAATGGTCCATTTTCGTGTGGGATGGAGACGAATTGGTCTCGCGCGTGGGACTTCTTACACGTGAGATCATCAGTAACGGCGAGACAAAGCTCATCGGCGGAGTCGGTGGCGTGCTGACGCATCCTCAAAGACAGGATAAGGGTCATGCTACTGAGGCGATGCGTGAGGCAACGAGACTCTTCAATGAAGAACTGCAAGTGGCATACGCGCTTTTATTTTGCGACTCACGGTTGATCGAGTTTTACAAACGCTTGCAGTGGAAACCATTTGAAGGACAGATATTTGTCCAACAGCTACGGGGCAAAATCGAGTTTTCAGCGAACCACCCCATGGTTCTGGATATACAAGAACAAGCACCGTTGAGCGGCTCATTGGATCTCAATGGTTTGCCGTGGTAATACCGAGTCCACTTGACAGCCGTGCTATACTATTTTTATTAGTAGTAGTGATGCAAGTCATACGGAGGTTTTATCAATATGCTGAAGGATGTCTCTCAAACCTTGGCTGATCTCGAAACGATCTGGTCTGCGCTTGACTCTTTTTATCAGCGCTTCACGCCTCAGGATTGGGGGCGCAAACATGGCAAAGAATGGACCTTTGCCGATATGCCATATCATTTGGCGTACTTCAATCAGACGGTCGTCAATAACATCAAGAACGATGGTGGGGAACAAGCAAGACTCACCTTACAAGAATTGAATACATGGAACGATGCACATTTTGCCAAACGTCCAGCCAGTCAGGCAGGTGCTAATGTTCTTGCGTATCTGCATGAAACACAGGCAGCGCTCAGACAAATGGCGGAACAATACCCGCCCGAAACGCCGGTTTTCCTGCCCCTCATTATTGTCGGAGGCTGGCGCTCTCTGACTTTTGCCTTGAACTATCTGCTCGACCATACCTGGTTGCATTTCACCGAATCACATCTGCGTTACGATCAAAGCCTGCCGGGTCTGCCTTCCGCCCTAGTTAATCATACCCTCAACTTCAGCATGGAAATGGCAAGAGGCGCACTTCGATCAGAAGATCTGGTGGGAGTAAACCTTGTCACAATTCTGCGGTTGACCGGAGATGGCGGCGGCGTGTGGACGTTCACCATGCGCGATGGCAAATGCCTAGTCGAAGCGAAAGCCGATCCGCATGCTGATGCTGAAATAACTACAGACATTGCCACGTACTTGAAAACCTCGGTCCACAATATGCAGTCACCCCTCCTTGCTCTACTCCTGGGCAAAACCAAGATCAAAGGGCTGGCTGGGGGACAACAATTCCAAAAGATTTTCACCACAACCCCATCACGGATCTGGAACTTTGTTGAACTTGGAAGAACCACGCCTAATCAACTTGAAGGTATATGATGACCATCCTCCTCCGCGACGTAACCGAATCCGATCTGCCCATCCTCTACGAACAACAACTCGACCCTGAAGCGACGGCGATGGCGGCGTTCCCAGCACGGGATCATGATGCTTTCATGGCACATTGGAAGAAGATCATGGCATATGAAAACAACCTGATTAAAACCATTCTCCGCGATGGTCAGGTAGCAGGGTATATTTTGAGTTGGGAAATGGAAGGCGAGCGTGAAGTCGGCTATTGGCTTGGGAAAGAGTATTGGGGCAAAGGGATTGCCACACAGGCATTGGCTGAATATATAAGTATCGTGAAGACCCGTCCGCTGATGGCGCATGTGGCAAGACATAATGTCGGTTCACGACGTGTACTTAAGAAGTGCGGGTTCGTGTTTATTGGAGAAGATAAATATACGAATCCCGCCGGGGTTGAGGTAGAAGAATTTGTTTTAAAGTTAGCGTAGGGGCGATATCATGCCCGAAGGGTACCCGTCAGCGTCGTCAAGAATTAAGTTGTGCCAAGGCCGGGTCGCCCCTACTACATTGAGGTCAACTTGCAAATCACCGAACGAAATTTTTCAGGCACAGCAGATTTAGAAGCAATGGCAGAACTTGTCCGTAAGTTTCCGGCAGAGAATATCCATGTTGTGGATCTGCCTTATCGTTTCAGTTCATGGTCTTTTGACTATCCAGAAAACATCAGGCTGTGGACAGATGAAAACGGTCAACTATTAGCGTGGGCAATTCTACAAGTCCCATTTTGGAAAATTGATTACGCCTATAATCCTGAATTCCATCGCCAGGTTCATCCTCAAATTTTGGGCTGGGCAGATGAACAGGCTCACAAGATCGTCAGCACGCCCAGTGGACATCCAGCATGGTTTGTGCCCGTTCTCGCAAGTTGGATAGATCGCATTCATGATCTTGAAAAGGCTGGTTTTACGTCACAAGCAAATGTTGGCGAGCATTCGTGGTCACAAGTGTTGATGGAACATTCCATGCACATCCCCGCTGGCGCAAAACTACCAGACGGTTTTTACATCCGTCCGTTGCATGGTGCAAGCGAAGTAGATGTATACGTTGAGTTGCATCGGAGTGTGTTCGAAAGCAAGAATATGACCATCGCATGGCGCAGCCGCACGTTACAACGCCCGGAATATATCCCTGACCTTGATCTCGTTGCAGTCGCTCCAAACGGTCAACTGGCTGCGTTTTGCATTTGCTGGCTTGCAAAAGATGATAATGACAATATCAGCGGACAGATCGAACCGATGGGAGTCCATGCCGATTTTCGCAAGTTGGGTTTGGGGCGTGCAATTCTATCGGAAGGCTTGCGACGATTAAGCGCAAGAGGCGCAAAACACATTTATGTTCAAACCGATAGCTATCGCGATGCGGCTTTCAAATTGTACGAAGCGTCTGGCTTTCATGTGATCCAAGATATACTCATGTATCGCAAAGACTATGAGTGATAGTCATCACACACAAACCACCAAAGACCATTGGGAACGCGAAGACCTGAGTGCCGCGATCCTCGCAGCATTACGCGAGTCAGGCAAAGATCTCGATGCGTTGACTCCGGATGATCTCGAGCCGCTCGATCAATTTCATGGCGGCGGCAAAGGCTTCACACTGCGGCTTGCGAACCTCGCCGGGTTGAAACCAGACATGCACATCCTCGATGTTGGCGGCGGGCTGGGTGGACCCGCGCGCACGTTGGCGCTTGAGTTTGGCTGTCACGTCACCGTGGTTGATCTCACCGAGTCCTACATCCACACCGGGCGCGTGCTTACCTCCCTCATGAAGCTGGATGACCGTGTCACATTTCAAGTCGGCGATGCGCTCAAACTTTCCTTTGAAGAAAACTCCTTCGACGTGGTCTGGACTCAAAACTCCGGCATGAACATTGCCGATAAAGAAACTCTCTATGCTGGATTCCACCGCCTCATTCGACCGAATGGCTTGCTCGTGTTTCAGGAGCTGATGTCTGGTCCCAATCAGCCGCCCGTGTTCCCGGTCATGTGGTCGCGTGACGGGTCGAATCATTTCCTTCGAAAGCCGGAGCAGATGCAGGCTGTGATAGAAGCGGCGGGTTTCCGTCTCATCAAGTGGGACGATGTCACCTTTGAAAAAGAGCCATCCACTACAGTCCGCCCGACTCACAGTATCCAGAAATTGGTGATGGGTGAAGAGTTGCTAAAAGAGATCACGAGCGCGAGCAAACGTAACGATGAAGAGCAACGCCTCGTGATGGTTCAGGCTGTCTTTGAAAGGATGTAGCATGAGCGCACTTCGTCAACTTATTGGTCGCTTCCAACTTCAGCTGCGCGGAAAAAATCATATCGTCGGCTGGCATATGACTGCTGAGGAGGTGGTCGCTTTTTTCTTGCGTCAAAGAAAAACCGTGCTCACCTTTTACGGATATTCTGGCATGGGCTATGAAGATGAAAAAGCCATGCTCGCGATCGTGCAGAAAGTATTATCTGGATTCTCGCCTGAGACTACACTGGTCAATAGTGGCGCGACCAGCGTTGGCATAGGTGCGATTTATCCATTGGCAAAATCAATGGGCTTTACCACCACAGGCATCGTCACCAATCTGGCGCTTGAATACCCGGGCGGTATCAGCGATGCAGTCGATCACATCTGTTTTGTCAAAGACAATCAATGGGGTGGAAATTTACCCCACTCAGACATACTCTCCCCCACTTCAAAAGCCATGGTGGAGTGCAGTGATATCCTGGTGGGGATCGGCGGCGGTGGGATCACTGAGGCTGAGATGCTCGCCGGCAAAGCACAAGGAAAGCCGGTCTATTATTTCCCCGCTGATATGAATCATGCCCGCGCGATCAGTCATGCAAAAAGAATGGGATTACCGCCGCCTGAGTCATTTCGAAGTTCAAATCCTGATCTGTTTAAAAAGTAAGTTAATACATAACACGCCAGTGACCTTGTGCGCTTAACCCAGGCGCACAACTATGATACAAATCAAAAAACATGGAGGCTCACAATGTGGATTTGGTATCTGCTACTGCTCGTTGTTCTGATCACGGGGGGCATCTATTTCTGGCGTAACATCAAACCTGATATCGCAACACGCAAAAACTTATCGCTTCTGGGAAACGAAGCGCCCACACTCACACAAGATGGAATCACTTTCCGTGACCTGAACAAGAACGGGAAACTTGACCCCTACGAAGATCCTCGCCGTCCCATCGAGGAACGTGTCGAAGACCTGCTTAAGCAAATGATGCTTGCAGAAAAAGCGGGCATGCTGTTCCACACTATCATCGGCATGAACAAAGATGGCACTATTATGGAACGGATGGGTTTGTTCCCATTCCCGCCAACCTCCGACATGATCGCGAAGCGCCTCATGAATCACTTCAACCTGCTCGAAGGCACAACCCCGCGTCATATGGCGGAATGGCACAATCGCATCCAAAAACTTGCGGAGCGAACACACCTTGGTATCCCGGTCACGATATCATCAGACCCTCGGCACGCCTTTTCCAATAATCCATTGACAAGCATGCTGGCGGAATCTTTCTCCCAATTTCCCGAACCGACCGGACTCGCCTCAACACGTGACGTGGAACTGGTTCAGCAATTCGGAGACATTGCCCGGCAGGAATATCTTGCTGTGGGCATCCGCGTCGCGCTGCACCCCATGGTTGACCTTGCCACCGAACCGCGCTGGTGTCGCGCAAACGGTACATTCGGCGAAAATGCTGAACTCACTTCACAAATGGCGACCGCTTATATAAAAGGTTTTCAAGGGGCAACGCTCGGCACGAGTAGCGTTGCCTGCATGACCAAACATTTCCCTGGCGGTGGTCCGCAAATGAACGGTGAGGATGCGCACTTCGCATATGGACGCGAGCAGGTCTATCCCGGTGATAATTTTGACTATCACCTTAAACCATTTGATGCTGTTTTCGCAGCAGGTACATCCCAGATCATGCCATACTATGGCATGCCCGTTGGCACTCCGCTTGAAGAAGTTGGTTTTGGCTTCAACAAAGATGTCATCACCAGTCTGTTACGTGAAAAGTATGGCTTCGAGGGCATTGTCTGCACGGATTGGGGTCTGCTTTCGGATTCTAAAATCCTTGGTATGCGCATGTCTGCCCGCGCCTGGGGTGTGGAGCATCTCTCGCGGACAGAACGCACCCAAAAGGCACTCGAAGCAGGCGTAGACCAGTTTGGGGGCGAGGCTTGCCCCGAAGTCATTATTCAATTGGTGCGTGAGGGCAAGGTCAGTGAGGCAAGAATCGATCAGTCCGTCCGCAGGCTGTTGCGCGAGAAATTCAAACTTGGCTTGTTTGATAACCCGTATCTCGACGTGGATGCAGCGGAAAGAATTGTTGGCAGTCCTGAATTCCGCAAGGTTGGTGAACTTGCACAGCGCAAGTCCATTGTGCTGTTAAAGAACGGAAAGCAGACTCTACCGTTAAAAAGTGGATTGAAAATTTATGTGGAAGGGCTCAAGCCCGAAGCCATTGCTTCATACGGCGAAGTAGTGAAAGATGTGTCAAAAGCGGATGTTGCCATTCTGCGTTTATCCACGCCCTACGAAAAGCGGAAAGGGTTCATCGAAAGATTCTTCCATGCCGGCGACCTGGATTTCAAGGAACCTGAAAAATCACGCCTTCTGAATATCTTGAACAAAGTCCCCACGGTAGTGGATATCTATCTCGAACGTCCCGCGGTTATTCCAGAGATCGCTGAGAAAAGCGTGGCATTGCTCGGCAACTTCGGCGCAAACGATGGTGCTGTGTTGGATGTCATCTTTGGGAAATTTGCACCGCAAGGGAAGTTGCCATTTGAGTTACCCTCATCCATGGATGCCGTACGCAAACAAAAGGAAGATGTGCCGCATGATTCAGAGAATCCGCTTTTCGAGTTTGGGCATGGGTTGAGTTATTAGCTGGAAAACTCCGAAGGAGTGAAACGATTATAGATTTCGAAATGGGTTTACCAATCCCGAAGGGATGTCATAGTTTGTGTGAATCATGTCATCCCTTCGGGATTATTTTCGGGGTTGGCTCCAATACTAGAATCGTTCCATCCCTTCGGGATTGCAGACTGCTTAAGTTGAGTTAATAATTCTTGGCTAAAATTTTGAATGCTGAAAGTCGGGGGAAAATCTACTTTGCATTCTTCAACATATACGTTGTCAAACTGCCCGGCTTGGGCGGCATGTTATAGACAAAGATCAGTTCACGATCATCCATCGTGGACGGTTCCCATTCAGGAAAATCCGCTGAAATAGATACCAGGCGCGAGCCGGGTTTCATTTGCTTTTCCAGATACGAAGCAACTCTTAGCACTTCTTTCGATGTAGCATACAGGAACACAACATCGGCATGGCTGAGATCTGCTTTGAGATAGTTCCCCCATTTGACTTGAATTTTATTTCCGAATCCACTTGCGACAACACGCAGCCAAATCAACGCACACTGGACTGGTCCGATCTCGATGCCCACGGCTTTGGCATGGAACTCACGCGCCGCAATGAGCAGCACACGTCCATCACCGGCGCCGAGGTCGTAGATGGTTTCGTCCGGTTGCAGGTTCGCCAACCGTAAAGCTTTGCGGATGCGATTTTGATTTGTTGGAACAGGCGGCAGCCCGTATAACGCAGGCACAAAAATCCATAGCAAACCAATAATAAACAAGATGATAAAGAAAAAGAACGCAACAAGGGTGAGAATGTCAGTCATGATGCTTTGAAACATACCACACAGCGACCAATGCCAACACGTTGAAGACCACTGCCACGCCAGTGACAGCGCCAAAGCCAAAGACATATAACTTGGGCGCCAGCGTCGCTCCGATGGCGCGTCCGATGAAATTGGCGGAGCCTGCCAGGGCAAGCGTAGTCGCTCGTGCGGAAGGCATCACTTCACTGTTCAATGGAATGAGGCTGACGATTGTAAATTCAAACGAGATAAAAAAGAAAAATAATCCTATCAGCGCGCCAAGTTCCGTGCGCCCGATGATGGGCAGCAGGATCGCGGCGAGAGAATTTACGATGATCCCCAGTCCCGCCGCGCGGACTTTGCCAATATGATCCACGAACAAAGCGACCAAGCCCTCCCCACCCAGTTCGGAGAGTCCGATCACGGCGGAGGCTCCTGCCAGCGCGGCGATCTGCAGTTGGAACGAATCCTCCAGCCAGACACCGAACATCAGGTTGACCGCTTCGTTGGCGGAGCACATGCAGGCTCCGATCGAAAACACGACCAGCACCACAGGCGAGGCAACGATCTGTTTAACGGAACCAAACACCCCGTCCATGTGAGGCGTCGGTTTGGTCGAGTCCTGTAATGTGAGCAGGATAAACATCAGGGCAACGAGTCCCAAAATTCCCAATGCCCAGAATGGCGTAGACCAGTTCGATCGGGCGATGAGCCAGCCCACAAACGGGATGCCCAGAATAAATGCAGACGACCAGGCAAATTCGGAAAAGGCAATGGCAGTACCGCGCTTTTCATAAGCAACATGGTCTGCGATATACGAAGTCATCGATGGGTCGAAGGTGGACTTGCCAATCATCGCCAGAATGAGAGCAATGCCGAGCGTGGTAATGCTGGGGAAAAGAGATACGATGCCCATTGCCAACACGAATAGACCCAACCCCAGCGACATACCAAATTTGCGTCCACGCGTCTCAATGAATGGAAAGATGAATGGCGTCACCGCACCGACGATTGCCCGGTTCGCCACCAAGCCCGAGACGACCCCGATATCCACGCCCAACCCGCGTGCAAATATCGCCAAAAATGGATAGATCATCCGATAGGCGGTGTTGAGCACTACACGTATGAGGGTCAGCGCTGCAAGTTTGAAATTGCTCAAAAGATTTTACTGTTGTGCTTTTTGACTGAAGGTTAAGAACCAGCATGTCAGGAAGAACGCCGCCAGCAAGGTCAACGCGATCAATGCGAGGAAGAACCCGATGATGGTGTAGTTGCCCGAGTTGAAGATCGGTGATGGAGGCGGGTGCATCACGTTATCAGCAGTTGCAAAGATAACGCGCAGGATGACGATAAATATGATGTTGGCGAGCGAGGTGAGCCAGTCTGTGTTCATGAGCCACAAGCCAGCCTGCAATAACACCCCGGTCACCGCAAAGATCACGGCAAGGCGAAAACGAGGCTCAGCCAGGAACATGCCGTTCCAATTGGATTGCATTGCCCACAATGAAAGCGGCAGATACGTGACCCAGAAGAAGATGCCCGTGCGCCCGAGCGCGGCGGACCAACCATGAAACTCTTTGCGCGGCGTAAGCAAACCGACCAAGCCTGCCAACCCCGCCAGCAACAACACCAGTTCGGCAGTCAACACCCATGCGCCGTGCAGGTACACGATCCGCACGTTAGCACCAAGGGATTGTTCTTCGGGTCCGAACAACGCCAGCAGGGCGATTAGAATTACGGAGACAACGAACAAAAATAGATTTGATTTGGTTTTGGACATGGCACGATTTTACACTACAAGAAAGAAACCCTTGTCACGTTCTATCTATGACAGGAGTCAAAGTCAGAAAGATATTTCGCCACAGAGACCACTGAGACCCTTGAGAAAAGCTCTTAAAACTCTGTGCGCTCTGTGGCTACCAACAGGATAATCTTATGGATAACAAACCACCTGGCAGCCTCGCATTGGATGCGCTTGGGATCGAACACCGCGTCTTCATTCACGAAAAGCCTGTTTCGTCTTTCGAGGAAGCGGCTTCTCACCGCAACCAGCGTCCAGGCCAGATCGTGCGCAGTATCCTCTTCAATATCCGTCCTGAGGAATATTTGATGGTGCTGGTCGCGGGACCCGACCAAATCGATTGGAAGAAACTACGGCAATTCGTCAAACGCTCACGCGTGCGGATGGCGACCGAAGAGGAAGTATTGGAAGTGACTGGCTATCGGATCGGGACAGTGAGTCCATTTGGGGTAAAGAAGCAGGTACAAGTGTTGATCGATGCGAGTGTCTTGAAGGAAAATGAAATCTCCATCGGGTCAGGAGTCCGCAATATGGCGATCATCATGCAGAGCGTAGACTTGAGGCGGGCATTGAGCACCAGTGAAATCGTTTCTTTGCTGGAAGAGAAGCTATAAACAACAGCAGCCGCGGGTGATAAGCCTGCGGTTTTTCTTTACCAAATCTTTACAAAACATTTGAGTCCCCCACATAAAATGGAACTACACTCAAGTAGAATCAACCCATGACAAAAATTCTTGTGATCGACGACGAACCTTCTATCATCAATCTGGTAACAGCCTATCTCAAGCTGGAAGGATACGAAGTTTATACAGCTTCTGATGGCAACGCCGGACTCAAATCCGCGCGCGCCTTCAAGCCTGATTTGATCATCCTTGACCTGATGCTCCCAGGCATCGACGGCATCGAACTACTTTCACGCCTGCGCCGCGAATCGGACGTGTATGTCATCATGCTCACCGCGCGTACGGATGAGACCGATAAGATCGTCGGGTTGTCGGTCGGCGCGGATGATTATGTCACGAAGCCGTTCAGTCCGCGCGAGTTGGTGGCGCGAGTCAAGGCGGCGTTAAGGCGCATCAAAACGGGAACAAGCTCAAGCGAAGAAAGAAGCGTGCTTTCGTTCAAGCATGTCCGCATTGATGTGAGTGCACATACCGTCAGCGTGGATGATGTCCCCATCGAATTGACTTCCATTGAATTTGATCTGTTGCGCGCACTCGCTGAAAATCACGGACGTGTGCTTTCACGCGAGCAACTGCTTGAAAAGATTTGGGGCGCAGAATATTTTGGCGAGATGCGCGTGGTGGATGTCCATCTTGGGCATGTGCGCCAGAAACTTGGGAACGAAGCGCTCATCGCCACCGTGCGCGGCGTGGGCTATCGTTTTGAAGATGAACCGCTATAACATAGAACGTCCCGCAGGTTTGATCGAGCAACAGTGTTTTAAAAAGAAACCTGCGGGACGATGGATGCAAACGTGAAATATATTCGCGAACGTCTCGGCGCAAAATTGTTTCTTGCCAATCTCATGGTCATTCTGATCGGCATCATCATTCTTGCCATCACGATCCAGATCACGATCCCTACTGCGTTCAATCGGCACATGGGCATGATGGATCAATCCATGATGGGAAACGGGATGGGCATGGGACAAGGTCAGGGGTATGGCAGAACGTTGTTCGAAAATTTTCGCGCCACTATGTTTGAGTCGCTGGGATACGCGGTGACTGCCTCCGTCCTGGCGGCATTGCTAGTCAGTTGGTTTTTAAGTCGCCGCATCGTTGCGCCCATTCGCACGCTTACGGATGCGTCGCAACACATCGCCGATGGTCATTATGCTGAACGCGTGCAGGTGCATGGCACGGATGAGATCGCACAACTCGCGGCGCGCTTCAATCAAATGGCGACGCAACTCGAGCAGGTTGAATCGATGCGCCGCCAGCTTATCGGCGATGTGACGCATGAACTGCGCACGCCGCTCACTTCCATCAAGGGTTACATGGAGGGGCTGGTCGATGGTGTGCTACCCTCCACGCCCGAGACCTTCAATCAAATTCATCGCGAAGCTGATCGTCTCTCACGTTTGGTGGATGACTTGCAGGAACTGAGTCGCGTTGAAGCCAAAGCCTATTCTTTGGACATCCGCTCCGTGACCGTTTCCAATCTCGTGCAGACCACCGTTAAACGCCTCACGCCTCAAGCGAGGGACAAACGCATCACCCTTCACTCGAACCTGCCCGCTGACCTGCCGCCGCTCCAAGCTGACGAAGACCGCCTCACGCAGGTACTCGTCAACCTGGCGGCAAACGCAATTCAGTACACACCCGAAGGCGGCGATGTGACCATCTCTGCCGTGCGCCAGACAGACGAAATTCACATTTCAGTGAAAGATACTGGCGTTGGCATTCCGCCTGAACATCTTGCGAATCTCTTTACCCGTTTCTATCGCGTGGACAAATCTCGGTCGCGCAATGCAGGTGGCGGCTCAGGCATCGGTCTGACCATTGCCAAGCATCTCGTCGAAGCCCACGGGGGACGCATCTGGGCCGAGTCACAGGGCAATGGGCAGGGAAGTACATTTACTTTCAGCTTGAAGATCGCCAGATAATTGGGTAATTTTTTTCTTGCTTCTCACGGGTGGTTGTTCGTGCAAAACATCCGAGAACGAGGGCCATTCCAACTCACATATGATCGACCCTCAGGAACTGTCCGCTATACGTGGACTGGTGAAATCAACAAAGCCATGATTGAGAAATATGCCGCGTTGTTGCATACAGCATGCGTTTGATAAGTGAGACAAGGGGGAATTATGTGGTAATCCGTACTTAAGAACGTCACTACTGCTTGAAAGGTGGGTTATAACTAGGTATCTTAAGTGCTACATAAATATCCATCCTGAAAGTTGGAATTTTAATCTGTGCTTTATGATAAAGCTTTAGTAATAAAAGAGACAAACGGTAGAAG
>Ga0180074_1000105_pt1 | contig 17039 bp, 13 predicted proteins | sample EasRiv366_16_10D_FD_121773 | JGI IMG/M metagenome (GOLD analysis project Ga0180074, IMG submission 121773) | Soil microbial communities from meander-bound floodplain in the East River, Colorado, USA - East River metaG ERMLT366_16_10D | ecosystem: Environmental > Terrestrial > Soil > Floodplain ...
TATTGGGATATTTTTTCATACCGCGTCTCGCCAGCCGGACCGAATCCATCCACATAATGGTGCCTGCTCCCGCCCGCCCCTTCATCTTAACCCAGCGGGTCTTGGCAGAGGCATAACGATCGCGCGGATCACGCATCATATGAATGATCTTTGCGTTTGGAAATACAGCAAAGATATCGTCCATATATCTCTCTGTATTTAGTGATTTATCCCCCCAACGTTGTTTGCCCTGCTTCTCGGCAAAATGCGCGCCAATTAATGAAAACAACCGGGCATAGCTTTTTTCTCCAGCAGGGAACTCGCTATGCAACCTTTCTGGATCAATACCGATCACTTTCAATCTTTTGTATTGTGACATCATCGCGATACAACGCTCAAAATTCTGGTCAACACCGAGATCGCCATATTGCTTATTGAAATACATCCACAGGTTTGTGCGGCGCATCATGGCAATTCTGGGATGAGAAGCAAGCAAGGCATACATCAAACTAGTACCACTGCGTTCAATTCCTGCCAAATAGATTGGTTGATTTTCCATCAAGAAGTCCTTGTCCATTAAATTCTGAACTTCGCTAGGCCGCCAAAACGGGCGAGATTAAAAGGAAGTTCAAAGTAATATAATAACTGGTCGAAAATGGAGAAACGGACATGAGTTTTGTCATAACCATTTTCTGCCAGTTCAATGAACCGAATCCCGCGAAGTGTCAATATATTAGACGAGGAAACGCCCTGTTTGTTACGGGAATCAGACCACCCCTGGGAAAGAAGCGAATCCGCATCTTTCCCAGCCGAAAATTGACCTGCCCCAAAAATCTGATCCAAAACTAGTGTTAGGATTAGACCAATTTAGAGGTAGATACCTTGGCAATCGGAACAGATCACTATGAAGCTGCGCGAGGCAGAGGTGCTGCTTAGCCAAGGAAAAAGCACACTGGACACCATGGCAGGCTAAAAACTGAAAGAACTGGAAAAGAGAATGCACGGCTAAAGCACTTAGTTGCTGACCTGTCGCTGGACAATGCCATCCTGAAGGAGGCACAGATATTGATTGAGATGAGGAGAACGCAGTACAATTGTTAAGGATAGACTGATGAATATTCCCAGGATTAAAGAACAAATTACTTCTAAAATTGTAGCAATCAACTTTACAAAGAAAGAATTGATATGGAGACTTGGTTGGACCCGATAAGCGAAGAGGTTTCTTGCTTAAGAGCTGGCAAAAGTGCTCTAAGTTTGGCATCAAGGTTTATCGATAGCGTAAGCAGGTTTTGAGGTTAACTGTGTCAAGATAAGGAATATTACTACTATGTCGACAAAAAATAACATTTTAAGAATCCAACTCGACCACGCGGCATGGTTGATGTTTGCCTTGCTGGCATCGCATCTTAATATTTCGATGATGCAGCGCTGGTTTTATGGACGATTATAATGGCCTTTGACTATTCTATAGTACACACACTGGGTAGGAGGGGCAGATGAGAGAGGAGAGGGTTTGGAAGAGTTTCCAGCTTTTGTTATTGGTTTTGACGCTCACGAGTTGTCAAATTGAGCCAAAGTCAATTGACATTCCCCAAAACATCATAACACCTGACATTATATCGAGTCCGGTATTCAATCAGAACGTGCCTGTGCAAAAATGTGAGTATTGGGCTGCACCAACCCCAATTGGCGATAATAGCAACCCTGGCTCATTTATTGAACCCTGGGCTACTCTTGATTATGCCGCTGCCCATATCCCCGATAATCATTGTACAGTCTGGTTTAAAGATGGCATTTATTCAGGCAGTAATAATTTAACAGAGCGATTCGCAACCCCCACTTTATTTAAAGCCGTAAATCCCTACTATGCAGTTTTGGAACATAGTGGGAATGTGATCGAATTAGATGGTGTACGAAATATGATTTTTGAGGGTTTTGAGATGCGTCATTTAGGGCCAGGTGCGGATCGGTATATCGTGATTGCAGATAGACGTAATAATATATGGTCGGAATATGTTACTTTCCGTAATAATATTTTCCATGATTCTTATAATGAGGACATTCTTAAAATACATAATGGTGCCCGGTTCTTTACTGTGGAAGGGAATATATTTTATAATCAAAGTGCGTCTGAACAACATATGGATGTAAATAGTGTGACCGATATTGTGATTCAAGACAATATCTTTTTTAATGATTTTGAAGATAGTGGCCGCTTGAACAGCCGTGATACAAAACATTTTATTGTTGTTAAGGATAGTAATGAGGCTAGTGATGGGTTGGAAGGCAGCAAAAGAATCACCATTCGTCGTAATATTTTCTTGCATTGGCAGGGAGGGGAAGAGACTTTTGTCCAAATCGGTAACGATGGAAAAGCATATTATGAAGTTGAAAATGTACTTGTTGAGAACAATTTGATGATCGGTGATGGCACTGATCTAGTTTATGCAGCATTTGGGGTAAAAGGCGCAAGGGATGTAACCTTTAGAAACAATACAGTTGTAGGAGATATGCCAGCTAATGCCTATGCTCTTAATGTTGCTATTGCAGGTAATAATCCTTTAAATGAAAACATAATCTTTGTTAATAATATTTGGTCTGATCCAACAGGAACAATGGGGGCAGAAGATACGAGCAACCCAAAATTTTCCAATGGAAAAACAACCAGCGCTCAGAATTTGGTTTTAGATAATAATCTGTATTGGAACGGCGGCAATAAGATTCCTGATGGGAATTCGGTGATTCCGTTGGCGGATGATGTCCGGCGCCTGATTGGCAATCCATTGCTGAATACTGATCAGGCGAATGTGGTGCTGCCGCGTTGGGATGGCACATCTTTTCTGAGTGGGAATCACACGATTCGAGAGGAGTTTATACGTTTGGTGGAGACATACGGCCGTATTCCCGCCAATAGTCCCGCTGTGGGCAATGCTGATCCAGTTTTGGGAGCGATTACAGATATTTACGACCGTTTTCGCGGCTCTGTGCAGGACTTAGGTGCATATGAGACAGAAACGGTATCCCGATAAATGTGCCTTTTTACCATTGACATTGATAAGATAAGTAAGAATCAGTGGCGTGTCACGGATAAAAAAATGGTTTCTTGCGGAATGTTAGCCGAAAGAATCCACTAAAAGTGGATGGCAGTCCGATGCACACAAAATACAAATTTCTCCGGCAGGGAACTTGTTACGCAGGCTTCAAAAAAATCCTTGGCCATTAAACTCTGAACTTCGTTATACCGCCAAACCGGACGAGATTAAAAGGAAGTTCAAAGTAATATAAGAACTGGTCAAAAACGGAGAATCGGACATGAGTTTCGTCATAACCATTTTCCGCCATTTCCCTGCGCACCACCGTTTCAATGAACCGAATCTCGCGTATTGTCAATATACCAGGCGAGGAAAAACCCTGTTTAATACGGGAATCAGGCCATCCTTGCGAAGGAAGCGGATCCGCATCTTTTCCAGCCGAAAATCGAATCGTCCCATCAAACGTTATCATCGCTGGAAAATAGTCCTCCTCAATAAATTTACATACGTCTCTTAATGCGCGCTCCGGGTCAGTCATCAAGTATTCGAATGTCAATACCATATATCTGCCCGAGTGATGCGATCGATTCCGATGTGCCAGCTCTGCCGAATATTGCCACAGCCCACACTTGGAACCAACCTTGCCAAGACGTACCCTCACATTTGTGGATTGAAGGGTCTCTCCATATTGAGTGCGAGGATCGCGAATCATATGGATGATACGCGCGGCTGGATATGCCTGAAAAATCGGGTCAGCGTATCGTTCAATCAAAGCCTCCTGCTCCCCCCACCGCCTTCTGCCGTGTTTTTCAGCAAAATGCTGATGGAAAAGTTCAAACAAACGCGGATACGAACGCTCACCTTGTAAAAATTCCCTTCGGATTCGATCTTCGTCCGGCAACAGGACGGAAATTGCCTTTTTGTCGAGCATTGCCTGCAAACAACGTTCAAAGTTTGCCAAGTCAGTTAAATCCCCATAACGGTTATAAAAATCTGTCCACATATGCGTTCGCCGTGTAAGGGCAATGTTCGGATGTGCCGAAAGAGCCAGCCGCAGTAATGTCTTCCCTGAACGATCCAACCCACCAATGAAAATAGGGCTTTCGCTCATAGAGATCACCTTAGCTTATCTTTGGGAGGCTTTCTACCAAACCTGGCAGGAAGTTCTCGCTGAGAAAAGTTCATAACCAACCAAACACACATGAGGGTCATATTAAGCGGAATGGTCTTGAAACAATATTGAATCGCTTCTTTCAAGGAAAAACGAATCCGATCCAACGTGTATCCATGCCTTTCCATTTCTCTGCCAACCATTAATTGCATAAAAGCAATTTCGTCTTTAGAAATTTTGTTTTTATATCTCCCAATAAAATCCTTATAGACTGGAGTGCCAAAAACGTTCTCTTTGACATCGCCGGGAGTTTTTCTGATAAATTCCGGAGCGCCCTCCAGTTTGATCATCGTCGGTGTATATTCCTCGTCAAGAAAATCACATACTTGTCTTACTGTAGCTTCCAGGTCCATTACCATGTTCTCATAATGGATGATCATATATCTGTCTGGATACATTCTAGAATTACGCCTTGCCAGCTTAGTGGTATAAATCCAACGTGCCGTTGCTCCACCTGCCCTCGCCTGACCCTTTGGGTGTAATGCTAGCGATGCTTCATACCGGTCTCGAGGGTCCCTAATCACATGAATCATTTTACTGCCAGGGTAGGCTGAAAAGATTTCGTCGGCATACCCTTCGATCAGGCCAGTTTGATCGCCCCAGCGCGACTTGCCTTCACGTTCTGCATAATGCTGGTTGAATAAGCCAAACAAACGGGCATACGTGGGCTCGCCCTGCAAAAACTCTGTTCGAATCCGCTCTGTATTTGGCTTTAGGACCAGCACATGGGTGTAATGCATCATGGCATTGAGACAGTTTTCAAAATTGGCTCGAATCCCCAAATCTCCATATTGACGGTAAAAAAGAGTCCAATAGTTCGAACCAACCGTTGGGATGGATATATTTGGATGAGATACAAGCATACCTCTCAACATGGTTTTTCCACAGCGGTCCAGCCCTCCGATAAAAATAGGTCCATTTCCCATAAGCAAGTCACCACAACATTAAATTTTATTTCGAAACAAGAACTCAAATCGTTTTCCGGCAATACGCCTTACCATCTGTTGATCATCTGGATCAAGTCCTAATAGCAACAACGATAGAGCAAACACAACAAACAAAACACTAACATGAACCAAGAGGTGAATGAGGTATGCATCAATTGGGTACAACTTGCTAAACAGGTACACCACTGCATATGCGATTAAGGAAGCGAGAACGGGCTTGACAAACGTAGCGTTGTAGGGGAATAGGTGCAAAATGTAATATACCTGAGCAATTCGAACGGCATTCAAGACAATCATGACTGCCAATGCTGAAATGGCAGCACCCACAACACCATAGGCAGGTATCAGAAGGACATTCAACACCAGGGATACCGAAAGCCCGGTGATATTATTCAGCAGTTTAAGACGTGTATATCCGGTCATGTTCAATATGGCACCGCCCATGCCCGTCACCACATCCACCAGACTGGCAAATGCCATAATTATCAAGGCAAGCACACCACTCTGAAAACTTTTTCCAAAGATGGCAAGAATTTGCACCGGAAACAATATCATCGCTAAAAAGAATGGCACATTAACAATTAACGACCATTTATTGGCAACCTGATAAATCTTCTGAAGTTGTTGTGTTTCTCTTCTGTCGTGCAGTTCTGCAATATAAGGCTTTGCTGCCGTATTGATCGACGAATAGAAATCATGCCCAACCATATTCAACTGGTTTGCCACTGTAAAGATACCAACCCCTGTAAAACTGCCGAGTGAGCCAATAAGCAAAACTTGGATGTTTGCTCGAAAGATGTCCATTAATCCTGCCATAAAATCCGGAACAGAAAACTTTATTATTGCGGCTAAATCAACACGCGCTGCGGTGATAGGAATTTTCAACGGAAACAGGCGGTTTAAGTAATAGATGAGCATGAGGGCGGCTATCAATTCGCCAATTCCAAATATTACAACAGCATGCATTACCCTAAGACCCATGATGGCCACAACACCAATCAAGACCACTTTTACCAGCGGCTGTGCGATGAATTTTGCTATTACAGGATATTTCATGTTTTTAAAGCCACGCACCGCTCCGATTAGGGTGTCACCGGAAATTGATAACGGAATTATCACACTCGCAACCTGTAATAACGGAGCCATTGACACATCATGAAAGACACGCTCTGCAACCTGGTAGGAAAACGCGAACAAGCCAATACTTACCACTGATCCCAGCACCAGAGGCAAACCAACCCCAAAAAGAATGGTGCCCCACGTTCTCTCTTTGTCACCACGACTCACATAGATGGCAAGAAATCTCACCAGAGCACCGTCAAGTCCGAGAACGACAATAGCAGCTAACACAGTAATGGTATTAAGAGATAGTTGATACATACCATACTGTTCGGCACCCAATAAGCGAGGCACGATAAACGCAATAATGACCCTAGTAACGTTGGTGAAAATCTTGCCGACAAGAGTAATACCGCCTCCTCTTGCCACTTTTACTAGACGACCATCATCTTCCTGTTTCGAGTCTGGTAATATATTAGCGGTTCCATCTTTAGACAGTGAACTCACGAATCACCGCCTAGTCATTTCTGTCTGTTTTTTCTTGGCTTGGTGCAAGCCTTCAATTGCTCCTTCAGTTGATATCATTACGCGTCCGTAGGTTGATTCCCTCATGCTGTCTAAGGCATTTTGGGCACGCGATACTAGTTCATCAACAGATGCAGTATCTCCACCATAAAAAGGAGCGATTCCGGCTGCTCCATGTAGACTTGTCATTTGATCTCCATCCCCCAATCCAACGGAAATCATGCTTACAGACTCCAACAATCGTTCAACGACCCTTTTTGCGGCATTACCGTCTAAATCAGGTAAAAATAATGCAATTTCAGAATTAGAGAACGGCGCCATCACATCCTCATCTCGAAGATTCTTCGAAAACATTGCAACCACATTCCTCGTTGCGTCGACGCGAGCTTGCGCGGGACTAGCATCCAACAATCTTTGATGATCTATATTGATCAAGGCAATAGAAAGAACGCCATCATTTCTTCTAGCCCGGTTGATTTCCTGGTGCAAACGAAGATTAAGGAAACGCATGTTATAAGTTCCTGTATTTTCGTCAAGAATATTAAAACTCACCCTGGAATATGCTGGCGTATTCAAATATTCCATAAAAAGCGCAAATGCAAAGCCAAGAATAAGCCCAAACACCCCCCCTAAGACAAGGTTGGTGGGAATATTCGGTTTGATCGGTTTTTTAGGTAACTGAGCTACGTCCAAGATCTCGAGAGCATATATCTCATAGAGTTTTTGTCCGTATAATACAGATTGTCGACCCAGCGTATCAGCATAGTCACGCACAACGGCGGGATCACGGCCTTCGACTGCTATTTCCAAGATGTTTGTACCAGCCAATATTTGTGTAGAAACCGTCAATCCCGATGCCTGTGATGAAGAAAGCCCCAATTCTTTAACGGCCAAATCCTGAATTAATCGGCTCTTTGCAACCTTTGCATACGTGGTCGCAATTTCGACACGGTTGCTAAGGGTATCAATGGCCGAAATTGTAGTTCGATCATCTTCACTTACTACACTAAGACTCACGATAAAGGTTGTGGTGGCCCTATATACAGGATCTGCCTTAAAAGTTAAAAAGGCTGTAGCAGCAAACGTAACAAGAAATATCAACAATATTGATTTCCATTTTCTTACAAAAAAACGGAGGTAGGCTCTGACTTCCATACGCTTTATCTCCTATTCATTTTTCATTAACATACGAACAACAAGAGATAACATCTAGAAAAACCATCCACCGCCCTGACAAAATCTCTAGGTATAGTTTCAATTCCATTTTTCAAATTTCCTTTTAGGAATTAGCAAATCAATCCAAACACAGAGAACCCGTGTGATAGATATTATCCACCGGAGGCTTGTCACTTAGGGTGATGGCACCAATTTCCTGTTAATCTCTGATGCTACCAGCTCCACTTGTTCCTCAGTTAATTCGGGGAACATCGGCAAGGACAAGATCTCATTACAAATCTTTTCTGCGATCGGGAATTCTCCACGTCGATCCTTGCCGTTGGAATAGAAAGGTTGCAGGTGCACAGGAGTAGGATAGTGAATGGCCGTCCCAATTCCGCATTCCTTCAGGTGAGCCTGCAGGGTATCACGGTTTTGGGAACGGATTACATATAAATGATACGCACTCTGGTAACCAGCTGGTTCCGCAGGCAGACGAATATTTGCACCTTTCAGCAACTGATTGTAATGAGCAGCTAAATTACGGCGTGCCTCAATCCATTGGTCCAAATAGCGCAGTTTTACCCGCAGGATGGCAGCTTGCAAATTGTCGAGCCGGCGATTGAACGGTTCAAGTTCGTGGACATTCTTAGATGTCTGTCCGCAATTGCGCAATGCGCGAATGGTCTCTGCGACCTTGGCGTCGTTGGTGGTTACAATACCCCCGTCACCGCATGCGCCCAAATTCTTGGTGGGATAGAAACTAAAACCGGCTGCATGCCCCATGCTACCAGCGCGCTGGCCGTTATATACAGCACCGTGTGCCTGGCAGGCATCTTCCACAACTTTCAAATTGAATTTTTCAGCAATTTCAAGAATCTTGTGCATATCGGCAGGCAAACCGTAAATGTGCACCGGAACAATAGCTTTTGTGCGCGGGGTGATGGCCTCTTCGATCCGTTCGGGATCAATATTCAACGTTTCTGGATCCACATCCACGAATACCGGAGTCGCCCCCGCAAAGGTGATTGCAGCCGCAGAGGCAACGAACGTATGTGCAGGAACAATCACTTCGTGCCCTGGACCGATGCCCAATGCGCGCAGGCTCAGTTCGAGAGCTGAAAGTCCATTATCCACACCAACAGCGTACTTCGTTCCACAGTACGCAGCGAATTCTTCTTCGAGCTTGTCTACGTCTTGTCCCAGGATGAAGTCGCCGCGATCCAAACCTCCTTGAATAGCGACATTGATCTCATTACGAATATTGCGATGTTGGGCGGTCAGGTCAACCCATGGTATGTTCATATTTCCTCATTTTTCTTTTATACGGATAGGACGAGCCGGATTGCCCGCCACAACTGCGCCGGCCGGCACATCGTGTGTAACTACGCTGCCTGCCCCCACCATTGCTCCTTCACCAACAGTGACTCCACAAAGAATAGTGGCATTGCTTCCAATGGACGCTCGCTTTTTGATCACGGTGGGGATAGTAACCCAGTCTGCTTCTGTCTGCAGAGAGCCTATCTCTGTAGTAGAGTGCGGATATTTGTCATTGATAAACATCACACCGTGCCCGATGAAAACCTCATCCTCGATTGTTACACCCTCACACACGAAAGTATGGCTGGAGAGTTTGACACGCTTACCAATACGAACACCCTTCTGAATCTCGACGAAGGTTCCAATCTTGGTCTCGTCCCCGATTTCGCATCCATAAAGGTTGACGAATGCATAGATTTTCACATCCTTTCCCAACTTAACATCGGAGGTGACACGAATAAAATCGGTTACCATTGGAGTACCTCGTGGCCCGAACCATTACTCATGGAATGTTGAGCAACTTCCAGGATCTTTACAACGCTCAAACCATCCTCCCCACTACTACGTGGCTGTTTATTATCAGTAATACAATCGAGGAAATGTTGGCACTCTTGACGCAAAGGCTCTGTCATTCGTATCCTTGGGATCACGATATCGCCGGAACGATAGTTTAATTGAAATTCACCAAAACCGTCGGTGTAATCCGGAGCATCAATGCCCTTATCATAGATCTTCAATTTCTGCTCGTTTTCCACATCATTATATACGATCATCTTTCTGCTGCCTACCACAGTAATTCGGCGTATTTTGCAGGGGTCCAGCCAGGAAACATGGATGTATGCAGGAATTTTATTGGGAAAAATCAGATTCATATAGGCCACATCCATAATACCATCAAAGACGCAAGCCATGCCTTGTGCTCCAACTGATATTGGCCTTTCACCAAGTAGGTAAAGCAAGATGGAGATATCATGAGGCGCCAGATCCCAAAGGACATTTGATTCGCGCTGAAATAAACCCAGATTCAAGCGTGCTGTATCAATGTAGTAGATATCTCCCAGTTCCCCGCTATCGATGTATTCTTTCAAAGCCATGACCGCGGAGTTGTATACAAAAGTATGTCCCACCATGAGTATCAGATTTTTTGAATGCGCAATATCGATCAACTCCCTGGCATGCTGGCTGTTCAATGTGAGCGGTTTTTCTACCAGCACATGCAAACCATGTTCCAAACAATCTTTCGCAATAGAATAGTGTGTGATAGGAGGCGTGGCAACAACAACTGCGTCCAATTCCATTTGAAATAATTCCTTGTAATCCGTTACCAAGGTCACATCGGAATATAGGGACTGTGCACGTTCAAGGCAATCAACCTTAAAGTCTGCAATTGCCGTCAATTGAGAAACGGGAAGTTCATGAAAATTACGCGTCAGGTTCGGGCCCCAATAGCCAAAACCAATAATTCCCACTTTTATCTTGTTCATAGAATCATTTCTCCTTTTACTTTTGCCTAATGAGTTGTCTAATGGGCCCCTTTAGCCGCAATTATTGCCAGAGGGGTTTGGAAGACTATCTTCAAATCCAACCAGATTGATTGGTTTTCGATATATTCAATATCCAGCTTGACTTGTTCATCAAAATCTGTTGTACAACGTGCCGTGACCTGTTGTAAGCCAGTGATTCCTGGCTGGGCCCGCAGGCGTTCCATGTGCCAGGTTTTATACATTTCCACTTCATAAGGGATGGCAGGGCGCGGACCGATCAGACTCATGTCGCCACGCAGAACATTCCACAATTGAGGCAATTCGTCGAGGCTGAATTTTCGCAAAAACTTTCCCGGAGCGATGATGCGTGCATCGTCAACGAGTTTTCGCGGACGAGTTGGTGCTTTCTGAGCAGCAAGTAATACTTCCGTATTTCTATCTTTTCGCGGACGGGTCGCCGCTTCTTGGACAGCTTGCATTTGTTCATGATTATTTTCGATTAATGCCTTGATATATTCCTGATGGATGGACGAATCAGCGTTCACCTTCATCGTGCGAAATTTGTAACATCGAAAGGTGGTCGGCTCCCAAAACTCTTTGTCACTCTTCATTCGCCGCCTTGCCCCCACACGCTCCTGTGAAAAGAAGACCGGTCCGGGCGAATAAATGTAAATTGCCAGACCAACGAGGAGCATAATCGGGAAAAGGCAAGCCAGAAGACAGGTGGCAATGACCAAGTCCATTATGCGTTTTGCAACATAATAAACCCTTTTCCCATGGATGGTGGATTGTGATGTTTCTGCTTCATAATTGCGATTTGATAAAATATTAATTTCTTTTTCAGTGTTCATGGTCACCTAACCTCCAACTTCAACAACTATTCCTTATAAATAAACTAATATTAATGTCTTGTTATTAATGACGGCTTTGATCTCTAAGAGTTACACTATTAATCAATTGATGTAAAACGAGTTTGTAAGTTTTGCGTCTTTGCCATGCCTAAACGTTCTGAGGCAAGTTTCAGTTATCAACAACTATCAATTCAAGAGCAAATTGGGCTAAAAGTAACTTTTATCTGTATTTGTCGTCATGAACATATCATCAACGTTTTTAAGGATTGATTTTCCTGGATTATGGAATAAATTATTTTATAAATAATAAAATCGGACGCGCTCAGAAGTAAGATTATTTATATATGCATTCAGCTATTCATCGGGTTGGTTAGATGGGCTATGAATTTTTGACATGGCAAGACAGATAATCAGAATACAGGGCTAAGGCAATTAGTAATCCTTAGTGGGGATCTGGAAAGATGGTTGATTACTTGAAATGTCAAGGTCACCTTTGGAGCAATAAGCACATCTGCCAGATGTAATGTGATTTAGTCCTAAATCTGCCGACAAAACCGGAAAACCTGCGTTGATTACACCATGGCCGATTTTCAACCCAAAAGAGACAAGAAGTTGGTTGTTGGGTTTTATGAGCGATAGTTCGGACTCTGGGACTGGCTTCACATCTTGAAGATATCGGATGACATTAACGAAGTACTCTGGATCGAAATGGATACATCCTTACATTCTGAATGAATGTGCTTCATTCTGGAAATGTTGAGTTGATGTGATATAAATAATTGGAGTTTGATGACTTAATAATAAGGAATCAGACAGATTTGAAGCAAGAAACATTGTTTGGTAAAGAAAATGCTCCACACTGAGTGGGGGCAGAAGTACAATAAGTTCCAGATGTTCATTCAGGATTATGAAGTCAATATACATATCGACAAAAGTTTCTTTTGTATAAATAACAGGAGGATGAGTGGATCAAATCGACTACAACATGCAAGTGTCCAGCGAACTTGAAGATCCCGAATGGGATGCTTTTGTGGCGACCGTTCCCGGGGGACATCATGTACAAACTTCAATGTGGGCGCAACTCAAAGCATCTATCGGTTGGCGTACTTTTCGTATTACTGTATGCCAGCAAGGCAGAATTATTGGTGGAGCACAGCTGTTAATCCGCCCTGCGCCTCTAATCGGTTCATTAGGATATGTAACCAAAGGCCCACTGCTTGGTCTGGAAGATGTAAATCTTGAAGAATTGATTATGAATCAAATTCATCAAGTTTGCAGAGCAAACAATATCCGTTATCTAATTACTCAACCTCCTAATAACCGGCAGGATATGAGCGCGCGAATGTTAAATTGGGGTTTTAAAGAGACCCTTTTGCCGATTACACCAACCCCCTATACAACAGTTCTTATTGACTTAAGAAAAGACCTAAAAGATATCCTATCCAAGATGAGGTCCGCAACTCGCCGCAATATACGCCTGGCAGAACGCAGAGGGATCGTTGTACGTGAAGGTACCGAGCAGGAATTAAGTGTCTTTTATCGCGCCTTGATGGCAACGGCCAACCGCCAAAATTTCAAGGAATATCCCGAAGAATATTGGAATCGTTTCTATAAAATCTTTTCGGCTTATGGAAACGCAAAGATATTATTTGCTACATATAAAGAGGAAATTGTCTCAACTTTGCTGTTGGTTAATTTTGGAGATACAGTGATCTATAAGAAGGGTGGATGGACGGGAAACTACAAAGACCTACACCCAAATGAATTATTACATTGGGAGGCTATTCAATGGGCAAAAAGCCAGGGTTACCAATACTATGATTTTGAAGGAATCCTTCCAGAGGTGGCATTAGCCATCCAACAAGAAGGAACCCTTCCCAAGCGCTATGAGGCCACTCTTACATGGTTTAAATTGGGATTCGGGGGAGATATAACTTTCTACCCTGGAGCTTTTGATATTTTCTATAACCCTGTTTTAAGTTGGTTTTATTCAACCCTTTTTGCTAAAGTAAGAAATCTTCCGGGTGTACATGACCTAATTTTCAGATTTACGAGAACCTGAAATTTGATAACCCATTTAAGTGTAAATTAGATGAAAAATCTGGAAGAAGGAGATGAAAAATGTTTATAATAAAAGGAACGAGCCAGCAAAAGAATCAATAAGTGCAAATAACCGGTAACGCAGCTGAGTTATTCTTGAGCATAATCAAAAGGTAAACTGGTGGAGTATGTAATATACATTCACGCGATTGCAATACGTACACCGGTTGTAGAGGCGTATTTGAGCGTAGAAATGGTCTTGTCTTTTGATGCCGTGTGGATGGCTTGCATAAAAATTCTAGGATTACATAAAAACGCGCAAGGAAAGATCAATCAGAATGAAATATGTTTTGATTGATGACATCTAATATAAATATTAATCAAGAATGGAATGATGAATGAAAATATTAATTGCCAGCCCGATCGATGATCAAGCTATTGAAACACTTAAAGCCCAGCATGACGTAATCTGCTCATTTAACACGAAACAGGATGAGTTGAAAAAGATCATCCATGACCGTGAAGTCCTTGTGTTTCGAAGCGGCATTAAAATAAATGCTGAGTTGCTCGAAGGCGCTCCCGGGCTTAAACTCATTGTTCGTGCGGGATCAGGTGTTGATAATATCGATCTCGAATATGTGTACCAGCATGGGATCGAGTTTCATCGTATTCCCGGTCCCGGAGCAGAGGCTGTAGCCGAGTTGGCATTCTCATTCATGTTAGCACTCAGCCGGCGCCTTTTCGAAGCCGACAAATCGATGCGCGAGGCACGTTGGGCAAAATATGAACTTTCCGGTTATTTGATTCGCCGCAAGGTGCTTGGAATCATAGGCATGGGGGATATTGGTACGCATGTGGCTGAAATGGGCAGAGCTTGGAACATGAATGTAATCGGGTGTGTTGAAAACTTCTCACTTGAACGCGCCGCCAAATTCCACCGCAAGGAAATAGATCTCCTGGGTTTCGATCAGGTGATCGAACATTCCGATTACATTTGTCTACATGTGCCTTTAAAAGAGACGACCCGTGATCTGATTAATGCCAAAACCCTAGCCCGTGTAAAACCAGGGGCCTACCTGATCAATCTAGCACGTGGAGGGGTTGTCAATGAAGAGGCATTATACGAGAGTCTTACCAAAGGAGACCGACTGCGCGCCGCAGCTATTGATGTCCATACACAAGAGGGGGATGGAAAACTTTCCCCCCTTGCGAGTCTCTCCAACGTCATCCTGACTCCCCATATTGGCGCAATGGCCGTGGATGCCCAACGCGATATTGGACATATTGCTGTAGAGTTGATTAAAAACTTTGGCGTAAAACCCGAGGTCCATTCATAGGTAAAAGAGGATGTACAAAATGACCAAAAAAACGTCGCAATTCAAGCAATTATTGCACTCACAAAACCTCGAATTTATCATGGAGGCCCATAGCGGCTTAAGCGCGAAGATCGTTCAAGAGGCCGGTTTTAAGGGTATTTGGGCAAGCGGATTGTGCATGTCTGCCATGATGGGTGTCCGTGACAATAATGAAGCTAGTTGGACCCAGGTCCTCGAAGTTCTTGAATTTATGAGTGATGCATCGAACATTCCGATCCTTGTAGATGCTGATACAGGCTACGGAAATTTCAATAATGCTCGCCGCCTCGTTAAAAAGCTTGAACAACGCAATGTGGCTGCGATGTGCATCGAAGATAAGATCTTCCCCAAAACCAATTCGTTCATCAAAGGTGAACATCAGGAACTTGCTGACATCATGGAGTTTTGTGGGAAGATACGGGCCGCAAAGGATACACAACAGGATCCTGATTTTTGTGTGGTTGCACGAACGGAGGCACTCATTACAGGTCTTGGTTTGAGCGAAGCACTCAAGAGGGCAGAAGCCTATCATCAGTCTGGAGCAGACGCGATCTTAGTCCACAGTAAAAAGTCAAACGCAGATGAAATCGTTGCATTTATGAAGGAGTGGAAGGATACTTGTCCGGTTGTGGTCGTGCCAACCACATATTACAGTACACCCACACAGGTTTTTGCCGACGCCGGTATCAGCCTGGTGATTTGGGCGAACCATCTTTTGCGTGCCAGCGTGACAGCCATGCAGAACACTGCAGCACGGATATTAAAGGATCAATCGCTCCATAACGTTGAAAAAGAAGTTGCCACCGTAAAAGAAATTTTCCGTTTGCAGGATGCTGCTGAACTCGAGTTGGCTGAACAAAAATATCTACCCGATAACCATTAATGAAAAAGTTGTTTCAGCGCTTTCGGAGAATCAAGCTACCTATAGCAATCCTGGAAATCCTGCTTGGATTGCGCGCAATTCTTTTTGCAGGATCAAAGTATATATGTCCCTGCTGTGGATGGAGGTTGAGGGCGTTTACCTCTGGCGGAACTTCACTGAAAGAGCGCGAACTGAGCTATTGCCCTCGGTGTAATTCAAAGGCGCGTCATCGACGTATTTGGTTATTCCTTGAGGAGCACACCAATCTCTTTACTGATTCGTTGCGTCTATTTGAAGTTGCCCCGAAATTCAGTTTTGCCCGGCGTTTTCGTAAGATGTCAAATTTAACGTATGTGACCGGAGGATTGCAAAAGCATCAGGAGAATATGTTACGTATGGATTTGACATCCATGCCCGTATCTTTTAACAGCTTCGATGCCTTGATTTGTGTGCATGTGCTTGAAGAAATCACACGAGATGGTCTCGCAATGAGTGAAATGTTCCGTGTGCTCAAACCAGGTGGTTGGGCGATGGTTACTGTACCAACGAATATGGGTGAAGCGACATATGAAGATTCTTCGATTGTTGCCTCGCAGGATAGGAAACGTGCGTTTGGCGAGCCTGCACATGTACGGGTGTATGGTTATGATCTGGCGGATCGATTACGGTCCAGTGGCTTTACTGTCACAGTGGATTTGGCAGAAGATGTACCGTTACAAAAACGTGCACGCTACGGGTTGCGTGCCGATGAAAACATCTTTTTCTGCAGAAAACTGACCGAACTATGAAATTTAGTGTAGCAATTATCGGTAATGATGGTGCTGGTAAGACAACCATTGCCAATCGTCTGATTGAGGACCAGGTTTTCCCCAGCCGTTATTTATATATGGGTTTCAGCACTCTTTCCAGCAATATAGCATTACCTACATCGTATCTCGCACGCCATTACAAACTACGTGAATACAAGAAGCGGGTAGCAAAAATGACAGAGGAGGAGAAAGCAAAAACTACTCCTTCACACGAATTGCATCATGGTGCTCCGGAGCGAGGATCGCTTTGGATGATAATTCGCTTTGTGAATCGTATGATTGAAGCGTTATGGAGACAATTGCTTTCATGGGTGTATCAAATACGCGGTTTTACTGTGCTATATGACCGTCATTATTTTTTTGACGCCGCTCGATTCATAAGACCGAATATGCATGAAATACATTGGACCAAGCGTCTGGAATTTAAAATATTCAGTGACCTTTATCCCA
>Ga0180074_1000106_pt1 | contig 17003 bp, 21 predicted proteins | sample EasRiv366_16_10D_FD_121773 | JGI IMG/M metagenome (GOLD analysis project Ga0180074, IMG submission 121773) | Soil microbial communities from meander-bound floodplain in the East River, Colorado, USA - East River metaG ERMLT366_16_10D | ecosystem: Environmental > Terrestrial > Soil > Floodplain ...
ATCATTACAAAGTCTCCAAGACGAGGCAAATCTCCTGGAGGAAAACAAAATGTCAAAACGGTTTATCACGGTTTCGCTGCTGGTCATGCTGATCTCAGCCTGTACCCGTCAAATTTCCACACCTACTCCACCGGCGGGAACAGCTCTACCTGTGTTCTCTACGGCGGAATCCAGTCCAACAGTCACAGCAACTCCACGCATCATCGAGGCAACCACCGAGCAGCCTGTACCAACTAATGTTGGTGTAGACTGTCCTGGTGCGCCTGCGGTCCATGTTGCGATCGGGCAACAAGTCACTGTGGTAGTGGATGATACCGACCAACTGAAATTAAGAGAAATTCCTGAAATTTCGCCGGACACAGAAGTGAAAGGGTTGGACAAGTTCACTCAAATGAAAATTTTGGAAGGTCCCATATGCGCTGTTTCCACGGATCCAGCAGCCTCTTACTGGTTCTGGAAGGTGGAAGTCCAGCCGAATGGTGAAATTGGCTGGGTTGCCGAAGGCGACTCTTTAAATTACTTTATCGAGATAGCCTCTGAACAATCTTTACCAACCTCTGAAGCCAACTGCCCTGGTGCACCCGCGCCGCATGTCGCGATCGGTCAGGAAGTCACCGTGGTGGTGGATGATACTGACAAGCTGAAATTAAGGGCGACACCTGAGATTTCGTTGGACGCAGAGGTGAAGATGTTGGATAAGTTGACTTTCCTGAAAATTTTAGAGGGTCCCGTATGCGTCTCTTCCACTGATCCAGAAGTTTCCTATTGGTTCTGGAAGGTGGAGGTCATTTCCACGGGTGAGATCGGCTGGGTCGCTGAAGGCGACTCTTTAAATTATTTTATCGAGTAAGAGATTTGAACCTTAAGTTTCATGGAATGGTTTTCGGTGCGGACTATCCTAAAGGGCACACGTAAAGTCCTGCCTCAAGGCGTGGAAGTCCGCTAACGCGGACTCTGTGATCAGCCCGTAGGGCTTCCATGAACTGAGGGAGGGACTGCGTAGCGTCCCGCTCCGTGCGATGCGGAGCGGTAGACAGGAGAGGGGTAAAATAACAAGCATCAAGTTGCCAAACCAACCAACCGGAGTTCGCCATGCTTGAATACGTCAACCTCGATCTGGCTTTAGGGCAAGAGGAGTATAAAAAACGATTAAGACCGTTGCAGCAACGCCTCTATGAATTGGAACACGCGGTCTTCGACGCGAAAGTTCCGGTCATCATTGTGTTCGAAGGCTGGGCAGCCACGGGCAAGGGACGGCTGATCAGTTTGCTCGCCGAGCGCCTGGACCCGCGCGGCTTCCGCGTCGTCCCGATCACGCCGCCGCGTACCGCCGAGACGCGCTATCCGTGGATGTGGCGCTTCTGGCTCAAGATCCCAGTCCGTGGGCAGGTGGTTGCGTTCGATACCTCCTGGTATCGTCGGGTCCTGATCGATCGCTTGAACAAGACGATCAACAAGGCTGAGTTGCGGTCCGCGTATCAAGACATCGCCGAATTCGAAGAGATGCTGACGGCCGATGGGACGGTCATCCTAAAGTTCTGGCTGCACATCGGCGAAGCGGATCAGACGAAACGTATCAAGAAATTGCGCAAGGATAAATTAACAGCCTGGCAGGTGGGCGAGGAAGATATACTGCAAAACAAACGCTACGAAAAATATGCGGGCTTTGTCGAAGACATGATCGCCCGGACAGATTTGCCTCATGCCCCCTGGACGATTGTTGAGGCATCCGATCGATATTACATGCGCATCAAGGTTTTTGAAACGATCATCGCTGCGCTCGAAGCACGCTTGGGGTTGCCATCCTCTTCGGGGACGAAAGCCAAGCGTCCGCGTGTGACCAAGGAAATGAAAGGAGCCGTCAATGCTTGAGCGCCTTGATCTTACACTGGCAACTGAGCGTGATGAATACGATAAGCAACTCAAGACATTACAGGCTGAGTTGCATGAACTTGCCTTTCAAGTCTATGCCCAAAAGCGGCCCGTGGTGATTGTCTTTGAAGGCATGGATGCCTCGGGCAAGGGCGGCACGATCAAACGTCTCACCGAACGCATCGACCCGCGCGGCTATGTGGTGTGGCCCATTTCCGCGCCATCGGGCGAAGAAAAAGAGCGTCATTACCTGTATCGTTTTTGGCGACGCCTGCCCGAGCAGGGTCAGATCGCCATCTTTGACCGCTCGTGGTATGGGCGCGTCTTGGTGGAACGCCTGGAAGGCTATTGCACCGAAACGGATTGGCGCCGGGCTTATAGTGAGATCAATCAGTTCGAGCGTGAACTCACCGACTTTGGCGCGATCGTCTTTAAATTCTGGATGCACATCAGCAAGCAGGAACAACTGCGCCGTTTCCGTGAACGCACGCGGACCAATTACAAAACCTGGAAGATCACGGATGAGGATTGGCGCAATCGCGGCAAATGGGAGGATTACATCACTGCTGCAGAAGAGATGCTGTTGAAGACCAGCACGCCCGATTCGCCCTGGACGCTGGTGGAAGCCAATGATAAATATTTTGCGCGCCTCAAATCCCTGCGCACGGTCACAGAGAAATTGCGGCGGGCGTTGAAGTGAAAAAACGATCATCGAATGCGAATCCATGCAAACAACGTTGATTTAATTTTATTGCTGGAAGCGCTTTGAGCGTGGACAATGTCCGCATACGGGAGAATCAAAACCAGGTACGGCAAAACGAGCGAACCGTGCTATAGTGAAGATTACAACACAAGCCCAACCGATCCATGTGTTCAAGAAGGAACATGTTATGACCCAGAACCAACCCAATGAATCAGAGCAGGAAAAGAAACAAAAACTGCAAAAAGAGGAACGTCTGCAACTGGAGCGCGAGCAGGAGCAGAAACAAAAACTGCGGCAGCAGGAACGTCTGCAATTGGAACGCGAGCAGGAAGAAAAACAAAAACTGCACCGCCAGGAACAAATCCAACTGGAGCAGGAACAGGTAGAGAAACAAAAACTGCGCCGCCAGCAGCAAATCCAACTGGAGCAGGAACAGCAGAAGAAGAAACAGTAAGGAATGAAAAAATACTGTTCGCTATTGATTTGCTCATTGCACGTCTCTCAGCTGTTCATTTACTAATGCATGTGACTTTGGAAAGCGGTTTGTTCGCACCCTCGGGCAGATCGAATCTCAAAAGGATACATTGAAACTAATTCGTCCTGAACGATGGGGGTGAGTATGATGGGTTTTAGAACATTTGTGCTATAATTGAAGATAACGTTGGGCTCCCATATTGGGTGTCGAATCGATTCACCCCGTACCCAATGTACACCTTTAACAATTTAAGAGAATATGACGATGAAAAAACTCATACGTCACTGGTTCATATTACTTGCTCTATTAATGACCAACGCCTGCGAGACCAGTGATCCCGACTCCCTGCCATACCGACCAATCATTGGTCCATTCCCATCCAATACCGATACTACACTGCACGTATTGCCTCCCGCCAATGGGACGCAAATTTCACATCCGCTTCAAATTGACGCAATGCGCGCCCGCGATTATCCCGGCAGCGACATTGTGGTTGAAGCTGTCCTTGACCCGGGTGTGAACTACAGCCGCTATTATGTTTCCTATCTCTCTGATGGATTAAAAATCTACGCCCTAATGACCGTCCCCAACGGGGAAAAACCTGCTATCGGCTGGCCCGTCATCATCTTCAATCACGGCTATATCCCGCCCGATGTATATCGTACAACCGAAAGATATATTGCCTATGTGGATCAGATCGCACGCAGTGGCTATATTGTCTTCCGTTCTGATTATCGAGGACATGATAGGTCTGAAGGCACAGCCGGCGGTGTATATACTGGACCCAATTACACGATCGATGTACTCAATGCAGTCGCATCCGTGAAGCGCTATCCGGATGTAGATCCGCAGCGCATCGGCATGTGGGGCCATTCCATGGGCGGTTATATCACCTTACGTTCGATGGTCATTACCAGGGATATCAAAGCTGGTGTCATCTGGGCTGGAGTCGTGGCGCCCTATCCAGACCTTTTCACACGCTGGGACGCTGGCGCAAGACCTACAACTCCATCAGCTGGATCATGGGTGTACTCACTGCAACAGTCCTATGGCTCAGCGGCAGAAAACCCGGGGTTTTGGAATTCCATTTCGGCGAATGGCTATGTCCGCGATCTAAACGGACCCATCCAGTTGCATCATGGTACCGCCGATGTGGATGTGCCTTGGGAATTCTCGCAAATGCTCTATGATGAAATGTTGGAAGCCAATCAGTTCGCAGAGTTTTATACATACGAAGGCGATAACCACAACATCTCAAATTATTTCAACCTGGCTATGCAACGCACACTCGAATTCTTTGACCGCTACCTTAAACAGACTGATTAAACCATCAGGGCCCAATGCGATAAGATAGGAACGGTCGCTGCAGGGGGACGGATAATTCTTCCATCCACGACGCGTAATCACAATTGCGGGGTTAAACAATTAAATTAACTTACAGGTGATTTCATGAAAATGATCCGTTCCATCATATTGATCGGCGGGCTGGTGATTCTCGTGCTGGCATTCGGGTTCATCTTCCGCGTTCCACTGGCGCTCAACATCTGGCCCTGGGAGGATGGGCGTTACTCATATCTCTTCATCGGCTCGATCCTCGCGGCAATCAGCGCGGCAGCATTGTGGATCGGCTGGACGGATGAACTGGGCATCCTCCCAGCTGGGTCGCTCAACATTTTCGTGATCGCGTTGACGGCATCCCTTTATTTTTTCAACCTCACCTCACGCGGGCGCTCCGACATGCTCGTCTTCGGTCTTGCGTCCATCTTGATGGTATTCGTCAGCAGTGCGACATTTCTTTGGAGTCGTCGCCTGCCCCTCACCGACTCACGGCCCACGCCCATGCTGGTCCGCGTTTCGTTTGGGATTTTCGTCGTCTCACTTTTTCTGGCAGGTGGCGCATTGGTTTTGCGGCTGCCCGTCTTCCCATGGGACCTGAACCCCGATTCCTCCGTCATTTTTGGCTGTATCTTTTTAGGCGACGCCTTTTACTTCCTGTTTGGTTTGTTCCGTCCACGCTGGGGCAATGCCTTTGGTCAATTGCTGAGTTTCCTGGCTTATGATGTAGTGCTCATCATCCCGTTCGTGTTGTTGTTCGATACCATAAAACCCGAGCGTATGTTCAGCCTGGTTGTGTATACTGCGGTATTGGTTTACAGTGGCGGGTTGGCGATTTACTATCTATTCATCAATCCACGAACCCGTTTTGGAACCTGATAAGGAGGACTCACATGGCAGACGCTAATTTTAGTTGGGATGAATACTACCAAAAGATTCAAGGACGCAAGCCGCGCCAGTTATTGTTGGATGCATTGGAGAAGTTTCATACTCCATCCCACGCCATCGATCTTGGCTGTGGTGATGGCACTGAGTCGGTTGTTTTGCTCGAACGTGGTTGGAATGTCCTTGCTGTTGATGGCGAGCCTGCCGCGCTCAAACGCCTTGTGACCAAAGTATCGGCTGAAAATCAAATGCGACTGCAAACGCAGGTTACGAAGTTCAAAGATGTTGTGTTGTCACCAGCTGACCTGATCCATGCCAGTTTAAGTATCCCGTTTTGCGAGCCTGAATATTTTGATGCATTGTGGGAGAAGATTGTAACTGCCATAAAACCGGGTGGAAGATTCGCAGGTCAGTTCTTTGGTGTCCGCGATTCGTGGGTGGTCAACAAGGATATGACCTTTCATACCAAAGAGCAAGTCCGTGTGTTGTTGACAGGCTTTGAGATCGAATCATTCCATGAAATGGATGAAGATGGCACTGCCACGAGTGGTCCCAAACACTGGCATGTGTTCACAGTCATTGCGCGGAAGATATAAGGTTGGTTCGCGTGCGGATATTTATCTCAAGGCGAAACGCCCAGCCCATAAATTCCAAGAAATACGACCCCCATACAACCGGCGATCACACCCATAAACCCCAGAATGAGCGGGACAAGCCAGCGGTTCATCGTCGACTCGATCTCAGCCTTTTGCGGGTCAGCCGCCTCATAGCGGACATTCACACTCTGACCGATCTTATGTCCCGCCGGGCGCGATCCAAACTCTGAGGTGAACCTGAACTTCTCTCCCGTTACTGTTGTGAATTCGACCACCGGGCAAAGCATACTCGCGCGACCACTGGCTGTGACGCTTTCGGTCAACTCAACTACGGTACCGGTTGTCATGACCCGGCTTTCCATGGTCCGTTGCTGTTTGAAGTAAGCCCAAACTGCGCCACCGATCAGCCCCAACGCTGAAATTCCAAAACACAAACCCATGAATAAAAACATACTGAGCTCCAATCCGAGTGCTTAACTGGTAAATCATCTACCCCACTACTGCACTATAACAGATAATCATAATAACTTACTGCACAATACGCCCGGCATTTGCATAGTCATTTCACTAATTTGAACTTAAGCTGGAAAGTCGTATAATGAAATCAGAAGGCGGGATGCGAAAATCCAAAGAACTGGAGGATGAGCATGAAAAATATTGGCTTGTGGATCGACCACAAAAAGACGGTTCTTGTAGTCCAGAATGAACATGGTGAAAACATCCAACAGATCGAATCAGGCATTGGCAGACATGTTCGTTACCGGGGCGCCTCACATTCAAAGTCTCCTTTCAGTGCCCAGTACCAACAAGGTGATGACCAGTTGGACAACAAATTTACCGAACAACTCAATAAATTCTATGAAAAGGTCATTGCCCAACTTCGTAAGGCAGATGCGGTCTTGATCTTTGGTCCTGGCGAAGCCAAACACGAACTTGAAAAACGCATCGCCCACGAAAAGGTCAAGGTGTCGGTTATGAAGATCGAAACGGCTGACAAAATGACAGAGCGCCAGATCGCCGCCAAAGTACGGAATTATTTTCAGGAAACCATGGCTTCCTGATTCCTGAGTTCCGGTCATGTAAATGGGTTATAGCAAAAAAATAAAAATATAGTTTGCATAGGGGCATGGTTGATGTTGCACTTTAAACTTTTTCACATCGAGGAAAAATAAATGAACACAAAAATCTTGATGACATCCAGCAGTCTCATCCTGGCAGTAGCAGGCATATTCACCTTATTCGCGCCTGATGTTTTATTATCCGCGTTGGGCGTGGCAGTGACAGCGCAACTATCAGTGCTCGTGCAATTACTCGGCACGTTATATTTTTCCTTCGCCCTCATGAACTGGACTGCCAAAGATAGCGCCATCGGCGGCATTTACGCGCGTCCCATTTCGCTGGCGAATTTCAGTCACTTCTTTTCGGGGACGCTCCTGCTGGCAAAATATCTACTCTCCAACGAATTCAATCTCCCCATTTTATTGATATCAATTTTATACACGATCTTCGCCATCATTTTTTATTGGCTTGTTTTTCGCGCCACTGGGCTCAAGGCACAATAAAGACCCCTCCTTCGAGGGATGTGATTACAAGTCCGTGCACCTATAATCCTGCCATCTTATAGTCAAGGAGCAGGGATGAAACCAATCGGACTTTTCTTATTGTTGACGGGGATCTTGATCACCAGCGGATGTGCAACGGGCGCGCCCGCCTCTACTCCGACCCCGGAACTGATCGCCACAAATACGCCTCTGCCGTCTCCCACGCCTGAACCCCAGGGATCGCTTGCCCTCGAATTGGCGTTCGAATTCAACAACACGCCAGACCGTCTGACAGCCCCCTACGGTATCGCTTTGGATTCAGCTGGGAATATCTACATCAATGACGCTGGTAACAGTCGCGTGGTGGTCTTTGATGGTGCTGGCAAATTTCTTGCCAAGTGGGATAAAAAAGGTAGCGGCGAGGGTGAGTTCAAATCTCTGGGGTTTGGCGGTATCGCGATCGATGCGAGTGATAACGTCTTTGTTGTAGATAACGGCAATCATCGCATCCAGAAATTCGATAAGGCTGGTAACTTCTTTTTGCAGTGGGGTAGTGAAGGTATGGAAGATAGTCAATTCATCCGCGCGATCGGCATTGCCACGGATAAAGCTGGAAATATTTATGTTACCGATGACGGCAATCCCTTTGTGCAGAAGTTCGATAACAACGGCAATTTCCTCATGAAGTTTGGTGGCGGAGGAATAGACGCTGGTCAATTCCGCCACGCTACCGGCATTGCCGTGGATGCACAGGGTAACATCTTTGTCGCTGATTACCAAAACAAGCGCGTCCAGAAATTTAACAGCGCTGGTGAATTCATTGCCCAATGGCGCATGGGCATGGATATCACGGTTGCAGGTGTTCCTGAAGCCATTGCGGTGGATGCTCAAGGGCGGGTCTACGTCACTGATTATGATTTTGGGCGTATGCAGGTCTTTACCAATGGTGGCGAATTTCTCTGGGCACTGAGCGGAGAAAAAATTATGGATATGCCTCTTAAGCGACCGGTCGGTGTTGCGTTCGATGGCAATGGTCACATTCTGATCGTGAATCAATCCGGCAATAGTGTGCAGGCATTTAAATTGCCATAGGTACGAAGAAGAGATAATATAAAAGTTGTTGTACTCATCAAGTACAACAACTTTTTGATTCAAAAGGACCCGCAAAACATAATTCTATTATTGCTTGATTCGTTTCCAGCCAAACGCGAGCATAAAGAACACGGTGGCAGTTAAGACGATCGCCGCACCGGAGGCAATGCTGAGATAGAACGATAGATACAAGCCGATGATCCCAGAGAGCGATGCAAAGATAGCCGCAAGAAGCATCATATGCGATAGACGATGAGTCAGCAAATACGCTGTCGCGGCGGGGGTGACAAGCATGGCAACCATCAACGCCACGCCGACGGTTTGCAGCGAGACCGCCACGGTCACAGCGATGAGAGTCAGCAAGAGGTTGTTGAGCAAGTTAACAGGCAGGCGTAATGTGGCGGCGAGAATGGGGTCAAAGGATAAGGTTGTGAATTCCTTGTAGAACAGGAAAACGGTCAGGAGCACGAGTCCGCCAAAGATCAGGATCAGCCACAGGCTGTGAGCTGAGACGCTCAACACATCCCCAAAGAGGAAATGACTCAAGTCCACTGCATAACTGCGGACCGTTGATATCAACGCGATGCCGAGGGCGAACATCCCGGCGAAGATAATTCCGATGGCGGTATCTTCTTTAATCTGAGAATTTTTGCTGATGGCGCCGATGCCCAGCGCGGCAATAACAGAAGTTCCCAGCGCCCACCAAAATAAAGTATCGCGCGCCCCGCCGCTGACGAGATACCCCAGCGCAATGCCGGGCAGAATGGTATGAGCGAGTGCGTCGCCAAAGAATGCCATACCGCGCAAGACAACATACGTGCCAACAACCGCACAGACAATACCAACTAACACAGCCGCAAGCATGCCGCGTTGCATGAATTCATAGGAGAGGGGTTGAAGCAATAAGCTAATGAGTGTGTCCATCTTCCCCTTCATCACAACAATCATCAATGTTCAAAATATTTTGTCCATCAATTGGTTTTAGCCTGCCACCATAAGCGCTGAGTAAATTATCGGTGTGCAAAACTTCAGCAGGTTTTCCAAATGCAACGATGCGATGATTGAGCAGCATGATGCGGTCGAAGTGACTGGCGGCTTGTTCAAGATCATGCGTAGCGACCATCACCGTTACGCGCTCTTGTTTGAGTCGGTCGAGTAGATTCAAAATGCCTTCTTGTGATGGTGTATCCAAACCTGTGAGCGGTTCATCCATCAACATCAACTCAGCTTCCTGTGCCAGCGCACGTGCGATGAACATACGCTGTTGTTGTCCGCCGGAAAGTTGACTGATCTGACGTGAAGCCAGGTTTCTCAATTCAACGGTTTCCAGTGCGTGATTTACAAACTCCCAATCTTTTTTATGAGGCCAGTTGAACGGACCCAATTTGGCAGAGCGTCCCATCATCACCACATCCGCCACGCTGACAGGGAAGGTCCAATCGACCTGGTTACGTTGGGGAATATAGCCGATGCAAACATGTCCGCGTGGGCGCGAACCGTAGATGTTGACTTCGCCGCTTTGAGGTTGTAAAACCCCGGCAACAACCTTGAACAACGTGCTTTTGCCCGCACCGTTCGGTCCGACGACCGCAACGCGTTCGCCTTCGTGCAAGTGAAAGGTGATGTCTTCCAGTGCCATGTGTCCGTTATAGCGCACATTGAGATTGGAAACATCCAGAATGGGTTGGTTGGGTTTGTGATGGGTGTGTGAGTACATATTATTTACAGCTTTGTACCGCGAGATTTATCTCGCAAGTTGTGAGCGCGACATGAATGTCACGGTACATTTAGGTTACTTCAATGCATTCACGATCTGCGTGACGTTAGTCTTCATCATATCGATATAAGTCGCGGCAGGCGGACCATCTGTCAGTGATTCAAGATGCAAGTCAGTGACAACTCTTACGCCGGTTTCAGCGGCGATCTGTTGCGCGAGGGTTGTGTTATCCGATGCATCCAAAAAGATGGCGGGTGCACCAGACGATTTGATCTTGTCGATCAGCGCCGCCATTTGTTGTGCCGATGGCGAGGCGTCGGTGCTAAAGCTTTCGATCACGTTCCCGGTAATGGTAAAGCCATAGCGCTCTGCAAAATATCCAAAGGCTTCATGGTTGGTCACGAGCAAACGTTTTTCGATCGGGATCTGGTTCACCTGCTCAACGATCCATGCATCCAAACTTTTCAACTCAGCGATATACGCCTCCGCATTGGATTGATAAACTGCCGCGCCTTCAGGGTCGAAATGGGTGAGCGCTTCACGGATGTTTTCAACATAGATGATGACATTATTCGGGTCCAGCCATAGATGCGGATCAACGCTCCCCGCCTCTTCTCTTGGATTTATGCCTGCTGAGGCTTCGATGACTTCTCTCGCCCCTCCGGCATTTTCAAGTAACGGCTCTAAAAAGTGTTCATAGTCCGCGCCGTTGATGATGAGAATTTTGCTCTGGGCGATCTTCGTCACATCTTGCGGTGTGGGTTGATAGGAATGTGGGTCTGCACCCATAGGTAGAAGCGCCTCAACAGCTACGCGGTCACCGGCGATGTTGTGTGTGATATCTGCCAGAAAAGATGTAGATGTCAGAATAACCGAATTAGTTGTCCCTGAGGATGAGGCAGGTTGTCCTCCGCAGGCGGTTAATATAAGCGCGAGAACCGATAGAATTACAATTAAGCGGTACATCTTCTTTACTCCTAAAATTTATTGACAAGCCTGACACAACCCGAACAACTGCAACCAGTGTTCGCTAATTTTGTAGCCGGTCTTTTTTGAAATGGATTTGATGAGGGCATCCAGATCATCGCCCTCAAAGAACATGACCTGTCCGCAGTTTTGGCAGAGCAGAAGATGTTCATGGCTTTGGCTCGCAGCAATGAATGCCTGACAGCCCTGTGGCTGATGCACGCGTTGGATGATGTGCAACTCTTCCAGTTTTTCAAGCGTGCGATAAACAGATACCAAGCCGATGGCGCGATATTTTTTGCGTGCCATATCAAAGACCTCAACAGGGGTAAGCGCACGTGTGGATCTTTGCACCGCTTCAACAACTGCGCGGCGCGCGGCGGTGAGGCGATATCCGTTTTCCTGCAAGTGGGTGAGCCAAAGTTCAGTGGTCATGGTTTGTCTTCTTTTTGATATTGAAAATCATTTTCAATAAGTATACAAAATAAAAAATATCCTGTCAAGCTGCGCTCGCTTTACGGCAACCATTGAGGCATAATGCCTTCAACCAGCACGAGCGATTCCTGCATGTCTGACATCCAAAGACCGATCTGTGGTTTGTAAACATCTCTTAACCTGAATTGCTGGAATACACGTGTGCTCCCCCAAGGATCCCAGACCGGATTATTGTAAACATAGTCTGGTTGTTCTGCGATTACCTGACCACCCAGCGTGAAGGTATTCATGAGCCATAAGGCTGTGGATGGATCATCGGCGTTTAGGCGTAAGCCGACTACAAGTTTGTCTTCAACCGGAGACCAGGCTAGCGCGTTGTAGCCAAAGTCCCTTTCATCACTTTCTCCAATCAAGGTGATGATCTCGTCAATCGAGATTTTTGCCTCACGTATACGAGTGTGGAGCCCAAACTCATTGGTTTCGACATCGGTAAACGCAAACGTGGAACCGTCCCAAGACCACGTCACTGGATTCCCGGTTTCAGAGGGAATGATCATTTGCTCGCTTGTGACAAGATCCAATAATCGAATTTCATCTTTGATGCCATCGTAAGATGAAAGACGGGTACCATCTGGTGACCATCCCGGTCCGTATCCGATAATCTGTTGATCTTCATACAGTGGAGCATCCTGTCTGGTTTCGAGATTGAAGACCCAAATGCGTGGCGAACCGAAGGACAAATCAGCTGTGGGTGCCGCAGCTTCCCGCACATAGGCGACCAGACGATTGTCTGGTGCAATGGCGGGCACGGAACAACGATCTGGTCCGCATTGGAGCAGGAGTGTTGCATTACCTCCTGTGCGCTGGATGTGCCAAAGATCAATACCGCCTTGTTCATTGAAGGCAGCGAAGACTACAAACTCACCGTTTGGCGATGCATCGAAATTGAGTATCTTGAAAGTATCGTCCGTTAACGGGATTGGTTCTTCACTTTGCAGGTCAACCGTCCATAAACGACTTTTCCCCTGATCCGTAACCATATATACTACCTTGGGCGAACGTACTTGAAATTTCCAACCCAGGGGCTTCTTGAGGTATTTGCCGTTATTCGTGAGAATGCCGGGAGTGAGTGCCAGTGTATATTCAATCTCAGGCTCAAAGGGTTGCACTGGAATAAAGTGCATTGTTTTTGAATCTGCCCATTCAAATTTTCCTTTGATATTCGGCTGGATGGCGAATCGTTCGATTGCCAGGGATGCCTCTATCGGTTCTGAGAAAACAAGTGTCAGCGTCTCATATGGACCGATAATGTTGTCTGCGGGTAACTGGACTGTAACGCGAATCCCGATCTGATTTCCAATGAAAACCACGAGCGCGATCGCCAAAAGCAGGAATCCTGTTATAAGCCCGGCAGCAGAATCGAGGTCCAAAGAGAAACGTTTTTCCATAATTATGGATAGAGATAGGGTTGATCTGGCTGTGGCACAATCTCAATTGTTTCTGCGTGGATGAGTGGGCTGGGCTTGCCATCAAATGAAACCGCATCGACTGAACCGGTGACTTTGATCCAGGTATCCTTTTCGAATGTATCTGCCTGCGGTGTATCCACGATCATACCGACAGCGTATCCATCGGCGGCACAACAGGAGAGGATAAAACGGCTGACGAAGAATTGTCCCTGCGGCAGACTTTCATCACGATACACAAACCCAACCACAGAGGCTTGTTGCCCGATGAATGGGTTCAGATCCTTTTCGAAATAAAATAATTTGACCCAATCCAGAATATTGCGTTGTTCTGATTCTGTTTCGAACAGGCGGCTGGTGGAATCAGAACTAATGAGTGCTGATGATGTGGTGAGTCCTTTTGCCGATACCGCGGACGAATCAAGTGGCTTTGCCGGTATGAGGATTCCAATTAGCAAGGGGATGAGCATGATCCATAAATTTACCGGGGAGGGTGCATGGTCATGGTTGTGATCGTGGTCATGTGCTTCAACCTTCTGCCGTTCACGCGCTAATCGCACCTCTGTGAAAAGCCGCTGTGCTAGGATGGCAAGAAAGACGATTCCGATCTGGGTCAAGACAACGAAGCGCTGGTTGATATACCAGAGTAGCTGGTTGTTGAAGATCTTGCTCATCAGAAAAAGAAATAACGCCAGCAGAAGCAAAGCCTGAAAGGAACGGTAAAGGCGATTTGGCATATATACTCCTTATCAAGGGGCGAAATAATTGAATGCAATACCTGCAAGTAAACTCATCAGGAAGGGGATCAAGATGAGATAAGCAACCGGTTTACGGTGGAAGACTTGCAAATACATCAATGTGCTCTTGATATCCACCATGGGACCGAAAACCAAAAATGAAAGTATCGAGCCAAAACTGAATGTGCCTACAAAGCTCAACGCCACGAACGCGTCCACGGTGGAACAGATGGAAAGGATGACTGCCAGTGCAATCATCACCAGTACGGAAAGTATCTGACCACTTCCAATGGCCAGCAGCGAGGTCTGCGGAATGAAGGTTTGTAATCCGGCAGCTAGCATGGCTCCAATGATGAGATAACGTCCCATTTCGAAGAATTCATCGGCGCAGATCAAGAGTGCCTGTTGGAGTTTGTCGCCGAAGGACAGTGTCTCATTATGTGTGTGTTCATGATCATGAACTGACATGAGCATGGGGCGTAAAACATTCGATGGATCCTGTTCCACTGCAAAGACGAGTCCAACCACTATTGCGATGAACAAACTGAGTCCCACACGCCACATTAGCATAGGTCCCCAGCCGAATGCGGCAGAGGTGCTGAAGATAACAATAGGGTTGAATACGGGAGCCGCCAATAAAAAAGCAATGCCGGCTGGTAATGGCAAGCCTTTATGAAATAAACGACGCGTGAGGGGAATCACCCCACATTCACAAACCGGAAAAACCAGTCCCATCAAAGCGCCTGTGATGGCGGCCGGTACAGGCCGTTTCGAGATGAAGCGTGCCATTAATTCGCGGTCGAGGAAGACCTCCACGAGACCAGAGATGAGTGTCCCAAACAAAAGATATGGCAGCGCTTCAATGAATATCCCCAAAAAGACGGTTGCAAAGAGGTTCAACCTTGAAACCAGATTAAGGAACAGACTCCACGGAACAATACTAGCCAAAACAATAATCAGCACAAACAGCAATATGAACCAGATCACTGTGCGCGATGCGCGGCGAGATGCAGTAGTTGCTGTCACAAATTACCTGATGTCCGTTGCTTGTAACTTGCTTTTCATTCCATGATTCTAATTCCGCCAGATTAATGTGTGATAAATGATGGAGGCGGTGATGAGCAATGCAATTGAAATGCCCGTAATTTTTGGGATCGGTTTGCGTTGTTCTTCAGGTTTATGAAGTTGATCGGCGTTCAGTTTGGCGCCGACTGCGGCAGTTGCGGGGATTGCGGCACAGATCATGCACATGAGGTCTCCTTATGCTCTATCCAGGTCAGCGCTTTCAGTTGGAAGCACTTCTTGCTTGAGCAGAAAATAGGCACCTGAAGGAAGCGTGCCTGTGCCTCTGGCGGTTAATGAAGCGCGTCCGCTGGTGGGGGTGACATGCACAACTTCCCAGCCTTCGAGACCCTGATGGTCCAATGCCGGCACTTCAAAGCCTGCGCTCAATGGATCGTTGTTCATAAGCGCTTCGGCTGGAAGGTAGACCATTTTGTAACGAAAAACCTTACCGCCTTTTTGTAAACGCTTCTTCGCGGATTCGATGTGGGCGCGGTGTTCGCTGGCGCGCTCGTCTTCGATCTCACGCTGCATTTTGGCAAGCGCGGGTGAAGCGATGATCTCTTGTGCCACTTCGAGGATCTCTTCATCATCGCTCAGGGTGGCAGTGACGATGAACTCATAGCCGCGACGGTCGCCGAGTTTGACGAGTCCTTCGGCCGCATCGAGCTGGTTCATCCATTCTTCATCTTCGGTCATGATCTCATAAAGGGATTCGGCATCGCGCATGGCAACGAGGTCATTGATCTGGGAACTCATGTTTTCCTCCAGGGCAAAAGTGTTTTTGGTATTGTATCACTTTGAATGTATCTCCATCTGTGAGGCACTTTATAAATTTGCGTGTCTAGTCTGCCAATAATGGGTTATGATTCAATACATGAGCCACTCACGAGGATAGGATGTTTAGGAATTTATTCAGCCAAACTTTGATCGATCTGCGGGACCTGGAGGGCGACTATCGGGTTTTTAATTTACAGATCGATAAGGCGCAAATCATTCTATCCATGATCATTGCCAGCATAAGCATTTTTGGTTTGCTGATGGTGGATATGGTGTTGTTTAAGAACCAGCCTGGGATGTTTCAGTGGATGGTGATCTATCGCGGGGGATTTATCCTGCTTACAGTTCTGGTGATTTTGGTGCTCGCCAGGATCAAAAAAGTTCGGATATTTGATCGCCTGGTCCTGGGTTGGTTAGCGCTCACGATCATATTTTTGCTGGCAACGAACTTTACCCGCCCTGGAAATTATTTAGCCACCCCTTTCGATATTATTATTGTCTTTGCGATCTATGTGCTTTCGCCGCTTAAATTGCAAACGAATTCCCTGCTGGCACTTGGCTTTTCCGTTGGAACACTATATATAGATCTCTTCCTGAAAAGCGGGGTGGACCCCGTTGCCTTGAATGTGGCAATTGGGGCACAGATCGTTGTACAGGTGCTGGGGCTGGGTTCTGCCTTGCAAATCCAATCCTACCGCCGTAAATCCTTCAAGGCTTATATTGAAGAGAAGGACGCTAAAGAGATGGTGGCATATCTGGCAAATATTGACCCCTTAACGAAGAGTCTCACGCGGCGTCATTTTTTCAATATTGCCGAAAGTGAGTTCATGCGCTTCACACGTTATCGCCGACCCTTGTCTGTTCTGGTGCTGGATGCCGATAGTTTCAAGGAGATCAACGATACACATGGACATCATGCCGGAGATATTGTTTTACGAAGTCTTTCGTTGGTGGCGTTGGAACAAAAACGCGCGCAGGATACCTTTGGCAGGTTGGGTGGGGAAGAGTTCGGTTTAATCCTGCCGGAGACGGGGCTTGAGCAGGCAAAGATCGTGGCGGACCGCATTCAAACTGTATGGGAAAACACACCCTCGATCATGGACGGTATGCTGATCCGTTCGACGGTCAGTGTGGGTGTGGCAGAAGCAGGCGTTGACGATAAAACTTTTGATGATGTTTTGCGGCGCGCCGATCTCAGGATGTATAAAGCCAAGGAGCAGGGACGCAACCAGGTTGTGTCAGACTAGAAACGAAAAACTCCCTCTTATGCAGAGGGAGTTTTTTTATAAAGCGCATACTCAGTGCTGCTTAGGGCACGATGGGGTAACCTTTGGTGCGCCA
>Ga0180074_1000107_pt1 | contig 16943 bp, 15 predicted proteins | sample EasRiv366_16_10D_FD_121773 | JGI IMG/M metagenome (GOLD analysis project Ga0180074, IMG submission 121773) | Soil microbial communities from meander-bound floodplain in the East River, Colorado, USA - East River metaG ERMLT366_16_10D | ecosystem: Environmental > Terrestrial > Soil > Floodplain ...
AGGCCAGTACTTGCCAACGTGGAGACCGGAGAGAGATTACCGCGAGACATACAGTGCAAGCCGCGAAAAGGGAGGCGGGGTCGCTCTCGATTTATCGCACGAAATTGACTATATGAGGTATTTATTTGGAGACCCCTGTACCTGGAATGTATGTAAGGCCCGGGTGAGCAAACTCCAGATAGACACCGATGATGTTTTTGAAGGCACCTATCTTTTCCCTAATCAGTTCATTTGCACGATACATCTGGACTATCTTCAAAAGCAAAAAACAAGAACGCTTAGGATCGTCGGCAGTGAAGGCACTGTCGTCTGCGATTTTATTGGTAAGCGGATACTGGTAACAGCCAACAATATGGTGACCGAAATCACCGATCAAGGCTTGTTTGATATCAGCAGAACCTATCAGGATGAAATGGACCACTTCATCACGGCGGTTGAGACAGGTAGAGAACTGATGATTACACTAAACGACGGCAAAAAGATTAATGAACTCATCGAGAATTGGAATGTTTGATAAGCATAAGATTGTTTGTCTCATCCCGGCGAGAGGCGGGTCAAAGGGAATACCGAGAAAAAATGTCAAACTATTGGCCGGTAAGCCGCTCATTGCATACACAATCGAGCAAGCGCTGCAATCTCAATATATCGACAGGACCATTGTTTCGACCGACGACCTAGAAATTGCCGATATATCTCGGCAATACGGCGCTGAAGTGCCCTTTCTACGGCCAGCCGATCTGGCCGGCGATCAGGTCGCGACTATGGATGTACTGCTGCATGCTGTCCAGTGGCTGGAAGAAAAAGAAAAATACGATTTTGATATTCTTGTTCTTCTTCACGCTACAACGCCGTTAAGGTCCGTTGACGATGTTAATTCGTGCATCAAAATGCTCGTTGAAACAAAAGCTGATAATGTTTTCTCAGTAGCAGAAGCTCATCGAAATCCATACTTTAATATGGTTGAAGCGGGAGATGACGGAATAGCAACTCTTTCCAAAAAGGGTGGCTATGTAACGCGCCAGAGCGCGCCAAAAGTATATGATATGAATGCATCGATATACGTATGGTGGAAAGATGTTCTCAAGAACGAAAAGAAAATATTTCTTAAAAAAAGTCACATCTTTGTCATGCCGAAGGAAAGATCAATCGATATTGATGATGATTTGGATTTTACGATTGCCGAGTTTCTTTGTTTGAAACGATAGGAAGGAATCGCAAGTATGCCTCAAAAAGTATTTTGGTGTAAAAACTGTTTAAACATGTCAACACGACCGAGAATTCAATTCGACGAACGGGGTTGGTGTAATGCCTGCCAATGGATGGAAAAGAAAAAGGCAATGGATTGGGCGCCTCGCCAGAAGGAATTGGGTATTTTGCTGAATAAATATCGGTCAACCTCGGGGGGATTTGACTGCATCGTGCCGGTAAGCGGAGGAAAAGATGGATGCAGCATTGCTTATAGATTGAAAAATCTTTACGGAATGCATCCTCTTACGGTGACGGTGCGGCCTGCCCTGGAATTGGCTATTGGGAATGAAAACCTTTTAAATTTTATCAATAAGGGCTTTAATCATATTCATGTTTCTCCCGATGTAAATGTAATGAAAAAAATTAATAAAATGGGCTTTATAGAGAAAGGTTTTCCCTATTACGGATGGCTTATTGCCATTTTCTCCGCAGTCATAAGAGTTGCGGTCAACTTTAACATTCCTCTTCTCTTTTACGGAGAAGACGGCGAAGTTGAATATGGCGGTTCAACTGAAACCGGAAGCAAAAGTTTATTCGATATTGAATATATGAAGCGCGTCTATTTCGAAGCAGGGTATGAAAAAGTTTTTGATAAACTGGGCTTGCAAAAAAAAGATCTTCATTTCTTTACCTTTCCTACCCGAGAAGACTTGGCGGGAAAAGAACTCTATTTTACGCATTGGAGTTATTTTGAAGCATGGGATTCTTATAAGAACTATCTCGTAGCAAAAGAACATTGCGGGTTGAAGGAAATCGACGATACCAATGTCGGCACTTTCACAAATTTTGCGCAGAACGATCAGGCTTTATATGCCTTGCATACCTATCTTATGTACCTAAAATTCGGATTTGGGAGGGCAACCCAGGATGCTGGTATTGAAATCAGGCGCGGTGCAATGACCAGGGACCAGGCTGTAGAATTAGTAAGCTTATACGACAATCATTATCCGGAAGGATTTATTGATCAATATTTAAATTATTATCAAATGACGCATGAGGAATTTGATGCGGTCCTTGATAAATGGGCAAATAAAGAGCTTTTTGAAAAAAAGAATGGCAGATGGCAGCCGATATTTTCGGTTGAGTAGGAGATTGCGTTGATTGTAATTGTTGATTATGGAATGGGTAATTTATTTTCAATTCAATCCGCATTACATTATTTAGGAGCTCAATCCAGTATTAGTTCTGATCCTCAGGTAATCCGTAATGCTGACAAACTCATTTTGCCCGGAGTCGGGTCTTTTTACAAGGCAATGAGTAATTTAAAGACAGCTAACCTGGATGAAGTAGTTAAGGAGCCAGTTATTAACAAAAAGACGCCTATACTGGGTATTTGTTTAGGGATGCAATTGTTAGGTTCTTCGAGCACCGAGGATGGTTTTAGCTATGGTTTAGGATTGATCGATTCTCCCGTCGAACGATTTAGCGAAAACGAATTTGTTAATCTAAAAATTCCCCACGTTGGATTCGATACAGTGACAATTACTCATGAAAATAAGCTGTTTGATGGGTTGGATTCCAGTGCAGATTTCTATTTTACTCATAGTTATAGAATGGCATTTGCCGATCAACCGTATGCCGTAGGTATATGCTCGCATGGAGAAGAATTTATAGCAGCATTTGAGAAGGGGCATATCTGCGGTACGCAATTTCATCCGGAAAAAAGCCAGACGAACGGCCTTTTGTTGCTGAAAAATTTCATTGAAAAATTTTAATGGCTAAAAAAAGATTAATTTTTACTCTTTTGTATAATGACGGCGGCTTTATGCTCAGTAGGAACTTCAGATTGCAGCGTGCCGGCAATATTGAGTGGCTGTTGAAAAATTATGATTTCAGTAAGATTGCTTTTTCTATTGACGAACTGATTATTTTAGATGTTACCCGAGGACAAAGAGACCTCAATCGATTCTGCGATCATATAAGGTTGATCGGCCAGGGATGCTTTATTCCCATTGCAGCCGGCGGTGGTATTACTTCGCAAGAACATGCGAAGGCAATAATGAACTCCGGCGCGGATAAGCTGGTTGTGAATACAACGCTATTTCGAACGCCGAGTTTTGTGAAAGGATTAATCAACATATACGGCAGTCAGTGCATCATTGCTTCAATTGATGTCAAGCAACAGAATGATCAGACTGACGTTTTTATTGACAACGGTTCCGTAACGCTCTATAAGAAGTTTGAAGATTGTATTCAGCACATCATTGATCTTGGGGTGGGCGAAATATATCTTAATTCCATGGATAGAGACGGAACAGGTCATGGTTATTTATTTGATTCTTTACATCAGTTAAAAAGTACCGTGAAAGTGCCGATTATTGTTGCAGGAGGCGCAGGAAACTGGCATCACCTTCTGGAAGGCCTGCAGCATGATATGGTTGATGCAGCAGCTACGGCCAACTTATTCAACTTTATCGGACAAGGTTTTCCGAATGCCAGAAAACAGCTGTTAGAAAGCGGAGTAGATCTGGCAAAATGGGAGTCGTCGGACTTCTCATATTTGAAAAAATCTCCAGAACGTACCAGATAGGATTTTTTGATGGAAACGAAAATTGTTGAAATCCCTTTAGAGCCAAGGAGTTGCGAATGCTGTGGTAGCAATGATTTGGAATCAATTTGGTCAAATCAAAGCAGTGTTGCCAAAGTTTCTGCAAGATATGCATTCAAAGCTTTTATAGTTATATGCAAAAAATGCGGATTTTGTTTTTTATCTCCCGTTTACGATAATAAATTCTTGAGTAAATATTATTTAGATGGTTTATCCAGATCCAAAGATATTATGTTGCCTTATTCGATTGAACCACGAGTAGCATTCTTGAAAAAATATTCAGTGCCTGATGGAATATTAGCAGAAATAGGGGGAGATCAAGCAGATGAGTTCCACTATGCCCTGAACGGTTTTTTTAAGAAAGTAATAAATGTTGAAGTAACAGCAAATTCAGGAGCTGAATACATTAGTATCCATGATCTCCATTCTGACTCTGCCGATGTAATTATCCACTATGATGTTCTGGAACATGTCCCAAGGGTGACAGATTTTTTAATGGCCTGTAGTCGAGCATTGAAGGAAAATGGTTTTATGATTTGTGAAGTCCCTGATATTCGCCTCTATCCACGTAATTTGCTACTTTTAGAATATGAGCACGTTAATCATTTTTCAATAGTGACACTTTCAACAATTGCGGCAAAATGCGGATTTGAGCTTCTGGAAGTGGGGCATCTATGTTCCCGTCCATTTGGTTTTGTTGCAGCATTTCGCAAAATAGGTATTCCTTTAATAAGTAAAACGATTGATCTGCCTTTTGAATTCATGGATGCACGATCATGTATTCAAGGAGCGATCTGCCAAATTGAGAGGGTTTCCGAACATATTAAATCCATTCAAGACAAAATAACAGAAGTAGCCGGGCAGGGGAAAAAAATCACCGTATGGTGTGTAACCGAACTTCTGCATCGCCTGATAAAGAGCTATGAATTGCCGGTAAACGCAATAGTAGTTGACACAGATCCTCGGCGTCAGACACATCTTAAAAGCTACGGCATAGAAGTTTTCCAGCCCAAAGATCAAATTAACCATATAAAAAATAGCGATTTATTGATAGTATGTGCCCCCAGATATAAAGGAGAAATCTTAGACTGGATTTATACTTCTACAGGGAAGCGATTTAACGGTAGTGGATTAGACGTAATGGGTACCGGCCTATCCGGCGAATCTTTACTTTAATAACAAAACTTTAGGCGGCTAAATGGAAAATAATATTATTATAGTTGGCGCATCCTCAAGTATCGGAAACTCAATTATTTCAAAATTCCGTTCTCCATCAACGAGCATTGTAGCGTCATATTTTTCAAAAAAAGATATTAAACAAGAGGATAACATACATCCTGTAAAGCTTGATTTAAATAAAAATCAAAGCATAGAAGAATTTATAACAGAGGTTAAATCGATCACTCCTCATATCAATACGGCTATTTTTCTTGCCGGCATTCTGCCCGGGAAGAATCTTAAAGAATATGATAAGACAGACATCGAGAAAGTAATGATGGTCAATTTCACCGGTCAGGCAAAAGTGATAAAAGGACTGTTGCCCTTGTTTGCTTCCGGTTCTCAAATCATAATGATTTCTTCCATATCAGCCCAGAGGGGAAGTTATGACCCGATTTATGCAGCATCAAAGGGCGCCATCCTTTCTTTTGTGAAATCTCTTGCCACCGGGTTGGAGGGAATTCGCGTTAATGCAATAGCTCCGGGGCTGGTTCAGGACAGCACAATGTATGGGAAAATGTCCGTAGACAGGCAGGAGTTGCACCGCCAGCAAACTTCTCAAAAAAAACTGTTATCTATGTCGGATTTGGCAAATATTATTTATGATATTTCACAAAACCATTGGAACCATTTGAACGGGGCCTGCATTGATTTAAATGGAGGACAATATGTCAGATAAAATCAGGAGGATAGATTTGCATGCAACGCAATACGTCGGGTGAGATGAAAAGAGTGGCGGTTATCGGTGCTGGTGTTTTTGGATGCAGCGTTGCATTGGCTGTTGCAAAGGCAGGCTACGACGTGGTTTTATTCGAACGTTTGCCGGATATTCTTTTGGGCACGACTGATAATAATACAAACAGAGTACACCAGGGGTTTCACTATCCACGAGATATACAAACTGCGACAGAATGCCGGGATAATTACAGAAGATTCGAGCTGGAGTTCGGAGAGGCTTTGCTTGACAATTATCCTAATATTTACTGTATAGCTGAAGAAAAATCACTGACAACAAAGGATGATTTTATAAAATTCTGCGATGCTCTCGGGCTTGTATATACCATGACGGATTTGAGCCGCTTTGTCGTCAATATCTGCAGGTGTAATCTGGGAATTTTATGCCAGGAGACCATTATTGACGCAAGTATTCTTCGAGGCATTCTCCGATCGAGAATAGTAAGCAATAAACAAGTGACATTATTATGCAATGCGGAAGTTACAGCAATAAAAAAGAATTCACATCAACAATATGAGTTGTCTTTTTTCCCAGAAACGCTAGCGAAGAAACAAGCATTTGATGCCATTGTCAATTGCTCATATGCTAATATAAACACCCTGACTACGCAACTCGGATATGAAGTCCGCGAGGGGCAATACGAATACACGGTAGTTCCGATAATCAGCCTGGATATGCCACCAACATCTATTACAGTAATGGATGGTCCGTTTATGACACTTTTCCCGTACGGGAAAACAAAGAAGTTTCTATTGTACCACGTGGATTATTCCGTAATTAAAACAGAAATAACTAAGACGTTAAACCCTGACTGGCTTGATCCGAATAAGTCACCGTTCATCAGCATCGACCAATCTCAATATTTTAATACAATCGTAAAAGCATGCAGCAAGTATGTGCCTGCTCTTGTCGATGCTAAATTGTGTGGATATCTTCAGTCACCGCGTATGGTGCTTCCGAAACACGAACAGGATGATGCACGACCTTCATTTGTGAATGATTACGGAGAAGGATATTTCACCGTCTTTTCAGGTAAAATTGACCGGAGTTTATCTATTGCGGATTCAGTATGCGTGAATTTGAACCATTATTTCGACAATAAAGCACGATCATGAAATAAGGAGCAGGGAATGACATCGGAGAAAAAAAATAAGCGAACACTGGAAGATCGTCTGATAAGCTGGTTTCATGCAAACCGATTTGCTCTTACTGAACCGGCATTGTTGAAAATTGCCAGATTGAAGCATGAGCATCTCTATGCCAATCCTGCTGAGAATCCTCTTATCAGCGTCTGTGTTCCGACCTATAATAGAGCGGCATTGCTTGTTGAAAGGGCCGTTTCTTCGGTTCTTTCTCAAACGTATAAAAACTTTGAGTTGATTATTGTTGGGGATAGCTGTACAGATAATACTGCAGAATTATTATCTAAAATAGACGATCCAAGGCTGAAATTTACCAACCTACCCAAGAGAGAGAGACGCTACCCTGTTTCCGTTGAAAATCACTGGTTTGTCGGCGGCTCCGTACCGGCTAATAAAGCTTTAGACCTTGCAAAAGGACAATGGATCGCAAGGAATGATGATGACGATATTTGGACTCCTGATCATCTTGAGACATTATTAAGATTCGCCCAGAAAGGGAATTGGGAGTTTGTTTCCGCTTCGTATATAGCTGAAAGGCACGGCAAACGGATTATTGTGGATGCAAAAGATGAGAAACCGAGGATCGGCGGAGTGCAGACATGGTTATACCGATCCTATCTTAAATTCATGAAATACAATCCTGAATGCTGGCGGAAAAGTTGGAATCGTGTCTGGGATACCGATTTACAGGACAGAATATATCGTGCCGGTGTGCGAATGGGGTTTTTAGAGCAGGTCGTGGCATACGTGCTACCGCGTCCCGGAGAATCAACTGTTGGACTTGAAGCATACAAACTTACTGAAAAAGAAAAGCTTGAGCAGTATAAGTTTGAATAGCAGAACAGAGTAAAGTGGGAGTATTATTATGAGAGCATTACTTGTCCAACTGCCCCATAAAGAGCGAGCTCCATCGGTATTTCCAATCGGAATTGCTAATATAGGGACCGCACTCAGTGAAGTAGGGGTCGAATCCGAGATGCTCGATATCTTCGCGCTTGGCTATTCGCGGGATGATGTCGTTGAATACCTGAGAAAATCTCGCTGGGATCTAATCGGTATCAATGCATACTCAACCCAGTATCCATGGGCCAAGTGGATGGCAGATGAAGCGAAACGGTTGCATCCCCAGGCTCTTATTGTAATGGGGGGGCCACTGGCAACATTTAATTCCAAACTTGTTCTAGAAAAAACAAACACGGACATATGTGTTATTAGTGAAGGTGAAGAAACCATTAAAGATGTTGTTGGAAATTTAGGAAACTTTGCGAATGTGGCCGGTATATGCTTTAAATCGGACGCAGGTGCAATTATAGAGACTTCGCCGCGGCAATATATTCAGGATTTGGATAGCTTGCCATTCACAAACTATGAATTTTTCCCCATGGATGTTTACTTTGGAAATATAGGTGTGGGGGGAGTGCCTGGTGTTAAAACGATCAACATGCTGACTTCAAGAGGTTGCCCGTATAAGTGTAATTTTTGTTCTCGTACATTTAAGGGAAGCCGTCTTCGAAGCATTGATAACGTAGTTGAAGAGATTGGGCTATTACGCGATAAGTATGGAATTCAAGGTGTTGCATTTGCCGATGAGCTTGTATTGGTAAATAAAAAACGTGCTTACGAACTGTGCGAGAAGATCAAGCCATTGAAGATTTATTGGAATTGCCAGGGCCGGGCAAATATCGTTGACCTTGAATTATTGAAGGCGATGCAGGCTGCTGGCTGCACAAGCGTGGGGTATGGTGTGGAGTCCGGCAGTCAGAAGATATTGGACAGCATGAATAAGAGAGCTACCGTCAAACAAAACGAGCTGGCGATTACAAACACCCTAAAGGCTGGGATGACCCCGATTGTGCAAATGATCTATGGCTACCCCGGTGAAGACCAGGACACAATACGTGAAACCGTGGAGTTTTTTGATCGGGTTCACTTTTATCCCCCCGTTGGTTACGGAGATGCTTTTGTTAGTTTAATGACACCGTTGCCAGGGTCACCCATCTACGAAGATCTTTTGAAGCATGGACGAATCGGAAAAGAAGAAGAATACTTGCTTGGATTAGAGCAAGGTTATTTTCCCGGCTGTCCTTTACTGGTTAATCTTACACAGCTTGATGATGAAGAGCTGCTTTCGAGCCAGGTAAAGCTTGTAAATCAACTCCGAGCTAATTATCGAACATATGCCCGTTACCACCCGACTGAATTGGTTCGAAGGTATACAAATGCAATTAGTACAATTATATCGGTTGAGGGTTTCTCTGGACTCATTCGCAGGTTGGCATGGTTTGTTCAAAAGCGATTGCGAAAAGGATTGTTGAGTCTATCAGGTAAATAAGGTTGAAAATTTGTGCGGATTATGGCATGGGTTTTACTGTATAACAAGGGCTTGGCAAAAGCCGCAGGCTACATTTTGCGAACCGGTTTCAAACGTTGCATGCAAAGCGAAATAATCGTTACGACGTTGATTAAGCAAAAAAATAGCTACTGTACACGCGCTCGTGCAACGATAGGAGTTATAGGCTTTGAATAAATATTGGGGGGCATTATGGTCACACTCAGACTGATGGTTAGACTAATGAATATGATACCAAATAATCGACTTATTACAAAAGTAATCGATAAAATCGTGGCTTTTATGCCTGTGCCAGAAGGGCCTGTTTTGACGAGTTATGATTATTTGATCGACTTTAAAAAGACAGGGCCAATGACCGATTTAAGAAAAAGTGTTGTCTTCGGAACTTATGAGAGAGAAGATTTCGAGATGATCAAACGATTAGTCAATCCTGGTAACATTGTGATTGATGTTGGCGCGAATGAAGGTTTTGTTTCGTTATGGCTGTCTAAGTTAATTGGTGCTACGGGGGGGGTATATGCAATAGAACCCAACCCTGAAAACTTGTTTTTTTTATATAACAACATTGAGTTGAATAAAGCAACAAATATTAAGGTGATTGAGAAAGCGGTGAGTGACCAAAAAGCAAAGATGCCTTTTTTTTGCTCACCTAATTCTGGGGCATGGGGAAGCCTGACAAACTTCTCCTATTTCCCAGGAGAAAGCATAAATGTCGAAGTGGATACACTCGATTATCTATTTGGAGATTTGCAGCAGCTTGATTTTCTTAAGGTAGATACAGAAGGTAATGAACTCAAGGTGTTTTTGGGTGCACGACAGGTCCTTTCCCGACACAGGCCCCATATCTGTTTTGAGGTAAATTTGACATTCTGGGCACACAATAATCGATCTGTGGATGAAATGTTTAATTGCCTATATGACTTGGGTTATAAGCTATTCATATTGGATGGTCAACATTTACGCCCTTATGAATGGCTCAACGCACGAGTGGTGAATATTTTTGCGATACACACTTCACGTATAATTGAATTAGGAAAGCGCAATATTGTCCCGAACGTGTTAAGTGAATCTTAAGGGAGTGATATAGGTTTCCCATTGACTGATCGTCGCATAATTATTAAGGATATAATAGGCTACTCAGCAAGTTCATTGGTTAGTCAGGCATTGTCCGTTATAGCAGGTTTTTGGGTTGCTCGTATCCTTGGACCTTCTGATTTTGGAATCTGGAATGCTGTTTCGCTAGCTTTGGTCTATGGAGCGTATTCGGAGTTTGGTATTCTTTCGGCGATGGGGCGTGACTTGCCCTTTTATCAAGGGAAAGGTGATTATCAGAAGGCAGCATCAATTGAAGGTACTGCACGTCACGCAACGTTTATAGGGTCTCTATTTGCCGCTTTGATTGTTCTTGGATGTTCCTTCTTGCCTGGACAAGTACCTATGATGGCACGGGGATTACAGGTTATGGCCGTGATTTTAGTCCTGCAACAAGTTTATACTTACCATCGTGTATTATTGCGTTCATATAATCAATTTAGAGAACTCAGTCAACAACAAGTTTTATTCGCAGCTCTTACTGCCGTTTTATCTGTTATATGTGTGATTGCTCTTGGATTAGAAGGGCGTCTGATTGCCGCTATTATGGCACTAGTGGCGATTATTCTGTATGCTGTCCGCCGAAATCCATGGAGGCCTGTTCCAGAATTCAACGCACCTGTGGCATGGGCGTTGATGCGTGTTGGCGTACCTATAACAATTTCCGGTTTTGTCCTATCTTTGGTGACAACCGTCGATCGCCTTATGGTCATAACTTTTTTAGATGAAAAACAGTTGGGCTATATCGGCGTAGCTCTTTTGATAGCGGGTGTAGTGCAACTGATCCCTGGAATGGCAATACAAGTACTGGTTCCTCGCATCAATTACCAGTTTGGAAACTCGGGGAAAAATGTGGAGATGTTGCGCTCATTTGTTCTGACTCCACCAGTGGTTCTGAGCGCTTTATTGCCTATATTGCTCGGATCAATATATCTGTCCCTGCCCTTTGTCATCGGAGTGTTACTCCCAGCTTATATCCCGTCCATCACTGCAATCCGAATTGTTATTGTGGGGATTTTCTTTTATTGCATTTTGGGTATGACCGATGTTTTTTTGATAACGATCGGCAAACTGAAACAATATGCGCTCTTTGGGTGTGTTGCGCTTTTGCTGAACATAATTTTAGATTATGTGTTTCTGCAGTTGGGTTACGGAATTGAGGGGATTGCATTGGGTGGAACGTTGATTACCTATTTAGTCTATTCAAGCATAGTCATTGGGTATGCTCTTTCCCATTACACAACACGACCTATTGATTGGGCACGTTTTTTTTCCCGACTCTGGCTGCCCTTTATCTACATGATAGTACTCTTGTGGTTTGCTGATATGGCAATTGAGCATATAATGACGTCGGCTTCCACGATAGACTTGCTATTTGCCACGAGTGCAAAAATATTATTGTATATGCTGGGATGTCTGCCGTTAATATACATAGCTCTTCGTGAGCTAAAACTGGATTTTTCAAAACTAAATTTAATGCGATAATGATTATGCGTTTGCTGAAAACAAACGAACATGATTGCCAAGGGTTTTGAACAAATCATAATTGCGCGCAAGCGAGGATGATATTGTGAGTAACACTCTGCACCCATGCCGGATATAATAGAGACACTTCAAAATACAACTCGTCTTGTGAAGATGTGGGGAGCGTCCCGCCTTCTCGATGGGCGCACGCTATCGGAGACATTGACCCTGAAAGGCATACCCTTTTGGGAGGCGTTTGCTGTTGACCTGGCACGTATATATGTGCCGGCGGCACTGTCTGCCGATGCCACCTCTTCAAATATAAGTCAAATGCTTAGGCCGTACTTGATTCGAGCCAAATACGGCCTGAGAGATTTTGTCCGCAACCGGCATAGCACTCAGGGTTGTTTTTCATGGCCGACTGGTCAAACTATTCTTTGTCTGGATTTTAGCGAGCATATAAGTAGAGATGTACTGCAGCCTGTTGCGACTCGATTAGCCGAACATCCCGATATTAAAGTTGTTTCTTTGAGGGATAAATCCTGGCGCAACCCGAACGTAGGCTCGCATCAGAACGGGTTGCATCAAACGGTATGGGAGCACTGGAATCAGCAGGTTGGCCTGCAAGCGTCTAACCTGAAGCAAGAACTTTACCGGACAGAAAAAAATCTGCGCGCATCAAATGTTTGGTTGAATATTATCAGGGATGATGATCGGTGTATCTTGGAGCACCTTGAACCCGTTTTTCTTTCTTTATTTCACGCTTATTTACCTCTTTTTGTTTCGCAAGCTGTCGTGGCCCAGCATATTTTGGAGAGCCACCGTCCAGCGCTGGTAATTTCCCCTGATGTGGCTGATCCTCGTACAAGAGTTTATACACTGCTGTGTCGGCAGATGGGCATTCCTTGCTTGGACGTCCAGTTTGGGCTGGTAGGAGCTGATGGCATTGAATGGCGGTTCTCTTCAGCGGATAAGGTAGCAGTCTGGGGAGAAACATCAAAAGAGGCTATGCTCAAACATGGAATTCCTAAGGAGAAAATCATCATTACAGGTTCTCCCCGGCATGATTGCCTGGTAAGTATGCCTGATGCAGAAGTGAAGGCAATGCAGGCGAAGTTGGGAGTTCCGGAAAATAGCGCAATGATACTGTTGGCTTCCGCCTATCAGTTGAATGCTTATGATGAATACTCAAATCCTGAGCTTCTACGTTCAATGAAACGTTCCATATTTGATGCTGCCGACAGAACACAAGGAATATGCCTCGTGGTTAAACCTCATCCGGTTGAAGATGTGCGTGAAACGCGAGCATTGGCCGCAAAAAATAAAAATATCATATTTGTTTCACAAAAATCGGACATTCGGGAGTTGACACGGATATGCGATGCGTTTGTTTCGTTCGGTTCCACGGCGACCGCGGATGCCCTGATATCCGGAAAGCTTGTTATTTGCCCGGTTTTTCCGGGTTGGATTTGGAGTGACCTTTTTAAGAATACTGAGGCAATCGTAGTGCCGACTTCTGGTGCCGAGGTTTTGGACGTTTTTCGATTAGTTGCAAGTGGCGCGCATGAAGGAGTTAAATTAAAACTTGAGGCTGCACGTCAAAATTTCCTGGCAAACTGGGTTTACCGCGCCGATGGTATGTCTACCAAACGAATTGCCGAATTAGCTCTGCAGATGGCACAAAGATAGACAGCAAAGTGTAGCATGAAGAGTACTTTTACGAAAATAATAAGGACATAGAGGTAGAGTAAATAATGGAAAGATCGTTTACTTCAAAACTCGCATCGTATTTAGTTTGCCCACAATGCAAAAACGACCTTGATTACGTAGATACAACTCAGGCTGAATGTCGTTCATGTAAAGCAACATACCTTGTGAACGACGGAATCCCAATTCTGCTTCCGCCTCAACTGGAAAAATTTAAGTTACTTGAAGCTGAATTTCACTCAAATGAAGCTGAGGAATTTACAGAACGTCACCTCAAGTTTTCGTACCGCGTGTCTCGCTATCATGACGACTATTTGAACTTTTTTCGTGATTATCGGAAGGGCGCAGTTGTCATGGAAGTGAGCGGCGGCGGTGGACTCGAAGCGTGTCGGCTGAAAGCCATGGGACTTACGGTAATTGAGAGTGACATTGCTATTGGTATGGTCAAAAGAGCTCGCAAACGGGCGTTAGCAGAAGGTCACGATGCAAATTCGATTTTTGTTGTTTGCGATGCAGAGCAGCTTCCATGTAGAGATCAAAGTCTTGATGCCGTTCTCATTGTAGGGGCGCTTCATCATTTGCCTTCACCAGAGCGTTTTTTTGCAGCTGCCAAACGGGCACTAAAACCGGGCGGTCTTTTAATCATCGGTTTTGAGCCAAACAGATGGCCTTATTTTACGGTGATTCCGGTGCTGCGATTTCTGAATAAAATGTTGAATCGTCAACGCTACACTAATCCATCAGAAACGTCGATTGGTGATATGGAAACGAGTGGTTTTGCCGAGTCCGACTTTGATCGTTTTCTTTTGGCGGAGGGTTTGAAAAAGATTCGCTTGCAGCGCATCTGGTATGTTGGTGGTTTCGTTCAGCTTGCCGTTTCAGTCATCAATAGAAATCGTCCAGTTGAGCGGTTAGTTGACTTGCCTATTCCTCTCCAGCGCGCTCTGGTAGCGTTTGATGAATTCTTGACGCACATTCCTGTGCTGCGGAGGCTCTGCTGGCATTGGACTTTAGTGGCACAGCGGCCAAAAACTGATCACAATGGCTGACACAGCATTTTTTTGTAAAGAGAGCAGACTATGACTAAACCACGTTTGTCAATATGCATAGCCACCTATAATCGGGCCGGATATATTGGAGAAACACTGGAAAGCATGATTTCTCAAGTGACAGATGAGGTAGAGATTGTTGTCGTGGACGGTGCTTCAACCGACAATACCTCAACTGTAGTGAACAGTTACGTTTGTAAGTGCCCGCAGTTGCGTTACATTCGCCTTTCTGCAAAAGGCGGAGTTGATCAGGATTATTGCAAGGCAGTTGAACTTGCCCAAGGCGAGATATGCTGGCTTTTCCCGGATGATGATCTGCTGAAGCCCTATGCTATAAAAACTGTACTGGAAGAAGCTACAAAAGGCTATAGTTTGATTGTTGTAAATGCTCAATTAATGAACAAAGATTTATCAAAGATAATCGCAGATAGACTTCTTCAAATGAATGCGAATGAAATATACTCTGAATCAGAATTGGATCAGCTCTTTCAGCGTATTATAACATATATATCTTTCATCGGTTGTGTCGTAGTAAATCGCGATTTATGGCTGCAAAGAGAGAAGGAACGTTATTTCGGTACGGAGTTTATTCATGTCGGTGTTATTTTTCAGTCGCCATTGCCTGCCCCAGCACTGGTAATTGCAGAACCATATATTGCGATCAGGTATGGTAATGCCCAATGGACAAATCGTGCATTCGAAATTGGGATGATCAAGTGGCCGAACCTCCTTTGGTCATTTGGGCATATTTCGGAACAGGTTCGGCAGGAGCATACCTTGTCAAAGCCCTGGCGTAAATTGCAGCGCATTATTGTTTTTCGATCAAAAGGAGAGTATTCTCTGAAAGAATATCAAAAATGGTTCTCATTAAAAGATTTACCAGTATATTTTATGATAGCCGCATTGCTGATAGCTCTGACGCCAAGCAGCCTTCTCAATTTCGCCTTGCTCTCATTTCTTAAAACAGTAAGGAAAGATAAATTGATAACTATTTACGACCTTGAAAACAATAAGTATAATAAATGTAGACCGTTGAGCGGCAAAAAGTTTTCATAATAATCCAGCAACGATCAACAAACTATGATGGCATGCCAATACAATGTTAGCCGAATTAGCAAATATTATGCTGAATCAGTAAAGCTTTTTTTAAGTCAATTAGATATTAGACGATTTAAACATGCCAGAAAAAGCCTGCATATTACTGTCAACATATAATGGAGAGAAATTTCTCCGTGAGCTTTTAGACAGTCTTCTTTCTCAATCTTATGGAAATTATGAAATAAGAGTTAGGGATGACGGGTCTACTGATAAAACCAGAGATATTCTGAGCGAGTATTCTTCGAAGTATCAAAATATAGTATTGCGTCACGGTTCCAATATAGGCGTCGCAAGAAGTTTCTTTGATTTACTTGAAAATGCCGGGGACGACTGTACATACTTTGCTTTTTGTGATCAAGACGATGTTTGGATGGGCTCCAAACTTGAAAAAGCGATAACTATGTTGAATAATTGCTCTCAGATCGAGCCCGCGATGTATTGTTCAAATTACATTTTATGCGATGAAAAAATGAATTTATTAAAAGACCCTCCGTCAAATAACCATATAAAGCCGTCGTTTAGCAATGCGCTTCTTGAAAACATTGCGGCAGGCTGTACCACAGTGATGAACAAAAACGCGCGATCTTTGATCTTAAAGCAGAGACCCAAAGGCTTTTTTGCACATGATTGGTGGTTTTATTTAGTTGTTTCCGCATTCGGGCAAGTTATTTATGACCCAACTCCGACCTTGTACTATCGTCAACATGCCTCAAATGTTGTGGGTGCCAAGGCTTCCATGCTCATGAAATGGAAAAGCAGATTAAGCCGTTATTTAGTCGACGCACAAGAGGGCGTTGTAATAAGGCAAACTCAAGAGTTTGAGGAAATTTATGGGACGATGTTGAAGAACGAAAATAAGAATATACTAAGTAATTTTTTAACTGATCAAAACAGTATAATTCGTCGATGCAAATATGCACTTTTCGGTCCGGCGCGCAGGCAATCGTTAATTGATAATATAATTTTTAAACTGCTATATATATTAAAAAGAATTTGAAAAGCGCACATATTTTAAAAGGCAAAAAAATCGCGCGAATAGCTACCGTGCCCTATGCCATAGCTACGCAAATAGGGGACCAGGTCGCCTATTTAAGAGATCTTGGCATGCAGGTGGTGATTGTCTCGGCGGATGGACCGGAACTGGCTCGATTTCCTTTTTCTGAATCTTTGCGCCATGAATGCATCGATATCCCCCGTTCAATAAGCCCGTGGAAAGACATTATAGCGCTTGTTAAATTATTTAAAATATTTCGTAAATATCGATTCGATATAATTCATTCGACGACACCCA
>Ga0180074_1000108_pt1 | contig 16774 bp, 18 predicted proteins | sample EasRiv366_16_10D_FD_121773 | JGI IMG/M metagenome (GOLD analysis project Ga0180074, IMG submission 121773) | Soil microbial communities from meander-bound floodplain in the East River, Colorado, USA - East River metaG ERMLT366_16_10D | ecosystem: Environmental > Terrestrial > Soil > Floodplain ...
GGACTGGGCTACCTCACCCCGCTTGGCTTGGTTTGTATCGGTGGTCCATTGATCGATGCGGGCTTTACTGTCAAGTTGATAGACCATGATGCCTATGGCTGGTCATTTAAGAAATTAGTGGAAGAAGTTGGGAAATTTCAGCCAGATTATGTCTTGCTTGGGCACTCGGGGTCAACTGCCTCACACAAGACCGCCATCCAAACCATTCACGAGATCAAAAGTGCATATCCCCATATCAAGATCATCTACGGCGGTGTCTATCCAACATATGCTGATCAAAGCATTCTGCGTGAATGCCACGCTGTGGATTTCATCGTCCGCGGCGAGGGCGAACAAACCATCGTTGGCTTGATCAGAACTTTGGAAAACAACGGCAATCTGGAATATGTGGATGGAGTTACATGGCGCAAAGGCGATCACATCATTGCCAATCGTCCGCGAACTCCGATCAAGGAACTGGACGAGTACCGCCCCGGCTGGGAATTGCTTGATTGGTCGCTTTACAAGATGTTTGGTTTCGAACGTGCCGCAGGTCTGCAATTCAGCCGCGGTTGTACGCTCACCTGCAGTTATTGTGGTCAATGGATGTTCTGGAAAAAGTGGCGACATCGCAGTCCTGAAAATCTTGTGGAACAAATGCGGATTCTTTCGCAGGAGTACGGCGTCAAACTGATCTGGTTCGCCGACGAAAACTTTTCAGCGGACAAGGACACGGTCAAACGCCTCCTTGAGTTGATCATTGCAGCCAAACTGGATCTCAGCCTCAACATCAACATGACCGCCGCAGATGTCGTGCGCGACGCGGATATCATCCACCTCTACAAAGCCGCAGGCATCGACTATATTGTGATGGGCGTCGAGTCACTCAAGGATGACATCATCGTTAACATCCGCAAGAACAATCCCTTTGAAACATCCAAAGAGGTGGTGCGCCTATTGCGTCAGAACAACATTATCAGCCTGACGAATATTATCTACGGATTGGAAGAGGAAAGTTGGAAAACGATCCGTGAAAAATTCAAAGGTCTACTCGAACTCGACTCGGACATTCTCAACGCGATGTATCTCACCCCGCACTTTTGGACGTCACAGGGCAAGAGTGTTAAACCATCTGACATCATACAAAGTGATCTGAATAAATGGTCTTATCGGAATCAGGTCATTGCCACACCGAAACTCAAACCGTTCGAATTATTCCTCGGCGTCAAACTGACCGAAGCGCTGTTTCACCTCCGCCCGAAGGCGTTGAAACGTCTCTTCTTTGGTACAGATAAACGCTATCTCAAGATCATGCGGTCATCCATGCTGGTCGGGATCCAGGTCATCCTCGCCGAAATATTCGAGTTCATCTTCCAGACAAAATTTACACCGCAGGGTAGTCTTGAAAAATTGCCGGGACTGGAAACACATTTGCCGCTCTTGAAGTAAACTATCAATAGAAATGACTGCGCTCAAATCTTTCTTGTTTCTGATCATTGCGCCTGGATGCGTTGCAGGTTATGTGCCGCTTGCCCTTTTGCGCCGGGGTCCGCATATTGAAACGGGATTGTGGGCGTGGCTGGCTTTGCCGCTGTGGGGCATCGGCGCCGTGATCGTTTTGTGGAGCTTCTGGAATTTTCTGATCCAAGGAAGAGGCACACCTGCGCCCATTGACCCGCCTAAAGAATTAGTCGCAGTGGGTTTCTATCGATATACCCGCAACCCGATGTATGTAGGTGTGCTGCTGGTGATTATCGGTCATGTTCTATGGTTCGGGTTTTGGACTTTATTGATATACGCTGTGATCGTCTTTAGTGCTTTCAATACTTTTATCGCTTATTATGAGGAACCAACGCTTCGCAAAAAGTTTGGCATGACATATGATGAGTATTGTCAACAAGTCCCACGCTGGCTTCCAAAATTCAAATAAGACTCCCCAATAGCATTACTAAAACAATTTCTCAACAAAAGGATTTTCCTATATGGATTTTACAGGTGAGATTGCCGCGCTCGCAACCTCCTTTTTCTTTGCTCTAACAGCACTGATCTTTACCTCCACCGGACGCATGGTCGGTTCGCAGGTGACAAATCGTTTACGACTTTTGTTTGCATTGGTTTATCTTGTCATTCTGAATTTGATTCTCTTTCGCGAGCCACTGCCTTTCTCCACCGAATCATCGCGCTGGATCTGGTTGAGTCTTTCCGGTGTGATCGGACTTTCGCTGGGCGATACCTTTTTCTTTCAATCACTCGTCTCAGTTGGACCCCGCCTCGGCAGTCTGCTATTGAGTCTGGCTCCGATTTTCGGCTCGATCATCGCCTGGGTATTCTTTAGTGAGACTCTGACCGTCTTGCAGATCACAGGTATTGTTGTTGCCCTGGCGGGAATTGGCTGGGTGGTCATGTCTCACGAGGAGCCACCCGATACGCCACATGGACATACCAAACGTGGCGTGTTCTTTGGTGTGTTGGCAGGGCTTGGTCAGGCAGTTGGACTTGTTCTCTCCAAACAGGGCATGTTCGGTGAGTTCTCTCCATTTCAAGCGAATGTAATTCGGATGTTGGCGGCTGTGCTCTTCACGTGGCTATGGACTTTCGGTGAAGGCAAAGCTGGAGCGACGATTACAGTCTTGCGTGAGAAGCCGCGTGTTATCGGTCTGATCGCACTTGGTGCCTTGGTGGGACCGCTTCTGGGCGTGTCAGCCTCGCTGCTTGCCGTGCAACATGCCGAGATCGGTGTGGCAAGCACATTGATGGCTTTGCCGCCAGTGATCGTGCTTCCGATCAGCTACTTTGTATTCAAAGAAAAAATTGGCTGGCAGGCAGTTGCTGGAACCATCCTGGCAATTGCAGGCGTGGCGATCCTTTTCCTTGTCTGATCGCAGCACGCGCAAATAAATAGACTAAAACTCATCTTTCAATTCTGGTCGGGTAAGGGTAAGATAAAAATATCGAATCAAAACAATTCAAGCGAGGAGATCATATGACCCAAACCACGATCCCAGCCGAAGAAGTCCGTTTTTTCAGCGGTAGTTCAAATCCCGCGCTTGCTGCATCTATTGCCAGTGAACTGGGCGTCCCTTTGGATGACACTCATATCTCGCGCTTCAGTAATGACAATCTATACATCCAGCTTGGTGCCACTGTGCGTTATCGTCGTGTTTATATCGTGCAGGCACTATCACAACCAACCAATGATCATCTCATGGAATTGTTGATGATGCTTGATATTGCGCGTGCGGCAGCGGCCTCGGAAGTCCATGCCATTATTCCTTATTACTCATTCGGACGTTCGGATAAGAAAGATGCGGCGCGCATCTCGATCACAGCGCGTCTTGTAGCAGACCTGATCAAGACCGCTGGTGCCACGCATGTGATGAGCATGATGTTCCACTCGCCGCAGGTGCATGGCTTCTTTTCCATGCCCACCGATCCACTCAGTGCCCGCCCGGTGTTCAAGGATTATCTGGACACGCGCGACCTGACCGACCACATCGTCGTCGCGCCGGATATGGGCTCGGCAAAATCCGCTGCGCGCTTCGCCAAAAGCCTCGAGTTGCCCATTGCTGCCGGGAATAAGGAACGTATCTCGGACTCTCAAGTGAAGATCAGCGGACTGGTAGGCAATCAGGTCCGCGGACATAAACACGCCTTGATCTACGATGACGAGATCGCGACCGGCGGTTCCATTGACGAGTTGAGTCGGGTCTTGATCGCTGAAGGCATTGAAGATATCACGGTCGTTTGCACACACGGGGTGTTCACCCGCGGCGGCTTGGAAAGGCTGGCGGCAATTCCGCAGATCAGCGAGATCGTCACGACAGACACGGTCTATTTGCCGCCTGAGAAGCGACATCCCAAACTGAAGATATTATCAGTTGCGCCGATCTTTGCAGATGCGATCCGTCACAACCTGCATCACGAGTCGATCAATGAGTTGTTTGTATTTGGTGAATAATTTTTGTAATGTGACATTAATGTCGCGATACACTATGCTTGAACAACTAAAATCCCGTGCGCGCGCATTAAAGAATGAAGCCTTTGCGGTGTATCTGGCGGCTAAAGATCCGCGGACGCCGTGGTATGCGAAGGCTTTAATATTTTTTGTTGTGGCGCATACATTCAGCCCTATTGATTTGATTCCCGATTTTATTCCCGTGCTCGGTTATCTCGATGACCTCATCATCACGCCGGGCGGATTGTGGCTGGCAGTGCGGATGATCCCGCCTGAGGTGTTGGCAGAAGCTCGGGAAAAAGTGGCAAACTCCGGCTTAGAGCGAAGCGTGGGCTACATCGGAGCAGTGCTGATCGTAGTGATGTGGATTGTCATCCTGATAGGTGCTATTTATCTTATAAAATTCTTATCCAAATGAATATAATGAAAGCAACGGAGGCTCTAATGATTACTAAACCCATGCAAGACGCAATCAACGAACAAATCAACAAGGAACTATATTCTTCATATCTGTATCTTTCGATGGCAGCATTTTTCGCCAACAAGAATCTGGCAGGATTTTCAAAGTGGCTGCATATGCAGGCGGATGAGGAACGCGAACACGCTATGAAACTGTATGCACATCTTGAAGACCGCGGCGGACGTGTGTTACTCAAAGCCATCGCTGCACCGAAAACCGAATGGGACTCAAACCTTGAAGTGTTCAAAGAGGTGGCGACGCATGAGGCGGCGGTTACAGCTTCGATCCACGCGTTGTATGAAACTGCGTTGGCGGAAAAGGATTACCCCGCGCAGGTGATGTTGCAGTGGTTCATCAACGAACAGGTGGAAGAGGAAAAGAATGCGGCTGAGATCGTTGCGAATCTGGGGTTGATCGAGGAGCGCGGCACGGCAGTGTTGATGCTTGATAAGCAGCTCGGCAAGCGCAGCGGCGAGTAGTTTACAATAAAGACCCTAAGGGTTTTCGCGAAGCGACCCATAGGGTCTTTTCTTTTTATCGGAGGCACATGAGCTATACGATTCGACGTGCAACACCCGAAGACAAACCGGAATGGCTCCGTATGCGGCAGGGACTGTGGCCCGACGCGCCTCTGGATTATTTGAGTCTCGATCTGGATAAACTGCTCAACAATTTGGACGCCGGTATCTTCGTCGCTGCTGATGTGGATGGGAAGTTGGTCGCGTTCATCGAAACTGGTCTGCGTGATCACGCCGAAAGCTGCGATTCATCGCCCGTGGGCTACATCGAAGCCTGGTATGTGGACCCGCATATGCGCGGTCAAAAACTCGGCAGGGACCTGGTTCACGCCGCGGAACAATGGGCGCGCGAAAAAGGCTGCACCGAGATGGCGTCGGATACGTGGCTGGATAATGATGCCAGCATCGCCGCGCATTTGAAGCTGGGATATTATGAGGTGGAGCGTTTGGTGCATTTTGTAAAAAGACTATGATCCGCCCTGAGCGGAAGACCGAGCGTTCGTAGCGAGGTCTGTAGACGAAGGGCGCTTCGACTGCGCTACGCTCCGCTCAGCGCGAGGGATTACCATGAAAAACTTCCTTATTTACGGCTCGTATGGATACACCGGTCAACTTGTTGTTGAACTGGCAATGAAAGAGGGATTGCGTCCCATGTTGGCAGGGAGCGATGAAAAGAAACTGCGCGCTCAGGCGGAGCAATACAAACTTGAATATCGCGCCTTCGCATTGGATGAAACCGCAAAGTTAGATTCGGCATTGCTTGAAGTAGATGCCGTTCTCCATTGCGCAGGTCCGTTCGTGTTGACGTTCAAGCAAATGGCGGAAGCATGCATTCGCACAAAACGTCATTACGTGGATATCAGCGGAGAAATTCCCGGCTTCGAAGCTTTGGCTGTCATGACTGATCAAGCAAAACAGGCGGGCGTTATGTTATTACCCGGCGGCGGATTTGATGTGGTGCCGACGGATTGTCTCGCCGCACATCTCAAACAAAGACTTCCCGACGCAACACATCTGCGTCTTTTTCTGCGCGGCGTCGGTGCGGGCGTCTCACGCGGCACAGCCAAATCTGCCATTGAGAATATGCATCGTCAGGGCATGATCCGCAAGGACGGTAAACTGGTGCAGGTGCCACCTGTATGGAAAGCGTTGATGCAGGATTTTGGTCGCGGACCGGTGCGGGTTATTTCTGTTGGGTGGGGCGATGTGAGCACGGCGTATCACAGTACAGGCATCCCCAATGTGGAAACATATCTGTCCTTCCCACAGGTTATGATTAATTTGATGTACGATATGCGTACCATCGGACCATTGCTTTATAACCGTGTCGCAAAGACAATTCTCAAAGCCATTATGAATCTCTATCCGCCTGGACCCACCGAAGCCAGAAGAATGAAAGCTTTCGCCACCATGATCGGCGAAGTGACAAATGGGCAGGGCGGGCGGGCTGTATCCAAGCTACGGACGCGCGAAGGCTATACATTCACCGCGCAAGTCACAGTTGAGATCATGAAACGCATTTTGAACAATGACTACAAAATTGGATTCGCGACCCCATCACTTGCATATGGATCAGAGTTCGTCATGCAGATCGAAGGAGTCACACGCGAAGATTTGGAATGAAACATACTATGTTTTATTTATTAGTATTGATCTCCCTATTGGTTTCAGCATGTGCATCTGCACAAATAACAACTACATCTGAACCTGTTATCTCTAAACCAACCACATCGGAGGCAAGCATGTCTCTGCAACTCACCAGCGATGCATTCGCAAACGGACAGTCCATCCCTGCCAAATATTCCTGCATTGGCAAAAATATTTCTCCCGCCCTCGCATGGACGGAACCGCCCGCGGGTACACAATCCTTCGCGTTGATCGTAGATGATCCCGACGCGCCCGGCAGAACGTGGGTGCATTGGGTGCTGTTCAACATCCCGACGGACATGCGCGGTCTACAGGAAGACCTGCCCATCACCGGAAAAAATGTTGATCCCAGCGCGATCTATGTGGGCAACAACTCATCGAGCACCGCCAGCTATCAAGGTCCCTGCCCGCCGAGCGGCACACATCGTTACTACTTCAAACTCTACGCGCTCGATACCATCATCAACCTGCTGCCCGGTGCAACCAAAGACCAACTGCTCAAAGCGATGGAAGATCACATCCTTGCGCAGGCTGAACTGATGGGTACTTTCAGTAAATGACGGCATCCAATTCAAAGATATTGCGTGCTAAAGAGTCAGGCAATCCACTCATCGATGGCAATGAGGTGACCTTCTTTTGGGAAGGAAGGTCTGCACCGACTCTCGTAGGCGACTTCAACCACTGGGACTCAAGCGCCACGCCTTTCAAACGCCTCTCCCCTCGACTTCAGCCTGCTTCAACAAAATCGGTCTGGTACTGCACCTTGTCCTTGCCGCGTGATGCGTATGTTGAATATGCATTCCATGATCCTGTCTCACAAAAGAATTTCACCGACCCCTTAAACAAAAAAAGCATCAGCAACGGTGTGGGCGGACGCAACAATTTCTTCTACATGCAAGAGACCATGCCATCGCCATTTGCGATGCGTCGCGCTGATGTCTCTGGTGGCGCATTGACGAGTCACAGCGTGGAAACAAAATGGCTGCGCGATGACTACGAGCGTGAGATCTATTTATATCGCCCGCCTGTGAAGGAGTTGGTTCCGTTGTTGGTTGTCTACGACGGACAGGATTATCTGCAACGCGGCAAGCTCGCCGTCATTGTGGATAACCTGATCGCGGACAAACGCATCCAGCCCATTGCGCTGGCTTTCCTCCCCAGCGTAAGTCGCTGGCGTAATGTGGAATACGCCTGCTCCGATGCCACGCTTTTGTGGCTGGATCAGATCATTCTGCCATTAGCCAATGAAAATTTAAATCTATTGGATATCAAAAAACATCCCGGTGCTTACGGCGTGCTCGGCGCATCGCTGGGCGGGACGATGTCCTTTTATACGGGCTTGCGCATGCCCGATGTGTTTGGCAGAGTATTAAGTCAATCTGGAGCGTTCATGATCGAAAGCCGCGATTTCGCCGTCGTGGATCTGGTGAAGCATCAACATGCACGCGATATCAACATCTGGATGGATATCGGTCAACTGGATGTTCTGCTCGAAGACAACCAGAATATGCACGCGCTTTTACAGGAAAAGAAATACAACGTCACCTACCGCGAATTTTCCGGCGGACACAACTTCACCGCCTGGCGTGATGATGTTTGGCGCGGTTTGGAAGTGATGTTTCCTTCGCACTGAGCGGAGGGTCGAGTGATCTTCGAGACCCGTAGTCGAAGTGCCGGTCTTGTAAGAATTTCTATTATTAAACTTCTCACGCTTCAACTGCTCTGCCTGTCGGCTCGCTCAACTCGAAAGGAAATTATGATCCTCGCCACACTCTGCTACGTCAAACACAACGGCAAAACGCTGATGGTGCACAGAAACAAAAAGCCTAATGACATCCACGAAGGTAAGTGGAATGGGTTAGGCGGGAAGTTCGAGGCAGGGGAAACGCCAGAGGAATGTATCAAGCGCGAGGTCAAGGAAGAGGCGGGGCTGCTTATCCGGAATCCGTTTTTGCACGGGTTGTTGATGTTCCCGAATTTCAAGGGCAACGATTGGTATGTCTTTGTTTTTACAGCGCACGAATTTGACGGCGAACAGCTCGATTCATCGCCTGAAGGCAGACTCGAATGGATCGATGATGACAAGTTGACCAGTTTGAATCTTTGGGAGAGCGATCACATCTTTTTGCCGTGGCTTACAGCGGGAAAATTTTTCTCGGCAAAGTTTGAATATGAGGGGAATGTGATGCGCAGGTATGATGTAAACTTTCATTAACCATCATAAAAACACTACCCATCCCTGCATTGTTTTTTGTTGGATGTATAATCAACGCATGTCCATCCTTTCGGGCAAGCATATTATCCTGGGTGTCACTGGTTCCATTGCCGCCTACAAAGCCGCTGACCTGGCATCCAAGCTCACGCAGGCTGGCGCGCAGGTAGATGTGATTCTCACCGGCGCTGCTGAAAAATTTATCACCCCGCTAACCTTTCAATCTGTTACTGGACGGCGCGCTTATAGCGACGCGGACTTATGGGGCAATGAGGCGCATGTTCTGCATGTTGGCTTGGGGCATAAAACCGATCTGTTAGTTATCGCACCATGCACGGCAAACACAATTGCCAAACTCGCACATGGTCAAGCTGATTCACTGCTCACGGTCACGGCGCTGGCTAGCACCGCTCCGCTTGTGATCGCGCCCGCAATGGATGGTGGTATGTTTGATCACCCTGCGACACAGGAGAATTTGGATACGTTGCGAAAGCGCGGCGCAGATATCATCGAACCTGCTGAAGGACATCTCGCTTCGGGACTCACTGGTATCGGACGCCTGCCCGAAACATATGAACTCATCGGACGCATCCGCCTCATTCTTGGACGCCGGGGCTTGCTCGCTGATAAAAAAGTTGTCGTCACCGCTGGCGGGACTCAGGAGCCACTCGACCCAGTCCGCGTGCTGACCAATCGTTCATCTGGTAAACAAGGTTATGCTCTTGTCCAAGCCGCCTTGGATGCGGGCGCACAAGTCACGTTGATCACGACACCCACGGCGTTGACGCCTCCCGTTGGAGCAGATGTTATCAACGTGGAAACTGCCAAACAAATGTTGGATTCTGTGTTGAAAGAATCAGATGGTTGCGATGCGCTTATTATGGCAGCCGCAGTGGCGGATTTTCGTCCGAAGAACACAGCGAAAGATAAGATCAAAAAAGAGGGCGGGGTTCCGCAGATCGAACTCGAAGCCACGGAAGATATTTTGAAAACAGTCTCCTCGTCTACACTCGGAGCTGCGTCAGCTTCCGGCTTGACGCGAAGCGGGAAGTGGAAACGTCCGCGTGTGGTGGCGGGGTTTGCGGCTGAGTCGCAAAGTCTACTTGAAAATGCAGGAAGTAAGTTACAATCCAAGAATCTGGACTTGATCGCCGCGAACGATATTTCAGCCGAGGATGCCGGGTTTGCCGTCGAAACCAATCGCATCACGCTTTTATTTGCAGACGGGCGCAGGGAATCATTAGCTTTGATGAGCAAGACCGAAGCGGCTGAAATCATAATCGAACGCATCGCGGCACTGTTGGAGTGATATGCGTATTTTGGTAATTTCTGATGTTCATGCGAACTACACAGCCCTGGAGGCTGTGCTCAAAGACGCCGGGACTGTGGATGAAACCTGGTGCCTCGGCGATATGGTGGGTTATGGTCCTGACCCCAATGCGGTGGTCGAGGAAGTTCGTGATATCCCGAACCTGACTTGTATTCTCGGCAACCATGATATGGCGGTGATCGGCAAGATCCCCATGGAAGCCTTTAATGGGGATGCCCGCCGCGCCCTGGAATATCACGAAAAAGTTTTGAGCGCCTCGAACATGGATTTTCTGCGCGCATTGCCGCACAACTTGAAGGTGCGCGGTGAGGTGAGCATTGTGCATGGCAGTCCGCGTGATTCGGTTTGGGAATATATTTTAAACACGCTTTCGGCGCGTTTGAATTTCGATCATTTCACCACGCCCTGGTGTTTTGTGGGACATTCGCATTTACAGTGTATGTTCCAACTTGATGTGAATACAGACCGTGTGAGCTTAAGTCCGATCCGCGCCGGGGACCATGTGTTACTACGTCCACGCGCGATCCTGAATCCAGGGTCGGTGGGACAGCCACGTGACCGCGATCCACGCGCTGCGTATGCCATTTATCATACAGACACCAACGTTTGGGAGCCGCGCCGCGCCGCGTATAACATTCCTGAGGTGCAGCAACGCATCCGTGATGCTGGCATGCCGGAGAAACACGCAATTCGGATTGCGGAGGGGTGGTAACCCCCTCCGTCACTTCGTGACACCTCCCCCAATTTCGAACTGAAGTTTGATCTTGCCCCGATAAAGTAGACACGAAAAATGTCCATAATCCAGTAGACTAGAAGAACAGGAGTAGGATCATGGATGAACAGAAACCGCACTATCGGAAATACACGGAAGAATTCAAATTGGAAGCTCTGGAATTGTTGAAGAGCAGCGGAAAAAGTGCAGGGCAGATCGAGCGTGATCTGGGCATCACGCCTGGACTGCTAGTAAAGTGGCGGGATCGGTACTAAGTCATTGCGCAAGGGGAAAATCAAGCGCACCTGGAAGCGAGTGATATCGAAGCTGCCCGGCGTGAAATCAAACAACTGCGACGGCGGTTGGCAGAAGTGGAAGAAGAGCGCGAGATATTAAAAAAAACAATCAATATTTTCTCCCGGAAAAGTGCCTGAGATACCAGTACATTCGGGAGCATCGCGAGGAATTTAGCATCAAACGCATGTGTCAAATGTTAGACGTGACACGCAGTGGCTACTATGCCTGGCGACCCGAGGAAGCAGGGTCACGAGAGTTAGAGAACCGAGTGCTGGTGGAGCAAATTCATGCAGAATACAAAATGAGTCGCAAGACTTATGGCAGTCCACGAATACAGGCTAGCTTGAAGCGTCAGGGCTTTCCATGCGGACGTCATCGTGTGGCGCGCTTGATGCGCAGAGAAGGGCTGCACCCTCAAAAACGGCGAGGTTGGCATCCTGTGACCACCCAACGTCAGCCCGATGTGATCTCCGCACCCAATCACCTGAACCAGGACTTTTCTGCACATGCAGTCAACACAAAATGGGTCAGCGATTTCACCTACATTGATACCGCGGAAGGTTGGCTGTATCTGGCCATCGTTCTGGATTTGTTCTCACGGAAAGTTGTGGGCTGGGCGATGGCTGAGCAAATGAACACGGTACTTGTGGATACAGCCTTGCACATGGCTTTGCTCACACGCCAACCCACGGATGAGCTGCTGCACCATTCTGATCAAGGCAGCCAATACACCAGCTCAGCTTACCAAGGCAGCTTGACCAATGCGAACATCCAGATGAGTATGAGTCGGGTTGGAAATTGTTATGACAACGCAGTTGCTGAAAGTTTCTTCGGCACGCTAAAGGCTGAATGTGTCACCCGCCAGTTCGCAACTCAGGCACTGGCAAGAACAACCATCTTTGAATATATTGAGGTTTGGTACAATCGCAAACGCTTGCACTCCACTCTCGGGTATCTTAGCCCGGTGGAGTTTGAGCAACAGTCTGGACATTAATTGTGTCTACTAAATCAGGACAAGCTCAGTTCGTCCGAAATTGGGGGAGGATGCCTGTTAGGGCAGGTGGGGCAGCAGCGGGGAACTTTCCATAAGTGGATTCGTCCTAGTGATGTAATCACTTTGCATTCATGAAGGAGTAGAAAATGAAAAAGACTTTGACTACTATTGCTTTGACTACCGTAGTTGTATTGACGCTGATTGGACTTGTTTCTTCGTTGTTCGGTAGGAGAGTCAACAACACATTTAACACAATATCCAGAGAACTCCCTTCTGGCTACGGTGGAGGACAACCTGAGTTTTATGCCGAGGCACCCGCCATGGACATGCCCGCCTTGATGGAGCCCATGAGCGCACCATTGGTTGGCAGCGGCGGAGGGGACGGAAGCGATATCGCCAAAGTCGCTGAACAAGCCAGTAATATTGCCGATAATGGTAACCGTCTGGTCATCCGCAACGCGGATCTTGCGATCGTGGTCAAAGATCCCAAAGCCAGCATGGCTGAGATCACCAAACTAGCTGAAACCATGGGCGGTTTTGTGGTTTCGTCCAATTTGTATCAGTCCTATTACGGACCCAATAACACCGAAGTGCCGGAAGCCACCATCACCATTCGCGTGCCGGTTGAGAAGTTGGACGAGGCCTTGGGCAGCATCAAAGCAGATGTGGTTGATGTCAATTACGAGAATGTCACTGGTCAGGATGTGACCGGCGAATATGTGGACTTGCAGTCCCGCCTGACGGCAAAGCAGGCTGCAGAAAAGAAACTGCTTCAGATCCTGGATGCAGCGGAAAAGTCAGAAGATGTGCTTGCCATCTATATGCAGATCCAGAACGTCCAGACCGAGATCGAGATTCTGAAAGGCCAGATCAAGTATTACGAAGAATCCGCTGCGCTTTCTGCCATTAGTGTCCGCCTGATCGCGGAAGCTGGTACCCAGCCCATTTCAGTCGGTCCGTGGACCCCGACCGGCACAGCCAAGGAAGCTGTTCAAGACCTGATCTATTTCTTCCAGAACTTTGTCGAATTCCTGATCCGCTTCGTGTTGTATAACCTGCCAGCTTTGATCTTGATCGGCATCCCGCTGTTCCTGGTCTTCCTCGGTGGACGCGCGATCTTCCGCAGGGTCAAGAAATCGAAGGTAGTTGTGGAAGATAAAGAAGAAGAAAAGGAAGTTGTGAAGAAGTAAATCTTCGCGCACTCAAATCACTAAAATATTTTGAAAGACCGTCAGCAATGGCGGTCTTTCGTTTATATATATATTCCACGCCCGAACAGTCTTTTGTTTTAGGGATGAAAGATGTATACTCTGCATACCAAACTAATCAACGCAGGAGGATTACATGAATATTGGCAATATCATTGAAATTGATAAAATAACGGATATTGATGAGTTGGAGAAAAAAATTAAAGAAAGTGAGATATTACTTGCAGGAGTAAAATTTGACGGGTGGATACCGCTTATTATTAGTCTTGGTGTAGTAATCTCTATGGCTGTAAAAATACCAAAGGGTGAAATTTATTTGGTGTTTACCGGTGTCGGGTTACTTTATTTAGGTTTTAATGTTTGGAGAGTATATAACGCCATTACAAAGCAAGAGGAAATCGAAACTAGGCTGAAAAAGTATCGAGATAAGAAAGCAGAACTTGAAACAAAAAAAACTAGATAATCCAATGTTTTGATAAGTACTGAAAATTCTTGAAAGACCGTCAGCAATGGCGGTCTTTTGTTTAATTGATTTCTTTCCTCTTTCTTTTGAAAACGCCCTTCGACTTTGGGAATGCAACGAGCATGCATTCCCTCCGCTCGGGGCGAGAGGCGTAGATTATAATTTTCCTCAATGGAAAAACTCATACACAACGCGCAGACATTGTTCAACGTGCATATCACGGGGCGACAGGTAATGTCTTTGATCACCTATGAAAAGGAATTGCTTGAGTGGAATCAGAAATTCAACCTCACCGCGATCCGCGATGTGGAATCGATTCGCGTTAAGCATTTCCTCGATTCGTTCTCTTGTGTACTGGCATGGCAGGGAACGCCGCCGCGCAACCTTATTGATGTAGGTACCGGCGCAGGGTTTCCGGGTCTCGCACTTAAGATCCTTTACCCAAATATGAAATTGACCCTCGTTGAATCGGTTGGCAAGAAGGCGATGTTCTGTCAGCATATTGTGAGCGTGCTGGGATTGGAACATGTCAATGTGGTGCAGGCGCGCGCTGAAGACCTGGGACACAATCCACAGCACCGTGAAAAATATGATTGGGCAGTGGCGCGCGCGGTGGCAAATCTCAGCGTGTTGAGCGAATATTTACTGCCATTGGTCGAAAGACATGGGACGATGCTCGCGCAAAAAGGCGAAAGCGGACCCGCCGAGGCGCAGTCCGCGGAGAATGCGATAAAGATATTAGGTGGGAAGTTGAAGCAGTTGATCCCCGTCAATTTGCCGGGTGTGGCGGATGATCGTTATCTGGTGTTGGTGGATAAGGTTGCAGCGACGCCGCATAATTATCCGCGCAAGCCGGGGATTCCAGCGAAGACGCCGTTATAGTTTTGCTCTCGTCGGGGCTAAGCCCTGACGAAGCGTTTAAGGCGTGACTGCTGTATTCGTGGGCCAAGGAGTTAAGGTTGGGCCTGTAGGAGTGATCACATCGGGCGCGGCGGTATCGGTGGAGATGAGGGTGGGAGTCAATGTGGGAAGCGGAGTCGCTGTCAGAACAAGTGGCAGAGAAATGACATGGGTGGGGGTAGGAGTCACTCGGGGCTGTAGCAGGCGCAGGGCGAAGACAGAAGCGAGCGCGGCTACAACAATAACGCCCGCGAGTCCACCCAACAACCAGGGGAGCCAGTCCGCTTTCTTTTTCTTTGCCTCAAATTTAAAATCAGCGGGTGCAGAAATCAAAACGACGGTGATGTTGTCGTGTCCGCCACGTTCGTTTGCCATATCCACCAGTGCGCGCGCGGCGTCTTTGATACTTGACTTCGAGCGCACGACCTCAAGGATCTCATCGTTCCACACGAGGTCGGTGAGACCATCACTGCACATCAACACCACATCGTTCGGCAAAAGTTTAACGCCCTGATTGTTCTCAGGATGATGCGCGCCTTCGCCATCGAAGAGGGTCAAACGAAAATCAGGGTCAGGCGGAACGGGCGAACCCAGGTAACGTCGAATGACGTGCACGTTCGGATGGTCATGTGCCATCTCAGGTGTGATGATGCCCTTCTCGATCGCCTCCTGCACCCAACTGTGGTCAGTCGTCAATTGCTGGATACGTCCGCCGCGCAGCAGGTAGATGCGCGAATCGCCCACATAACTGGTATAGAGTTTATCGGCAATGATCCACGCGATCACACAGGTGGAGCCCATGCCCTTGAGTTCATCGTTGGATGATGAATGCGCCGCGATCGCCTCACTGGCTTCGCTGACCGCATTCTCGATAAGATGCCGCGAATATTTCCCATCCCCCTTCGCAATACTTTGCATAATATGATTCACCGCGAGTTCGGCAGCCACCTCGCCCCCGCGATGCCCGCCGATGCCATCCGCCAGCACCGCAAACAACACAGGGACGCGCTCCTGTGCGTTGTTGAAAAATGAAGCCACCGCATAACGGTCTTCATTATTTTTGCCTGTCATACCAGCGTGGGTATGAGCTTCGACGTTCAGATGAGCGCGTTGGGTGCGGATCATAATTCGGATTCTACTTCTTAATCACCTGCGGTTCAGACTCAGCTGGGGGCTGGTTCAGATCAAAGCGATAGACCATTTGCCCGAAGTGGATTCGGTCTCCATGCTTCAAGCGATGACCTTCGCGCGTGACCGGTTCAAAATTCACCCATGTGCCTGCCACTGAACCATGATCAAAAAGCATAAAGCCACCAGCCTCGGTCTGTTTGATGCGGGCATGCAGTGGTGAAATGGACGGGTCATCAAGCACGTACACCGATTGTACCGGGTCTGTGCCAAAAGTCATATCCCTTTCGAGCACAGGGATGGGCGCCACACTGGCAGGTTCGCCGCCATTTGTCAGGCGGATCAGGTAGGCAGCCGCCTCCGGCACGCGGGTTGGTTTGGACTGCATCCAATTGGGTGCAATGGGTTTGCGTGGCTGGGTTTTGGATTTCTTTGCAGCCGAAGCCGATGAGTCTGTTAATGCCGCCACGGGCTGGGTGAGCGGGTCATCGAGACGCTTGCGAGTCTCGATGCGTTCAATGGTGGAACTACCTCTGGAGCTTCTGCTGCGCAAGAGGATCGCGAGCAGGGCGATGCCAGCCAGACCGATCGCACCCAGAATCACATAGGAACGATAACGCACCAAAACGACCTGGATGCCTTTGGGAGCCGGGATCACTGTTAGTGTGACAGTGGTGCTTACACTGGCTTTCTTTAAACCGAGTACATCCTCCACTTCGACGATGATCTCGTGCTGACCGCTTTGGTCGTAGGGGCTCAAGTCCCATGTGAATTTTTCGAAGGGCGCGGAGGTGTTTTCCTGAGCTACCTGTCCATCTACATAGAGTATGGCGCGTTTCAGTGCACGGTTATGACCATCGGGGAATTCAACGATGACCTCGAGTCCTTGTTGGGTCGGATTCAAAATATCCGGGTTATAAGGATCTTCAGCAGGCGGCTGGCGTGTGATCTGTGCCGGCGGCGCGACAAAA
>Ga0180074_1000109_pt1 | contig 16716 bp, 12 predicted proteins | sample EasRiv366_16_10D_FD_121773 | JGI IMG/M metagenome (GOLD analysis project Ga0180074, IMG submission 121773) | Soil microbial communities from meander-bound floodplain in the East River, Colorado, USA - East River metaG ERMLT366_16_10D | ecosystem: Environmental > Terrestrial > Soil > Floodplain ...
GTGCTGCTAAACCGGTTGCCGTTGTCTGTCCAAAGGCACTAATCAGATAGTCACTGTACAAATCCAGTAATTTTTCACTCGCCATCCACCAAGTTTACGCCATCTCTGCGTAAGGTGAGTTAATAATAGGCTGGCCGATTTTCTCCAGGAAACGATTTAATTCTTGCAACTCCACCAACATACCTACTCCAGGGATAATCATGGGAAGCAGGTGTCCTTTTTTAATCCATTTTTTGACACCATTAGGCGTTATCCTGCATATTTCCGCCACTTGATCGATGGAAAAATACTGTCCGGCGGGGATTGATGTTGGCATTACTTTTTTCTCTACTGGAGGTACTGATAACATATTTGTTTCACCATTTGCCGCCTGCCTTTCCCTTCTTTCGCGTCCCCACTCCAGAATCATTTTATAAGCTTTCCCCAATCTCTCCCTGGATTCAGTGCTCTCAATCGCTGCAAGCTTCTCAATTTTAGTTGCCGATTTTTCCAAAAATTCAAACAATAATGCTGTCTGGTCAGGCGTAAGGTTGATCGTTTCAGTCAGGACCCAGCCTTCACCGGTCTTTTCTTCCGATTTGGATTGCTCTGGTTCCTTTTTCTTCTTTTGCCTGCTTGATGGAAGAACAATCCGATAAGCAGGTACTCCGACCACATATCCATCCTGTTTCCAAACATCGGTAGCTTTTAGTTCTTGTAGAACTTTCAACATCTGTCCTGCATCACAACGGGTGATTTGTTGGGTCTTCTCATCCCAAATGACCACACCACGTTCCTGCCAATTATTCTTTTGGAACAGTTTTGCCCATTCGGGAAAATTTGGAGTACCGGATTGATGACTCCAAACATTGATATGAATTCCCCACGTACCCCAGTTGGCACTTGCGCCCAAATTGACCATCAAAATCATCTGCCTTTCTGTGTACCTGACTCTTATAGACGAATCAAATCAAGTTCGTACAATCAAGGTCGCCAGCATGAGCGAAAACTCTGGATTTGATTGTGCGAAGTCTAGTTGATATGTCTATTAGATACATTTTTGACGATTTTATCAACTTATAGATGTTTAGGCTTGTTATATGTGACTCCTCCAAAAAGAATAAATAACACCTGGCACTCATATGTAGATGAAGAACATGAAGGGGCATCTCACGCAGGTAGGGCAAACTGTTCCAAGTATCGGATACCAACGGTAGTGCATCCTCCACAAACTTTCCAAGGGCAGGGCGTTTTTTTGTTGGGACTGTACAGAAATGCCAGTCCATAGAAGATCGACCAGGTAGCTTTGTCCACTGAACGAAATTGGTGAAGTAAATAAATCAAAAGCGGCAAAGATAAATCTCCACCGCTTTGCTTTTACCTTATTGCCGACCAGTTTTTCATTGGAAAAGGGTAGAAAAGCGATAAATTCGCCGCCTACGTGCCGCCTACGTAATAAGTTCTTTGGTCCACATGCGGGGGCATTGTATGGGAAGTATGATCAGCTTAATGAATTGAAGCCGTACAAGGTCCGCCCAGCTTCGAATGAGTTACCGTATAAATTTGAAACAGGCACCCAAAACCATGAAGGCATTGCAGGTGTGTTGGGCGCACTGGAATATTTAGAGTGGCTGGGCAAACAATTCGGAGCGGAGCAAGCTCAGGCTTGGAAAGATGCGGGCTTCACTGGTCGCAAGTTGGAACTGAAGAAAGGCATGTCCGCGATGCATGCGTATGAGTCGGAATTATCCAAAGCGTTGATCAAGATCGTTGAGTCGGTTCCGGGCACACACATTTACGGCGTCACGGATATGGATCGGCTCGATGAACGTGTGCCAACCGTCTCATTTACTTTGGAAGGTAGAGACCCCGAGCAACTTGCAGATGCAATTGGCAAAGAAAACATTTACGTGTGGAATGGACACAATTACGCGCTGGCGATCGTGGAACGTCTGGGATTGTTGGAGGCGGGCGGCATGGTCCGCGTGGGACCGGTGCACTATAACACCATGGATGAGCTTGAAAAGTTTGGGGAAGTGTTGAAGAAAGTTGCGAAATAAAAAAACGCGCTATCAAGACACAACGCCCCGCAGGTTTTTCGGAAGATGAATTGATCTTCGAGTAACCTGCGGGACGTTATTGTGACTTTACCCATAAGTTTGCCACGACTGGAACCATAAGATTGCCGCTACTTACTCGTAATCAATTTCAAAAAATGAAGGATTGAGTACCGAATGGAAGGATAAGTTTGCCGAAAAATGTTTTGTTTCTTGTTTGCGGTCCTAAGCCACCTTTTCATGCCACAAGCACAACAAATTCCTCCAAAACAAACCCAGGGCATTATGCAACCATGTCATCAGATAAAAAGCTCAGGATTTTTTGCTCGAGAGATTGGTTTTGATATGTTGTACCATTTGTAAATTGTTCCACCTGGAAGCATAAGTCTGCCTAAGCGGCAAACTTATGGGTTTAGTTACAGTTATTTTGGTCAGTAGATTAAATGATAACCGCCAGAGTGAGGGGGGCACCCTAGCGGTCATCTTCTATATATTACTACAACCGATTTTGTTTTGCAAGTATTTAATATTATAAAATCATTAAAGTTTTATATGCACTTATCAAATAAGAATACCAGCGGTGTGCCCTGGGCGGGAATCGGACCCACATCTAAGCCTTAGGAGTGCCTTGTTCTATCCATTGAACTACCGGGGCAATGAGAAAATTATATCAATAAAATGTAGGGGCGGGGTCTCCCCGCCCTTTTGCTGAATCAACAACATGGTGCGAGATGACCTCGCACCTACGCGCCATCGTCTTTCGGCGGCGCGGTTTGACCGTAATCCAGAATCTGACGAAGTTGTGTTGTTCCTTCGGGCGGACCCACAATCCCTTTATCTTCCATCATATCCACAATGCGCGCGGCGCGGGTATAACCGATGCGCATACGACGTTGTAACATCGAGACAGATGCGCGACCCTCTTTGCGTACCAGCTCGATCGCTTCCGGAAGCAAGGGATCGGCATGAGTATCCGCGGGGGTCATATCTTCAAACATCGCAGTTTGTTTAAGGGGAACATCAGATTTCGGCATATCAGCAGCTGGAGCTGAAGCTGCGCCATACGGGCTTCCACCGCCAACTTGTGCGCGCCAAAATTCCACCAAGTTATGGATTTCATGGTCAGACACAAACACGCCTTGCAAACGCGCGGCAGACGGCGCATCGGGCGCCTGGAACAACATGTCGCCGCGCCCCAATAATCTTTCTGCGCCGGGTTGATCGAGGATTACACGGCTATCTGTATTCGAGGCAACCGCGAACGCAATACGTGCCGGGAAGTTGGCTTTGATCAAACCTGTCACCACATCCACGGATGGACGCTGCGTGGCAAGGATCATATGAATACCGGTGGCACGCGCCAGCTGCGCAAGACGCGTGATGGTTTGCTCGGTTTCGCCAGGAGCGATCATCATCAAGTCAGCGAGTTCGTCAATGACGATTACCAACAGAGGCAGTTTCTTCATGCCCTGTAATTTCACCTTGGCGTTGTAGTCAGCAATATTGCGCGAACCAACCTGCGCGAACAAATGATAACGTTTGTCCATTTCGCGCGTCATCCATTGCAGCGCACCAATCACGCGATCGATCTCAACGACCACCGGCGAAAGCAAATGCGGGATACCGTTATAGCCAGTCAGCTCCACGCGCTTGGGGTCAACCAAGATCATGCGCAGATCATCGGGCGTATTATGCATCAAGAAACAAGTGAGGATCGCGTTCACACAAACTGACTTACCGGAACCAGTCGTACCTGCGATCAACAGATGCGGCATGTTTTCCAGCGTAGTGTTGATCGGGTGTCCAGTCACATCTTTGCCGAGCGCGAACCGCAATGGATTCTTATTCTTTTGAAGCGCATCGCTTTCGAGCAGATCGCGCAAAGCCACTAACGCCATCTCTTCATTCGGGACTTCGATACCGACATAACTATGACCTGGCACCGGCGCTTGAATACGGATGCGCGGCGCGGCGAGCGCGAGGGCAAGATCATCCGCAAGCGATGCGATCTTATTCACGCGGACTTTTGTGCGGACTCCGCCTCGCGTCTCTACGAAAAGCGGCTCCACTCCGAACTGCGTGATCGATGGTCCACGATTGATCTCAACTACTTGAACAGGCGCACCAAAGGATGCCAGCGTCTCTTGGATCAAGCGGGCACGTTGTTGAACGAATTCTTCATTGACCGCAGCAGCAGTACCTTTATCGAGAATATCTTTGATGTCAGGCAGTTTCCAGTTGATAACCGCATCTGGTACTTTGACCGTGGTCACAGGTGCGACGGGTGTACCGGGTGGGATGACGGGCGTGGGTCGATTCAAAGTTGTGTACCCATCGGCATCTTGAGGCAAAAATGCTTCGCCAGTTTGTACTTTGGGTTTAACAAGCAACGCGCGTACTTTGACGACTACCGGGTTCACCCAGCGGAAGAGGTCTTCCACGTTAATATCAAAGATCATCGTAATGGTGATGAGCAGCCATGCAAATAAAGCGACCCAGGCTCCGCCAACCCCAAGATTATTGAACAACATCTTTTCAAAGAAACTACCAATGTAGCCGCCGCCTGCCCCATCCAACGCGGCTTGATCAGCAAGTTCAGGCACAGCAATGATCGCATGCATGGCAGCCAGCAGCCACAGAAAAAATAAAATGATGCCAGTTGCGCGTTCGATGGATAGCGGTGGAAGTTTTTCGATGCGTCGTAAGATGAGCCACAGGCCCATCACGATCAAACCAACGGGTAGAATATAAATACCCCAGCCGAAGAGTTGTGACATGGCACCCATCATGCTCGCGGTCAGCGGACTGCGTTGCGCGGAAAAGAGGATGAGTACGGTAAGCAACCCTACCACAGCCATAATCGCGCCCACAACATCGAGTTTACGCTCAGGGCTGAGAGTCTCCCACCAGGAAGGCGGAGCAGGTTCCGGCGGCGGAGGAAGCGCAGACTTTCCTCTTCGAGGAGTCGGATGTTTACCACCATCCTTGCCTTTTGTGGGCGCGTGTCCACCTTTTCCTTTGGCAGGCGGCGTTCCAGCTTTTCCTTTTGGCTGAGTGTCCGATTTATTGGACGCTGAGAAGGGTGTCTTCAATGGCATGGGCTAATTGTAGCATAGCACAAATGGTCTGTTTTCTTATCTGGGGTAAAATTGCCGTACTAAATTTCTTGAGGATCAACCATTGTTCGAAATACTTTTTCTCGGTACATCCGCATCTGCACCTTCTGCAAAACGCGGGCTCTCGGCGCAGATCGTTAAACACGATGAATATCGTTTTTTGGTGGATTGCGGCGAAGGCACACAACGTCAAATTTTACAATCAGGCACGGGCTTTAAAAATCTCACTCGTATTTTGTTGACACACGGACATCTCGATCATATTCTGGGGCTGGGTGGATTGATGTCCACGTTCATGCGTTGGGAAGCGATCGAAGAGTTGGATATTTACGCCGGGCGTTCCACGATGGAGCGCGTCCGCGCTTTGCTCGATGGCGTTGTGCTGCGCGGGAACAAGCCGCCCATGCCCTTTCGCATGAATGAGATCAGACCCGGCATCATCTTTGATGCAGCTGATTTCACGGTCACCGCGTTTCCCGTTTCGCATCGCGGACCGGATTGTCTGGGCTATGTTTTTGAAGGCAAAGCGCGGCGTCCGTTTTTGAATGAGCGCGCGACTGAACTCGGCGTGCCGTTCGGACCTGAACGCCGTGAATTGGTCGCTGGCAACGAGATCACCCTGCCCGATGGCAAACGCATCACACCCGATGATGTGCTGGGTCCGACTCAAACAGGTGTGAAACTTGTCATTGTGGGTGATTCGGGGAAAACCGAAAACCTGGTCGAAGTCTGCAAAGATGCGGACGCACTGGTGATCGAATCCACGTATTTGGATGAAGAGACGGAAATGGCAAGTCAGTTCTCGCATCTCACGGCCCGGCAAGGTGCAGACCTGGCGATCAAAGCGGGCGTCAAAAAACTGATCCTCACTCACATCTCACGCCGCTATCGTGAAAAGGATGTGATCAAAGAAGCGCAGGCATTATTCCCAAATACGAGTGTGGCACGGGATTTTGATACATTTCAGATCAAGCGGGAAGAATAGATTGGGTATACGTGGATAATAGCAAAGATTCGGAATACGTATTTTGGCTGGATTTCTGGAGAAAAAGTTTTGCGCCCTGGCCAAAGTCAGGTCACTTTAAGTGCGTCGTTACTAAAGAAAAAATCCACATTACCGTGACTGACAACGATCCTGATAAAGAATTGAGCATAGATATACCTTCGATACGGAAATGCAAACTTGGTTATATAGGGAATAACAATCGACATGTAGTATTATTTCTTAATGGCACGGGATTTCTTCTAGGACCAGTTCATCCCATCGATCCAACCGGGATTCAGAACCTTAATCACAATGAAACATCGGCACTGATAAAAGTAATTGAAGCATTTCGGTCAAATACTGATCCAGCTATAGATACAAATCCATATTTGCGCCAATTGGCAATGAAAAATAATCTCAAAGGGTTTACAGTGCCCAACATAAAATGGGACAGACATATTTCACCGTGGGATTATTACGAGCTTTACGGCGACAAGTTCTTGCGGCATAAGCTGTTCGTTAAAAATATGGTATTACTGATTGTAATTGTGCCTGTTGTAACCCTGATTATCCTTGGCATTTTTTATGTACTTGATACTCTGAATATTATTTAAGAACCAAAAAGACCAAATCAAATATAAGCAGCGATCTAAAAGCAGATATTTCTTAAGTTAACAGCGTACAAAACTGAAATAAAAGCGTCCCGCAAATATTTGCGGGACGCTTTTATTTCAGATCGCATCGCTGGTCATGATGAACAACGGTGTCATCTCAAAGCTTTCAAATTTCGGGCGCAGGCGCTCCTTGTTATAGAAGCGCTCCACATTCACGTTCTTCTTCGTGCTGGTGACAATATCCACCGGGATGTTGTCGTAGCGTCCGTTCTTGAGCACCACGAGCCGTCCATGAATGTTTTTCAGGATCAGATCAAGCGCAAGATTCCCATACGCCATCGGGACAATGGAGTCGATCGCATCCGGGTCGCCGCACCGCACCAGATAACCAAGCTTCTGAGTCACCGTATCCACGGAGCGTCCGTTATTGAGTTTGGCAGTGAATTCCTTCAATCGCTCGGAGATCAGATCGCCGATCCCACCCAGTTTGGCATGACCAAAGGCATCCGTGGTCTTATCAGCAAAGACCATCTCGCCGCCCTCGAACATCGCACCCTCCGAAACCAACACAACCGAATAATGACTGGGGTTTAATTTCCGGTCGTTCATCAGCAGTTCCGCCAGCCGTTCGATGTTGAATTTATATTCGGGAATCACACAACGATGGGATGCGCCCGCCATCGCAGGCAACATGGCTGAAAAACCAGCATAGCGCCCGAAGACCTCCAGCACCATCAGGCGTTCATGTGAACCCGCCACCGTGCGCAGACTGTTTGAAAGTTCAATGGTGCGTGTCACACACGTGCTGAAGCCGATGCAATAATCCGTGCCGGGGACATCGTTGTCCATGGTTTTGGGTATGGCAACGACTTTCATGCCCTCTTTATAAAGGCGCACGCCATAGCTTAACGTGTCATCACCGCCAATGGGGATCAAATAATCCAAACCGAGGAAGTCGATATTCTTCAACACCTCCTCAGTGACATCGTTGACATCCTTGTTGAATTTCTCGCGCAAATGCAAGGGCACACGATCCAGCTTCACCTTCGATGGATTCGTGCGCGACGTATGCAGGAACGTCCCGCCAGTGCGCCCCGACTTGTTGACGATATCCTCTGTCAGCATCTGGAAGTTGTTGCTGTTATCCGCATCCTTCTCGCGGACAATATCCACCATCCCCGCCCAGCCGCGTCGAATACCGATCACCTGATAGCCTTCACGTAAAGCGCGAATCGTTACCGCCCTGATAGCGGGGTTGAGTCCGGGAACATCACCCCCACCCGTCAAAATACCAATGACACCTTTCTTATTCATGTGAACCATCCTTGAGTGCCTGGAATATTTATCTAGCTACTCAATATTTTACAACTTTCCACGTCTTCGTGGGGCACAATTGCGCCTGCTAGATTTTAGAATTCAATTGGGAATGCCTGGTTGAGTTCAATACGTATTCTTGAAATACTTCGTCATCAGATCTGAAATATCAGCAGCGGTATGTTCACGCAACACGCGGAAGAAGTCAGCGGTCGTGGCGCGCTTGCCTTCATATTGAGTGTAATAGTCCTTGAGAAAAGCAAAGAAGATGTCATCACCAACACGCACGCGCAGATCTTCCATGAAGCGTGCACCGTTGAGATAGACCTTATCCCAGTATGGGCGTTGACCACCGCCATCATAAATAGTTGTATCGACAAAGCCAGCTTCATGAAACTCGAAATAACGATAGCCCCACCACCATTGCACCTGATCGGGATGGACGGTTTCATAATAGATCCGCTCGCTGTATGTTGCCAGTGTTTCATCCAACCACGGCTCAAGCGCCTGATTATCTGTCACACTATCGAACCACCATTGATGTGCCGTCTCATGCGCGGCGATGATCACCAGATAATTCTTGGGCGTGTTATCGTACAAATTAAAATAATCACGGCTAATGAAATAAAAACCTGAGAACTCCATGCCATCGTTGAAATCGCCCTGCACCGCGGTGAGGGTTTTGTGATGGTAAGGTCCGAACTTCTCGCTAAACACCTGCAGCGCTTCCACAGACGTCCGCAAAAGCGCCTGACCCGGTGCATCATAATAAGCAAAGAAATAACTGTAGACTGTCACATCCCCGATTTGTTGTTGCGCGATCTTGTAATACAGACTCATGGACAGGGCGAACGTCCGCCCCGCTTCCAACACATACCGACGGCTGCCACTCTTTCCTGAATCTGTCTCCGCCCCTGACGACGCGATCTGCGGCACGGCTCCATCTGTGAATGTGATCAATACATTGAAATCGGCAAGGTCATACACCAGATGTTCACCGTAATACCAGGGGTTATATAACAACCAGCCCTCACCCGCTTGATAAGGCACAATGAACGGATACCAATCTACCAAATTGGTTTGCTTCTCCGTGTATCCATAGATCTGCGGACGTACATCATCCGCGTTACTATATGCGGACATCGGCGGCAGGACCAACCCATAACTCATTGTCAATGTGAGGGTGCCACCAGGTAACAAAGGCTGTGACAAAGTCACATCTAGTTTTTGACCTTCCGACGTGTAGGTAGTGATGGGTAGATCATCGATCGCCAGCGACTTGACCGTAAAACCGCCATTCCACAAGTTGGGCAGAACTGCCAGCACAAGATTGTTCAGCGTTTCGCCAGTCCAGTTGGGATACGTGATCGTTTGATTTACAGTTGCGATCTTTGTCGTGAAATTAAACTGTAGATCGATCTCATACTGCGGACGCGCCAAATCTGGTTGATGGGTTGCTGTGGGTGCCGGGGTATCCGTAGGCAATGCAGTTTCGGTTATAGGCACAGGCGTTGCAGAGGGAAGTGTGGTTTCGGTTGGTATAACTGGCAAGGAGGTTGGAGCTGCACACGAAACAATGAGAAATGCACAAAGGAATGAAAGCCCAACTTTGGTCGCGGTGTGTGAAAGCATGGAACTCATTTTACTGGATTTGGAACTTTCACTCAATGAAGCAGCGCGTGAAATATTAAAGCGGAAGAGTTGCAAAATAAATCCACGCCGCCAATTTATCGACTCACCTTACTCAGTAATACCCGTAACGCGAGATTTATCTCGCTTCTCAGGCTTATTCTTGAGCAAGAGCGACATAAATGTCGCGTTACTACAGCCAACTCAGCCTGTTCTGCGCAAGGTGAGTTATTGACTCTTATCCAGAATCTCTGTATACTCTGAAAACGTTTTCTGAAAGCGTTTTCAGGAACTCCTCCCCAAATGCATTCCAAGAACAGCCCACCCACAATTGCAGATGTTGCAGAGCACGCTGGCGTTTCCATTGCCACCGTGAGCCGTGTGCTTAACGGCACCGTTCCTGTCCAGGCTGAAAAAGCGGAACGTGTGCGGCTGGCGATGGATGAACTGCAATTCGTGCCGCGCACTGCGGCGCGCGTGCTCGCCAGCAAACGCACGAACACCATCGGGCTTATTCTGCCGGAGATCAGCGGCGCGTTCTTCTCGCCCATGTTGCGCGGCATTGAATCAGAAGCACATGAGATAGATTACGACCTGCTCGTCCATTCGATGCATGCCACGCTCTCAAACCCACATCACAGCAGCCCACTAGGCGAGCACAATACAGATGGATTGCTCGTGTTCACCAATAGTCTCGATGAACACCGACTCGCCCGTTTGCATCGTCTCAACTTCCCCGTTGTCCTGCTCCATCAAACCCCGCCTGATTCACTGAATATTCCGGTCATCACGATCGAAAACAAAGACGGCGCGTCCATGCTCATCAATCATTTGATCGAAGTTCACGGACGCCGCCGGATCATTTTCTTACGCGGACCCAATGGTCACGAAGATTCACTCTGGCGTGAACGTGGTTATCGCGAAGCACTCGAGGCACACAACATTCCATTTGACCCTGCCCTCATTTCATCTGGTGGATTTGATGACGAAGAGGCATTCGCTTCTCTGCAACAAATGCTGCAGGATGGGATTCAGTTCGACGCAGTCTTTGCCGGTGACGACGACGCAGCCGCTGGTGTCTTTCGCGCGCTGAAAATTGCCGGACGCCTCGTTCCTCAAGATGTGGCTGTTGTCGGTTTCGATGATGTGCCCTTTGCCCGTTACCTCTCCCCCGCGCTGACAACGGTCCGCGCTCCGATCGAAGAGGTGGGCCGCGAAGCTGTCCGCCAGCTGGCAAGGCTGATGAATGGCGAGCAGGCTCAGGCTTTGACTCTGATGCGCACCGAGCTGGTCATCCGTGAATCATGCGGATGTCCGCCAGTGTCCAACGAATCTAATCAATCTCAAAGCGAATTGCTTTCATCCATAAGGAGGTGAATCGAGCAGAGAAAAATCACCTTCGTGCGCTTCTTTTCCATCCATTCAAATTTTCCGGAGGAGCAAATGAAAAACAAACTGTTCAAAATGTTCGCGCTGTTCGCCATGGCTTCGATGATTCTTGCCGCGTGTGGTGGCGGAGCCGCAACACCAGCAGCGTCCGCTGAAAAAGTCAAAGTTGTCATCTTCGTGGGTATGGGCACGGGCACTGACCCAGACCAGGTTGATGCTCAAAATAAATTAGCTGAGAAATTCAACACCACCCATGACAATATCGAAATCGAATTCTTGATCGTGCCGCACGAAGAATACGCCACACGTTATTTGGCGATGCTTTCTGGCGGCAATGCACCACAACTGGTTGGTCCGAATGGCGTTTCCACGGTGGCTGAATTCTTCGACACTTGGGAAGATGTCACATCTTATATCAAAGCAGATAACCTTGACTTGAGTGATTTCTATGGTCCTGCTGTGGAACTCAATACCTACCCGGATAAGAATACCGGCCTGCCATTGGGTCTCTACCCATCGTATCTTTATTACAACAAGGATCTGTTCGATGCCGCAGGTCTTGATTATCCCACCCACGATTTCGACGATAAATCATGGACCATGGATAAGCTGCGTGAGGTTGCCATGAAACTCACGCTGGATAAAAATGGCAGGAACGCCACTGATCCAGATTTTGATCCAGCCAATATCGTGCAATATGGTTATGACGATTCGTGGGATGGTATGCGCGGCACACTTGCAGATTGGGGCGCTGAGAATGTGGGACGTCCCACCACCGCAGATTACAAAACCGCCGTTGCTGATTCTCCTGAATGGATTCAGGGTTTGCAGTGGTTAAGTGACGGCATTTGGCAGGATCATTTCATTGGCGGCGCTGATGTTCAAGCCGGTCGTGATTCAGCCGGCGTGGATCCGTTTGGTCCGGGCACAACGGGCATGTTCTACAGCCATACCTGGTTCCTGGCGGAAGGTCTGCATGACCTGTCATTCGCTGCTGATATTGCGCCCTTCCCCTACAACCCGAAAGGCAACCGCATTGCCCGTATCGATGCGGATAACTTCACCATTCCGAAGGATGCCCAGCACAAGCAGGAAGCCTGGGAAGTGATGAAGTGGCTCACCTCGCCCGAGGTGATTGTAGATGTATGCCGCATTTATGGCTGCATCCCGGCGCGCAAGTCGGTGCAAGCCGCATTTTTGGAACAACTCAAAACAGATTATCCCGGCATTGACTATGATGTGATCTTCAAATCCATTGACTATCTCGATAAACCCAACAATGAAGAGTGGATTCCTGAGTGGGGCAAGATCGAGGATGCGCTCAACAACGGTCTGTCCCTTGTGTATTCAGGAACCGAGAAAGATGCCAAGAAGGTTTTGACGGATGCTAACGCAGAGGTACAGAAGATATTGGATGAGTATTGGGCAACTCATAAATAGGTAGGCGTTAACGGTGGCTATCATAAGTCGGCAGGACTTATGATAGCCACTTCTTCGACCACGGTTCAAGGAATCATTATGAATTTTTCCTCTGGCAAACGTACTCTGAGTCTGGCGCGCCGCGAAGCACTATGGGCATATGCCTTTATCGCGCCTTGGACGATTGGATTTCTTATTTTCACGATCGGTCCGATGCTGGCATCTCTGTTCTTTTCGTTCACGGACTACAATATTATTGATAGTCCGCGCTGGATCGGCATTACAAATTACGTCAATTTATTTCATGATGACCTGTTTTGGCATGCCCTCGGAGTGACGTTCAAGTTTGCAGTGATCGCATTACCGCTCGGGATGGTCTTCAGTTATACGATCGCCGTACTGCTCAACTCAAAGATCAAAGGCATCAACATCTGGCGGACCCTTTATTTTCTACCCTCCGTGATCGCCGGGGTCGCGGTGGCTTTGTTGTGGGGCAGGATTTTCGATCCCAAATTCGGCATACTCAATCCCTTCCTTGAAAAATTCGGGATACAAGGACCCGGCTGGCTCTCTGACCCACAGTGGGCAATCACCGCCCTGGTAATTATGAGCCTATGGGGTGGCGGCGGTAATGTGATCATCTATCTGGCGGGTCTGCAAGGCGTGCCCACTGATCTCTATGATGCCGCCAAAGTGGATGGAGCTACAGGCTGGCAGCGTTTCCGGTACGTGACTCTGCCAATGACCACGCCCGTCATTTTCTACAATCTCGTTCTTGGACTGATTGGAACGTTTCAATATTTTACTGAAGTCTATGTTCTGACAAACGGTGCTGGTGGTCCCGCTCGCTCCACGCTCTTCTACAATTTATATCTATACCAAAACGCTTTCAAATATTTCCACATGGGTTACGCTTCCACCATGGCTTGGGTCTTATTCATTATTGTGCTGGGGTTGACCCTCTTGATATTCCGGTCATCAGAACTATGGGTCTATTATGAAGGTCAAATCAAAGGCAAATAACATGACATCATTCAAAAATCCAAAAGCTGACCAGAGCCGCTTCACAGGTATTCAAGCCCAATCACTGCTCTTGAAATCGGTCACCACTTTCATTCTGGCGGCTGGCGCGGCAATTATCATGATCCCCTTCCTCTATCTTTTATCCACTTCAGTCAAAGACCGCGACCAGCTTCGTCAAAGCCCGCCGCCGCTCATCCCCATGGCGGCTGATACCGTCAACATCAACGGGCAGGCTGAACCGCTCTATCACGTCACCGTCAACGGACAAGCCCGTGATATGGCGCTGATCAAATTTAGACCTGGCGGAAAAGCTTTGTTCGTTGATCCAGCCAATCCCGATCAGACCTTTGAATTGGTGATCGCTGATCAGGTCCCGATCAAACATGTAGAAATCCATTTTGAAAACTACCCCAAGGCTCTCCAGCAAATGAAATTTAATAAGTTGCTGCTTAACACCTTGCTGGTTACCTTCCTGGGTATGGTGGGCATGTTATTTTCATGTTCTCTGGTGGCGTACGGCTTTTCCCGTTTCAGAGCGCCGTGGCTCAATGTACTCTTCATCTTATTGCTCTCCACGATCATGCTGCCCAGTCAGGTACGATTAATTCCAACTTATGTGTTCTTCAATAAACTGGGCTGGGTGGATACACTGCTGCCGCTCATCGTTCCGCAATTCTTTGCGAATGCGTACGATGTGTTTTTGCTTCGTCAATTTTTCATGACCATTCCACTTGAGCTGGATGATGCTGCCAAGATCGACGGCGCTTCACCTCTGCAAACGCTGATGTACATCATCATTCCGCAGGCTCGCCCGGCGCTGGTTTCAGTGGCGATCTTCCACTTCTTGTATGCGTGGAATGATTTCTACGAACCACTCATTTACCTGCACAGCCCCGATCATTGGACATTAGCCGTCGGTCTGCAAACCTTCAATGCCTTGTATGCAGTTAATACCAATTATATTATGGCGGCTTCAGCGGTGATGATCCTGCCTCCGATCATCCTGTACTTCCTGGCTCAAAAGGTCTTTACGCAAGGCGTGGTCTTCACTGGCATCAAAGGCTAAACACTCTCTTTCATACCTCATCCTTCTTCTTTTATTACAATTGAAGACAGATGTGTGAAGTAAATCATCAGGTGCAAACATGACAGAAAAAATATATGGCGGTATTGAAGGCGGCGGGACCAAATTCAATTGTGCAGTGGGCAACAGTCCCGAAAACATAATCGCCGAAGCACGCTTCGCGACCACCACTCCCGCTGAAATCGTCGGTCAAGTCATCGAATTTTTCACACCCTACGTAAGTCAACTACAAGGCATTGGGCTGGGCTCTTTCGGTCCCTTCGACGCCGACCCAGCCTCACCCACCTACGGTTACATCACCACCACGCCCAAACCACATTGGGGCAACACGAACATCCTTGGCATGCTGCGTGAAAAAATCAACCTGCCCATCGCCGTAGATATGGATGTCGCCGTTGCGGGTTTGGGTGAAGCCAAATGGGGCGCGAGCAAAAACGACAGCCACTCACTCTATCTCACGATCGGGACAGGTATCGGTGGCGGCTATATCATCAATGGACAACCCCTGCGCGGACTCGTCAGCCTCGAAATGGGACATATCCGCCTCGCCCGTGACCCGCAGCTGGATCCGTTTCGAGGAGCCTGTCCCTACCATGGAGATTGTTTCGAAGGTCTTGCAGCAGGTCCCGCGGTGGAAAAACGCTTTGGTCAACGCGGCGAAACACTGCCTGATGACCATCCCTTCTGGGATGTAGAAGCAGGTTACATCGCACAAGCGCTCGTCAACTACATCCTGTCACTTGCGCCACAACGTATCATTATCGGCGGCGGCGTAATGCAAAAAGTTTTCATGTTCCCAGCCGTCCGCAGAAAAGTACAGGAGTTGCTCAACGGTTATATCGATCATGACATGATCCTCAAACACATTGATGAATATATCGTCCCACCTGCGTTAGGAGGTCGCTCAGGCATGTTGGGAGCAATTGCACTGATTATGGAGGCTGGAAAATAAACGCTATGTATCACAAACAACGCTGGACACCCGAAAAGATCAAACAAAGACTCGAACTCATTGCGCCATTGGTCTATATCAAGCGCAAAGCATTGCCCACATTCAAATATCGTGAATTGGCAAATCCATTAACACCCCCGCCCATTGCAGTGGATGTGGATGACTCGCAATGGCAGGAAATCGACCCCAATGAATATTGGGGCTCATGGATGCAGGATTTTGTCTTGCGCACAACATTTATGCTTCCTGAATACATGGACGCATCCCAACCCATCGCTTTGTATTTACCCTTGGGCGATGCAGGTGATTTTTCACATCCCGAATGTCTCGCATATATCGACGGTGAGTCCTACGCCACATGTGATCGCCACCATCAGGAATTCTTGCTCAAACCAGAATGGCTCGACGACAAGGAACATACTCTCGCCCTCCACGGTTGGGCTGGTCTCGGCGGATTAGCCAACGGCGACGCTTTCAGCAAACTGTACATGAAACCCTGCGCGCTCGTGCAGATTCATCAATGTACGCGCGACTTTATAGTAATGTCACGCATCGCGCTCGAAACAGCCAACAATCTCGATACCAATAACCCCGCCAAGCATCACATCCTCAACGCACTTAATGATGCCTTCAACACGCTTGATACCCGCGACCCGCTCGGTGATGAAAGATTCTATGCCAGCGTTGAATCTGCAACCCAAACCCTGAAAGCGGGAATCGAAAAAGCAGGTGCACCGCTGGATGCCATCATCCATGCCACAGGTCACGCCCATATCGATGTCGCCTGGCTATGGACTCTCGGACAAACGCGCAGAAAATCCGAGCGCACATTTCACAACGTCATCCGTTTGATGGAACAATTCCCTGATTATCATTTCTCGCAATCGCAACCACAGTTGTATCAATATATAAAAGAAGATCAGCCTGCACTCTTCGATGCCATCAAAGAAAAAATCAAAGACGGACTCTGGGAACCAATGGGTGGCATGTGGGTCGAAGCGGATTGCAATCTCAGCGGCGCAGAATCTTTGGCACGACAATTTCTGCTCGGTCGTTCATTCTTTCGTGAGCACTTCGGCAAGGACGCAGAAAGCCCCGTGTTGTGGCTGCCTGATGTCTTCGGTTATGCGTGGGCACTTCCGCAACTGATTCAAC
>Ga0180074_1000110_pt1 | contig 16525 bp, 14 predicted proteins | sample EasRiv366_16_10D_FD_121773 | JGI IMG/M metagenome (GOLD analysis project Ga0180074, IMG submission 121773) | Soil microbial communities from meander-bound floodplain in the East River, Colorado, USA - East River metaG ERMLT366_16_10D | ecosystem: Environmental > Terrestrial > Soil > Floodplain ...
AGGGGTCACCCTTACGTGGAAACAATTTATGTTGAAAATCCAAAATCTCTCCGTCTCTTATGGCTCGCGCCGCATCTTGCATGACATCTCTTTGAATGTGCAAAGCGGCGAAATCCTCGCGCTGATCGGCCCCAACGGCGCTGGCAAATCGACACTCATCCGCGCTGCAAGTGGAGTGATTCCTTATGAAGGTCACGTCCGCACGAATGGCGACGACTTCATTACGCTGACTCCCATGCAACGTGCAAAGTATATTGCCACAGTTCCACAGGCAGTTTCCATGCCGCCTGCTTACACAGTTTGGGAAACGGTTCTGCTTGGGCGTACCCCATATCTCGGTTTTCTCGGTCAGCCTTCGCAAAAGGATGAAGAGATTGCTCGCCAAGCTCTTGTACGCGTAAGCGCAACTCAATTTGCGGATCGGCGCGTGGGCGAACTTTCAGGCGGAGAACAGCAACGGGTCTTACTGGCGCGGGCGTTGTGCCAGTCTACGCCGATATTGTTGCTCGATGAGCCCACCGCCCATTTGGATTTGCAATATCAAGTCGGTCTGCTGGAATTGGTATCTGAACTCGCGCACAAAGATAATCTGGCTGTATTGGTTGCGTTACATGACCTGAATCTCGCCGCGCATTATGCCGACCGCATTGCTCTCATGGTCGCCGGGAATATCAAAGCAATGGGAACACCAAAAGAAGTATTGCTGCCTGAACTAATTGCCGAAGCTTATTGCCTTCCCGTGCAAGTGGTCAAGCATCCCTTTTTGGATATTCCGCTCGTGTTGCCGGAGGCGGGGAAATAAATAGAAAAACAATTGGAACTCTCGACAAGTGCTATACTCAGGCAATAATATAGCCCTTGAGAATTGCATTTAAGGAGGAATCCATGGATCCTATTACTCTTGCAATTGTTGGTGCATTAGCAAAGGTGGGAGAGGAAGCTATAAAAGATGCTTACACTACTTTGAAAACAGCGATCAAAGCACAGTTTGGCTCGAAAAGTGAACTAGCAAAGGCAGTGGATTCTTTGGAAAAGAAACCAACTTCTCCAAGTCGTAAAGAAACTCTGCATGAAGAAGTTGTTAGTGCACAAGCCGATAAAGATCCCCGGCTTCTTAAAGCTGCGAGTGAAATCCTAACCAAGATAAATAGTGGGCAAATCAACGTTTCTCAAAAAGTTACGGGAGACAAAAATATTTTTACCGGAACTGGCGATATCACAATCAAGAAGGATTAATATTCACAAACTGGGTAGATATAAATGTCCTTTCCCGATTCAAGTATCCAACAAAACATTTCAGGTTCCGGAAATATCTTCACTGCTACCGGGGATGTATTTGTTATTCAAAAACCTGAGTCTGCCACCGACCGTCAGGTTCAGGGTAATTTACGAATACTTCTAAACAAGGTTAGAACTTTTTGGATTCAAGGGGTGCTTGAAAAATCAATACACCATGCAGTTTTTATAAATCTAGAAAAAGAAGTTCGTACGGATTCCGTGGATCATCCGTGGGGAATGGTATTGGAATTACCAGATAACGAACGACATACTCTTCCACCCAAAACAGATATTATCGAGATCTTTGATCAGTCTACACGCGCATTATTGATTTTAGGAGAACCCGGGTCAGGGAAAACGACCACGCTATTAGATTTAGCAAGAAAACTCATTGGAAAAGCCGAACAGGATATTTCCATCGAACCTATACCAGTGGTTTTTAATTTGTCATCATGGGGAAACTCGAAATCTTTATTTGACTGGTTGACAAAGGAATTATCGGAAAAATATCAAATCCCAAAGAAAATTGGCGAAGCATGGTTAGAGCAGAATCGTCTTTTGCCGCTATTAGATGGCTTTGATGAAATTGCCGAACCACACAGACAAAATTGTATCAATTCAATTAATGAGTTTATTGGGGCATATGGTCTACCGGGCATGGTTGTCTGTAGCCGTATTACTGAATATACAAGTCTCCCTAATCGCCTGAAATTGAATGCCGCAATTTGTGTACAGCCACTAACAGATAAGCAGGTAGATCAATACCTTAAAACGGCGATTGGTAAAGATCTTTCTTTAAAAGGTCTGCTAAAGAAAGATGACTTGTTAGCTGACTTAGCTAGAACGCCATTGTTTCTCAGCATTCTTTGTTTAGCCCATAGAAGATCGCCAGAGGAAATAAAGAATTTGTCTGCGGACAGCGCAGAAGAATATACCCAGAAAATATTTGACATTTATTTTGAGCGAGTTCTGAAGCGAAAGGGCGGCAAAAACCCATATACTCCTGAGCAAGTGCGCAAGACCTTGTCATGGCTTGCAAAAAACATGGTCGAGAAAAGTCAAAGTGTCTTTTACATTGAACACTTGCAACCTTCCTGGTTGTCAACTCCAGAAGAACAGATAATATATTATCTTATTTCAAGAGCATTGATATGGTTTTTGATGATCTTTTTGGGATTTCTCGGATTCACTTCATTTTCCACGATTTTAATGCTCCTGATCACTGGAATGATTTTTAGTCTACTGAGTCCTCTTACCGTTGTATTGAACTGGCAAACTTCACAGAATTGGAATACCAATACGAAAACTTCCAATAAGATGAAAAAGTTAAAAGCAGAGCTATCGAAATGGGGACTGTTTATACCTGCGCAATCGACGTTACTTTCTTTTTGGGTATATACCTTGTCACTAATGGGAGTTACAGGTGGCACAGTAGCAGAATACTATTCTGCCACGCTTAATGCAGGGATAACAGCAATTTTGACTTTCATAATAACCTTTTGTTTTCTGCAAGCGATGTTTTTTATTTTTGTTGCGAAATTCAGAAACTTTCTAAATGATGCACTTGACAATTCAATACATGCAGTAATTATGTTCGTCGCATTTTCGGTATGGCCAACGATCATTTCTCCCATTATCGGCCTGTTCTTATGGGGCTTTTTGTTGTTAATTATTTTGTGGTGGTCAGAAAAGGTATTTTCAAGATTCCGTGTATGGTTGAAGTTTGCCGCAAGATTTGTTTGGGTTGCGGTTTTCATTTGGAGTTTTATCATTAATATTAGCGCTGGAATTGATCAAAATGCTCTTAAATCATTTTTAGAAATAGAAACTTTCCTCTACACTTTTGGCCTAGCCACTAGTTTGGTGACTATTTCTATAAAGGCACTTAGAGGTCACTATAAAAACGTCGCGGATGATATTAAACCCACTGAGAGCTTATCATGGTCATGGAAAAAATCATTATTGATTCTAGTTCTAACAATTTTTTCTTTATCATTATTCTTTTTCTCAGCAAGATACCAAAACGATGTGATACTGTGGGATTCAAAAAGCGGGCAGGAGATTTCTAAACTACAAACCGCTCAATTTGTCCAATGGAATACTTTATATAGTAGTGATGGTCGTCGAATTTTATTATTGGGCAGAAAATCACAGGTTGCACATTTATACCTACACGACTCTCTTAATGGCAAAATGATTACAGATCTGGGAGTAACGGAAAAAGATTTAAACGCATCGTTTAACCCTCAAGGAAATAAATTACTAATCAGTGACTTTTGGTGCTTCGACGTAATAAATGTGTGTCCCTCTCACTTATGGAATGCTGAAAATGGAATCTTTATCGGCGATTTGACCGTTAACACAGGAAAACTTGGTGGATTTGAAAACCCAACTATGTATAAATGGACATTTTATTCACCCGAATTTAGCGCAGATGGCCATTTAGTATTGCAACAATTCTCAATATCAGGGTCTAATTCTCAACAAGAAGGTTACGAAATATGGGATGCTGAGACAGGAAAACCGATTTTGATTCTTTACACGTTAAACCAAAAATCATTAGAAGTTGAAATTGAATATATCGCATTGGGAGGCGGCAGACAACTTGTAGACATGGGGCAAATTAAGGAATTAATTATTTTCGACAATAAACTTCTGGCTCAACGTCCAATAGCTATTGCCTCGAGCGTTGGTAACATTGAAAGATGTTATTGGTTGATTAGTTCAAACAATATCGATTGTTCAGATATTAGTATAAGACCAAAATTCACATCTCCTTTTACTCTTTATATAGAAAACAATCAATCAAGCAGTAAGTTCGTCGGCATTAGTCAAGAAGCCACTTTTTATCCATTTACCAGCAATAGGCTTACATTCTTTTTTAATTCAGATCATCCTCTATACAATGTGAAATATTGGAAGCTAAATGGCTTTGGGAAAATAAATATTCAGCGAAATGGAGTTGATTTTCTGATTGATGTATTTCCTTTTTCAAATGTAATAACGTTGGAAAACCCTACCTTACCTCGCTTGGTAACAATCACTGACGGAAACAATGTGTCCCTGTTCTTTTTTGGCTGTTTTTCAGCTTTTATTATAGTTGTTCTGTTTTTTAAGGGTATTGACACAGCGTCGATTGAACGGCGAACCTTACCTAATCATGGAATCTTGTTATCTCTGCAAAACTCTTTGATTCTAGGAGAACTTATAGCAGTGATTTCCGGATTCATTACTTATATTTTAATTGTATTATTTTCCAATGGAAACGAAATGAAGCAGTCTGTTTTTGGTATTGCTCTATTAACGGGAACTATCGTTTGGATGATCTATGGCGGAATGGCAGTCGCTTTCCACTATACGTTGCGATTCATTCTACAAATACGCGGTTATCTGCCTTGGAAATTAGTGCCGTTTTTGGATTATTGTGCCGATAATTTAGTGCCACAAAAAGTTGGTGGCGGGTATATTTTTATTCACCGTATGCTGTTAGAAAATTTGGCAAAGAAATATAAGGATTGATGGTTACTTGAGATTGCTTCGGGCTTGGTCTCGATACGGACTTCGTCCTACTCGACCACCAGCCCCCGCAATGACATAGTAAAAACAAAAACTTCCGAGACCAGAATCTCGGAAGTTTTACTATCAGACTATTCAACCGCTTCGCGCAACTACCAAACTATCCCCATCTCCACTTCGTGCCATCTTTGCTATCTTCAATGGTTACGCCGAGTTCTTTCAACTTGTCGCGGAGTTGGTCAGAGAGCGCCCATTGTTTTTGTTTGCGCGCTTCGTTTCTTTCCACAATCAACGCATTGACCTGTGCCTCTACATCGCTTGAGCCTGTCTTTTCTTTCAATTGCAAGCCAAGCACGCCAGTGAGTTCACGTAACATCATCTGTACAGACTTCAACTGTTCGGCATTTGCACTGTTATCGCGTGCAGTGTTGATGGCTTTGACAAGTTCGTGCAACGCGGCGATGGCAAGCGGAGTGTTGAAGTCATCGTCCATGGCGCCAGTAAAGGACTGTTTGGTCGACTCAGCCTGGGTGGCAAGTGCTGAAGCGGCTTCAGTGGAGAGCCCTTTTGCGGATGGCGAGGCAGACCGAAAAGCGGATTTGAGGCGCTCAAGGGATTTTTCCGCGGCGTCTTGAGTCTCATCATTGAAGATCAACGGCGCACGATAAGAGCCAACCAGTACAAGCATCCGCATCACATCAGCATCACGTAGGGTGAGAAAGTCTTTGATGGTGACCATGTTACCCAGTGACTTGGACATCTTCTCGCCGCCGAGTTGCAGCATGCCGTTGTGGATCCAATAGCGCGCGAATTGTTTACCCGTGTAGGATTCGGTTTGCGCGATCTCGTTTTCATGATGCGGGAAGATGAGATCGTTGCCGCCGCCATGAATATCAATTTGTTCGCCGAGTTCGGCGAGGTTCATCGCCGAGCATTCGATGTGCCAGCCAGGACGTCCCTTGCCCCACGGACTATCCCATGAAATTTCACCGGGCTTGGCGGCCTTCCATAAGGCAAAATCCATTGGGTGATCTTTTGACTCTTCAACTTCGATACGTGCACCAGCCTGCATATCATCGAGCTTGCGACCGGAAAGTTTGCCATAATCGTCATCGCTAATAACGCTGAAATAGACATCACCATTCGGCGCGGCATAGGCAGCTTCTTTTTGGATCAAGCCCTGGATGAATTCGATGATGAGCGGCATCGTCTTGCTTACCTGCGGATTGGAGGTGGCGGGCAGGACGTTCAGATTCTTAAGATCGTTGGCGTAATCTTCGATGTAGCGCTGCGACAACTTGAGTGGATCTTCGTTAAGCTGTTTGGCACGGTTGATGATCTTATCGTCCACGTCAGTGTAGTTCATCACATGCCTGACGTTATAGCCACGATATTCAAGATAACGGCGGATAACATCGAACACCAACGCCGACATGGCATGACCGACATGCGCATCGTTATAAACCGTGACACCGCAGACGTAGAGTTTGACCACGTTCGGTTCAAGGGTTTCGAATTCTTCTTTTTTGCGAGTGAGCGTGTTGTAAAGTTTGATCATTGCGTTCTCTTTTCTAAACACGAACCCCGCAAAAGAGGCGGGGCAGGTGACACGCGGAGCACAAAGGTTTTAAGAAAAAGCCTTCGTCTACTTTGTGTCCTTCGTGGTTAAATTTTACTTCTTTTTCTTGCCGTTCTCTTCTTCTACACGGGCGAAGATCATACGCCCCGCGGCGGTTTGCAGAACCTTGGTGACGACCACTTCCTTGTATTCACCGATATGTTCGTGACCATTTTCGACAACGACCATGGTGCCGTCATCCATGTAGCCCACGCCCTGACCATGTTCCTTGCCTTCCTGGAAGATATTAATGGTCATATGCTCGGCTGGCAACACGATCGATTTAACTGCGTTGGCAAGTTCGTTGATGTTCAGGATCGTAACGCCTTGCAATTCAGCCACACGGTTCAGGTTGAAATCATTCGTCAGGATCGGACATTTCAACTGGCGCGCCAACACTACGAGTTTATCATCCACTTCACGCACACCCTCGGCATTGATATCACTGATGCGGACGAGAATGTTCGGAAGCTTTTGGAGTTCGGCGAGCACTTCCATACCGCGGCGTCCGCGTTGGCGGCGCAAACCGTCAGGGGAGTCAGCGATATATTGGAGCTCATTCAACACAAACCGTGGGATGAGAAGCGTGCCAGGTAAAAATCCGGTTTTGGCGATGTCGGCGACACGTCCATCAATGATCACGCTGGTATCCAGTAAGATGGTGCGGTTGAGGTTTGTCCATGAAGAGGAAGAACCGCCTTCACCGCCGCGTCCACTGAACGAACTAAACAATCCCATGATATCGCCCTGCCGCATCACAAAGAGCACAACCCCAAAATACGCAAAAGCCAGAGTGCCAATAAGTGGCAGAATTTCGCCAAATGGCGTAGGCAGTAAAGATAACGGGAAGGCCAGCAAGGCCGCTGCCAGCAAGCCAACGATCAATCCAACCAAGCCCGCAAACAGTGTCTCAGCCGAGAGGTGACCCAGTCTTCTGCGAATGGCACGTGCTGGGCGTGTGGTGATATATGGTATCAGAATGAAACCACTTAACCCGCCGACCAAAAAGAAAATCCACTTGGTAACTAAAAGTTCCCGGGCTTCAGGAATACCAAAGAGGTTCAATGCCCATCCCCCAAACTGAACTCCCCAAATACTGACAACCACCCAGCCAATAATACGGAAAATAAATTCAACGATACGAAAACTAAGACTACTACTATTTTGCATGAATAACTCCTTTTAATGTACAGAATAAAAGTAAAATAATGAACCATGATAGCACGGCTGAGTGGCATAGTCAATTGACTAACCCAGCCTTCATACATAATTGTTATAATAACAGGTACTTAAGGCTTACCCACAAACTTCTTCACTACACGCTGGATGACAAACCGTTCTCTCCCAACCTTGAGCTGCTTCCACCCAATTTACCATGACTCTTACTGATACTCTCAACCGCCCCCTGCGCGACCTGCGAATTTCCGTCACCGACCGGTGCAATTTTCGTTGCGTGTATTGCATGCCCAAGGAAATCTTCGGACCAGACCATCAATTTCTGCATCGTGACCAGATCCTAACCTTCGAAGAAATTGCCAGACTGGCACGCATTTTTGTTGGTCATGGTGTTCAGAAGATCCGCCTAACGGGCGGCGAGCCGCTGGTCAGGCGCGATCTGCATCTCCTGATCAGCATGCTGGCTGAAATTCCCGATCTAGACCTGACGCTGACCACGAATGGAGCCCTGCTCGCCAAACAAGCGCGCGCGCTCAAGAATGCAGGGTTGAAACGCGTAACTGTGAGCCTGGATTCACTCGACAACGAGATCTTCAAAACCATGAACGATGTGGACTTTCCCGTCGAGAAAGTGCTGGAAGGTATGGATGCTGCCGCTGCTGTCGGTCTGGGACCGATCAAGGTGAACATGGTCGTCAAGCGCGGACTGAACGAATCCAGCATTCTACCGATGGCACGGCACTTCCGTGAAAAAGGCTACATCCTGCGCTTCATCGAATACATGGATGTTGGTCATTCCAACGGCTGGCGCATGGATGATGTGGTACCCGCAAAAGAAATTGTCAAAATGATCAGCGCAGAAATGCCGCTGGAACCGGTTGATCCCAACTATCGCGGTGAAGTGGCTGAACGCTGGCGTTACAAGGATGGCAAAGGTGAGATCGGTGTGATCGCCTCCGTGACACAGGCATTTTGCAGTACTTGCAATCGCGCGCGCTTGTCAGCAGAAGGCTCGTTATATACTTGTCTGTTTGCGGTCAAGGGCCACGATTTTAAGAGTCTTTTGCGCGGCGGTGCAACGGATGAGGAGATCTCGCAAATGCTCACCAGTGTATGGGGCAAACGTGCCGACCGCTATTCAGAGATCCGTTCTGAGAACACAATTGCTTTACCCAAGGTGGAAATGTCCCATATTGGGGGGTAGTGTAGCTAACAACAGCAAGACAAGTGGTTTGGTTCTCCCACACCTGCCATATAATGCAGGCTATGAAAACACACATCACCATCACCCGCGTCACAGGAAACAATCCACAGCAACTTGATGACTTGTGCAGACTGCGTGATAACCTATCAGCTCATCACGACGATTTTTCCCCTTCCGATAGATTTAGAAACTTTCTAGTAAAACATATGGGCGAAGAGACAATGCTTGTCTTTCTCATGAATGACGGGGAAAAAGCAATTGGTTATGGTATGGCATTTGATGTGGCAGAACATGCCTATATGCCCGAATGGGTTCGCAGAGGCTACGTCACGCAATATTATGTAGACTCAGCGTATCGCGGACAAGGTGTTGGCGAATTGGGGTTGAACTACATCCACAATTGGTTCCGTTCACGTGGACTCAAAGACGCCATGCTCAATGTAGCAATAGATAATGAAGCAGGGAATCGATTCTGGGTGAAGCAAGGCTATGTCCCTTATGCCACGCGCATGAAATATCAAATCCCTGAAGAATAGATATTTCGATCTAAAATTAATTCTCTATTTTCTCAAACGACATGACAAACTCATACATCCCCGGCTTGCAATAATAGACCTTGTATTTTCCGCCCTCCTTGAATGTGCGGCTCATATCATCGCCGAAGGTGAAACGTTGCTTCCCCACATAGACGTAATAACTTCGGATATTGCTTTTGCTGGAGTAATTTTCATCGAAGCGTGTATTTCCAATTACCGATAAGAGTGCAGCATTTTCGAGGCGCTGAGCATTCCAATATGCCAAAGCAATGCTTAGAACAATTATCCCCACGATCACTAATATGATCACGGGAAACATGAGCAAATTCATGGGGTTGGAAAATAATGCCGCGCGTGAATCCTCATTTTGAAGATACAACGCCAGGATCATGCACAACCCAAGAAAGGTAAATCCGATGATCACTATCGCACCCGTCCATGAAGAACTGCGGGCACCACGGGCGACCATTTTCAGCCATTCTTTTTGACGCGGACTGACTTGTCCGCGCTGGTTGGCTTTCAAGTCTTCTGCGTTGAATTCGAACATCCCTATTGGTCTTTTCTCTGCTCATCAAGATATTGAAAAACTTCATTTACATTTTTTTGTATTAACAATGCTAATCTTGATGCTATATCGATAAATTTCCGGGTATCTTCTTCACGCAAACCCTCGAGCTTAAGCATATTCAAATATCCTGTTACACTGGTAAGTGGTCCTCTAATCTCATGGAAGAACAAGGATAGAATTTCTTCATTTGATTTTCCACTGAAATCGAATTCAACATGTTCTTCATCCATCTTTCATGTCCTTTCATTCTACACTTCGATCTTCACTTCAACGATCCGATCCAATCGAAAATTCCGCTCTGCATTCCGCAGATGACAGTGCGCCTGCAAATAGACATAATCTGACAAACCCATAACCTGCTTGGGCGTGATCCAACGCTCAGACTCTTTGCCGTCACCATCGACGTAACGGATAAATATTGGCTTGTTGCTGTAGATCGCTTCGCCCAATTCTGTGGGCAACTGGATGCCTTCATTGGGCCACACCGGTGAATTGTAAATACCGATGTAATCATCCAATGGCTTGTTGAATTGTTTCAGCTGGTCCATCATGCCAAAGAAGATGCCGCGCGCGGTCAGAGCGTCATTCAAGGCACGGTGCATGTTCGTCATCGGCACGTGGAATGCCTCTGCGATGGAAAGCAGACTATATGAGGGCAGGTCAAAAAATTGACGCGCCAGGCTCAAGGTATCGATCAAATTCGGGATTTGGATCTCATGTCCCAGCCGTTTGAATTCACTATCCAGAAACTGAATATCAAACTGGGCATTGTGACAGACCACAACCGTATCACTTAACGCTCCCAATACCTTGGGAGCGATCTCCGCGAACAACGGCGCAGACTTTAGATCGTCATCAGTCAACCCGTTCGTGCTCGCCGCCCCCGGCGAAAGCGGAGATTCTGGATTCACCAATTGCTGATACTGTTCTTTGATACGTTTTCCTTCTGTGATAACAATTCCCACTTCACAGACACGATCACCGAACCAGGGCGAAAGCCCGGTCGTTTCAAGATCCAAAAAAGCAAACCGTGCGTTTGAAATATCGAACATAATAGCTAATTATACAGGTTACACTCATTTTAAAATGCAGGTGTAACCTTTTGTTCAGACTGAAAAAGTATCCCCCGCTGAAAATGTTTCGGATGCGCCGTTGCGATACAACGTCACAGCGCCAGCGCCATAAATATTCCAGGTATTATTTTCACCGTTGTTCAACATTCCGGTCCGTTCATCAATGCCGATCAGAGACACATTCGGAATTTTCTTCAAGAGTTTTGGCGCCCAGCTTTTTCCAAACGTATTGTGATGCGGCAAAACCAAAGAATTCGGGACAAGCTTCAAGCCCTCATGCACACGTCCCGCACTGGGGTCATAATAAAACTCACACATCACCATCGCGCCCGCACTGGAGCCCGCAATGACCGCGCCGTTACGATACGCTTCCATTGCGGCATCCCATGCCAGGCTATCTTTCAGTGTTTGACCAAGATAGTGTGTAAAACCACCCAGCAAATAGATCAACTTTGCATCGCGCAGAGACTGTGCGATATTTTTATCTTCGGCTCTAATCTTACTGAGCAATGAAACCGCAGACACATCCTTTGCACCCAAACTTTGAAACCAGCGGATGCCGTTATTCCCTGCACGTTGATGATTGTTATCAGGCGCAGCGGCAGTGGGGATGATACGGATCGGCGCATTGAATCCGCCAGCGAGTTCGATGGCTTGCAGATCGGGATCACGCATACGCCCGCCGAATTCCGCGCCGCCTTCCAAGAGTAAGTAGCCCATGCGTGAATCTTATCGTCTTTGATAATTGTATGCAAGCCAATAAATCCGTATAATGTAATCATCCCATTCAAGGAGAATAACATGGTGAATCGAAAAACCGGGGAGCATTTTGAAAGTCTGTTTGAATATGCGCCCATCTCATTGTGGGAACAAGATTACAGCGGCATCAAAAAATTCCTGGATGGGTTGCGTACAAGTGGGGTTAGTGATCTTGAAAAATATCTTGATGAAAATCCGCATGAGATCAACACAAGCCTGAAGCTCATCCAAGTGAAACATGTCAACAGTGAGACGCTCAACTTGTTCGGAGCAAAAGACGAAGCCGAACTACTCGCCAACCTCGATAAAATGTTTCGCGATGAAATGCGAACTCACTGGCGGTCTGAGTTGCTGGCATTGTGGAACGGGGAGAAAAGCTGGTCCGGAGACGGGATCAATTACCGGCTGGATGGCGAAGCGCTCCACATCCGCTTACATTGGCGTATTCTGCCCGAGTGCGAATCCACGTGGGACTGTGTGCTGGTATCCATCGAGAATATCACGGCGTTGAAAAAGGCGGAGCAACGCTTCCATAATTTATTCACGCACGCGCCGATCTCGTTATGGGAGGAGGATTATTCTGCGCTCAAACAGGAATTTGACCGCTTGCGTGCAGAAGGGGTCGTGGATTTGAAATCGCATCTCGCTTCGCACCCCAAAGCTGTTGACGGTTTCATGAGCCTGATCCGTGTTTTGGATGTGAACCAGAAAACGCTTGATCTGTTTGAAGCCAAAGACAAAGAAAATTTACTTGCCAATCTCAATAAAGTGTTTCGCGGTGAAATGAGCAGTCACTTTACCAACGAACTTGTGGATATGTGGAACGGCAAAACTTATTATGAGCGTGAAGGCGTGAATTACGCGTTATCGGGCGAATTGGTGAATGTGCATTTGCATTGGACGTTGATGCCTGGGCACGAAAAAGATTTCGATTGGGTGCTGGTGGCGCTGCAGGATATTACTGCGCGCAAGAAGGCGGAGGAATATCTGCGGTATCTGGGCACACATGATGTGATGACCGGTTTGTATAACCGTGCGTTCTTCGATGAAACCTTGCATCGGCTTGAGAGCGAGCGGCGTGACCCGATCAGCGTAATCATCATTGATTTGAATAATTTGAAAATAACAAATGACCGTTACGGTCATCAGGTAGGAGATCAATTGATCCGCCGTACAGGGGAAGTATTGAAAGCCAGCCTTGATGATGGCTATATTGCGGCACGCATCGGCGGCGATGAATTTTCGCTACTTCTGCCAGATACGAATGAACAGACTGCTTATGCCCTGATGGAACGCGTGGAATCACTGGTGGTGATGAACAATAAGTTTTATCGCGAGCCTGAGTTGAGTTTCTCACTGGGGACGGCAACCAGCAGACCAGGTTTGTCGCTTGAAAGAGTGATCAGCCTTGCTGATACTGAGATGTATACCAATAAAGGTCAATATTATCGCCGCCGCCGGGAAGATCAGTAAGGGCGACCCGCCCAGCGAGAGCAAAATCGTTGTTAACCCTGAAGGGTCGCCCTTACAATCTGTATTCATCGAACGGAACACCGTTCCAATGATTCTCCAACGCCTGTTTCACATAGGGAATGATATTTACAGGTAGTGCATCAATCTTCACCCAGCGTAAATCGTCACACTTCTCCGGTTCGGCGTTGAATAATTCGCCCTGCCACTTGCGAACATGCACGAAGAAATCCACACGCTCATCATCTTCGATGCGATGCATAACGGATGAAAAGACCATATCATCCATCACCAGATCGACACCCACTTCTTCCTTCGCTTCGCGAATGGCTGCTGCCATGACAGTTTCACCGCCATCCAAATGACCGGCAGGGACGCTGTATTCGCCATCACGAAATCCAGTGTTGAAACGGCGCAGTAATAATATTTGATTCTCACGCAAGAAAAACAAGTGCACGGTGACGGGGAAAGAGGCGCGGGTCATTGGAAATATTTTTCCCAGATGCGTTGCTTCTGTTCTTGGGGAATAAATGACGCTTCATATGCAAAGCGGTTACAAGTGACGATCTCGTCCAGGCTCATACCCAGCACTTCATGCGCAATACGATATTCGTTATTCAAATTTGTCTCCAATACTTCGGGGTCATCCGAGTTGATCGTTACCTTCACATCCAGATCAAAAAGTTTTTTTAGCGGATGTTCTTCAATCGTTATTACAGAACTGGTGAGGTAATTGCTCCAGGGATTCACTTCGAGCGTAATATTGCGCTCTTTGATCAACTCCACTGCTTTCATATCTTCAATGGAATGGATGCCATGTCCGATACGGTCAGGCTGGAAATTGTTGATCGTATCGATCACATACGATGCGGGCGTATCCTCGCCAGAATGAATGGTAACTTTCAAACCTGCATCTTTTGCCTTCAGAATGGGTTTGACAAAGTCCTGGATAGGGTAAAACCTTTCACCATCGGCAAGATCAACTGCCTGAATATATTGTTTGTTGCGAATCGCCCAATCAACAGTCTTTACACATGAATCAGCACCCATGCTTCGCGAGGTAATGGCTATATAGCCAATTGCCATATCAAATTCTTTTTCGGCGCGGGCTTTGGCGCGCAAGAGAGCTTCGAGACAGGCATCCCAATCGAGGTTATGTCCATGAAACGCCCAATCGGGTGAGAAGCGGACCTCGAACAGTTTGATATTCTGTTTGGCAGAATCTTCGAATAATTCCCAGGCGATACGTTCCACAACTTCTGGCGAGGTGATGCTATCCTGGAAAATACTAAAGGCTTTCAACACCGCTTCGAGGCTTTGCATCTGCTCATAGACTTTGACATGCTTATCCAATTCGCTGACTTCGTACGCAGGTAATTTCAAATTGGATGCTTTCGCGACATCAATGATCGTCTGTGTGCGGATCGCGCCTTCGAGGTGGATATGGATTTCCGTTTTGGGAATATCGTTATATTTTGGGTCAAAGTTTTTCATAAGAGCCTGCCTGTTTGTTCGATTTTACACCTGTAAATGTAGGGGCGAAGCAATGCTTCGCCCCTACATCCCCAATCTCAATGCGGCTTGCAACAAGACATTCGCGCCGTTGACGCAATCTTCCCATTTCGTAAATTCCTTGGGCGAGTGACTCGTTCCATTGACCGATGGAACAAAGATCATGCCTACGGGGCATAAGTCCGCGAGGGATTGCCCATCGTGACCAGCGCCGGAGGTCAGTGAGGTGTGAGTTAATCCCAGATCGTCGGAGGCTTCGACATATGCGCGCTGAACTTTATCGCTCATAAGGCTGGGGGAATGATTGCCGAGATTTTCATACTTCAGTTCCAAGCCAAAACGTATCGCCTCTGTATTTGCCAACAATAACAACGCCGCATCGAGGCGCTTGAACTCGTCTTCATTAGGTGAACGGAACTCCAGCGACACATCCACGCGCGCAGGGACGATGTTGAACGCGCCGGGCGCAAAGTCCATTTTGCCGATGTTTACCACACAGTTTGGAAAATCCTTCATCACCATCTCACGCGCCGCAAGTGTGAATGCGCTCGCGCCCAGCGACGCATCGAGTCGGTCATCCATTGTTGTTGAGCCGGCGTGGTCCGCGCGCCCTATGAACGACAATCGATACGACCAAATCCCTACTATCGCAGAGACCACACCAATATCAATCCCTGCACTCTCTAATCGTTTACCCTGCTCGATGTGCAATTCCAAATAACCCGCAAACGAATCTTTTGGGCGCACCGCGCTCAACATGCTTTCATCAGACAAGCCCGCGCGCTGCATTCCTTCAACTAAATTATCCCTTCCACCACGCGGAGATTGCAACATCTCTGGATGAAGGTGACCAGCGATCGCCGCGCTCCCAAGCAGACCGACTAACGTACCCTCTTCGTCGGTGAAGTCAATCGCTTCCAGATTCGCATGGAGTTTGATCCCGTTTTCTTTGACCGTTCTCAACACTTCGAGCGCGGCAATGACACCGAGGGCTCCGTCGAAACGTCCGCCGTTGGGGACGGAGTCGAGGTGGGAACCTAGGATCAAAGTTTGGTCTCGATACGCCCCGCCAGAATCATGCGGGGCTACTCGACCAGCAGATGCAAGAAATGCAGAATGATTGCCTGCGCCATCGGTGCGGAAGTCTAGGCCTGCGCGTTCGATCTCTTCACGCAACCATTTGCGCGCCGCGAGATGTGCCTCACTGAAGGTGGGACGGTTCACACCGCCTTCGGCTGTCGCACCAATCAAGGCTAATTGATTAAACGAAGCAAGCATTCGGTCAGAATTGACACGCAGGTCTTTCGTCATGAGGAATCTCCTTGCGTAAGAAAAGATGTCGGAGGGCTGTCTATTGGTCGATTATAAAGTGACTGTCACCTATGCTAAAGGAAAACAAATGGACTTCAAACTGACGATCTTCTCTGATTACATATGACCATGGTGCTATGTCGGCCAGGGTGTGGTCGAGAAACTGAAAACTGAATACAACGTGGATGTGGAATGGCGTCCGTTCTATTTGCGACCAGATACGCCGCCTGAAGGCATGGAACTGCCTGATTACATCAAGCAGGCGCGCACGAATGGTTCAGAGGAACGCCTGCGTTCGATCGCGAATGCGTATGGGATGGAGTTCGAATCGACGGAACGAATCTACAACACGCGCATTGCACATGAAGCTACCGAGTATGCGCGCGAACACGGTAAAGGCAATGAGTTCCATAAGATCGTGTTTCGTAAAGTGTATGCCGATGGACAAGACCCAAGCAATTGGGATGTGTTGCGCTCTGCTGCGGAAGAAGTTGGCTTGAATGC
>Ga0180074_1000111_pt1 | contig 16507 bp, 13 predicted proteins | sample EasRiv366_16_10D_FD_121773 | JGI IMG/M metagenome (GOLD analysis project Ga0180074, IMG submission 121773) | Soil microbial communities from meander-bound floodplain in the East River, Colorado, USA - East River metaG ERMLT366_16_10D | ecosystem: Environmental > Terrestrial > Soil > Floodplain ...
TCGGCATCGAAGTAATCATAGCCAGGTTTATAGGTTCCAGCGATAACACCTTCGGCAATACCAGCATAGATCGGTCCCCACACCCAGTACGGAGCGGTGAGACAGGCGTCCACTTTGCATGAGCCGTACCAGTCATAGGTCACACCATATTTGCCTTTTTCCTGGGCCACATCGGCAACAGCCGGGGTATCTGCACCAGTGAAAACGACATAAGCACCAGCATCAAATAAGGAGGCGGCTGCTTCCTTTTCGATGACAGGATCATGCCAGGTATTGATCCAGCGCACATCCAATGTACACTCAGGGCAGGTCTTGCGCATGCCCAAAGCAATGGCATTGCCCAGACGAATTTCTTCGGGGATCGGGAAAGTTGCCATATAGCCGAGTTTGGTCTCACCATCGGCCTTGGCGCGCGCACCCGCTAACATGCCCGCGAGATACTTCATATCTTCCATCGCACCCATCAGGTTACCAAAGTTGGTGAAATTGGACTTGATGCCTGTGAGATGAATGAACATGGTGTCAGGGAACTCACTGGCGACGGTCTCCATCGGATCCCCAAAACCAAATGAAGTACCAAAGATCAAATCAAAGCCCTTGCGAGCCAGAGAGCGGAAAACCTGCTCAGAGTCAGCGCCCTCAGGCACATTCTCAATATAAGCAACATGGGTATTAGGGACATTCTCTTCTACATACAGTAGGCCTTCGTAATGAGCCTGTGACCAACCGCCATCGTCATGCGGTCCGATCAAGACCATTGCGATATTGAACTTGCCATCCTCAACCTCGGGGATTTGGAATCCAGAAGCGGGTGCTTCTGTAGCGACAACCGGTGGTGCTTCCGTGGCAACAGCTGGCGCTTCTGTTGCAGCAGCGGGCGCTTCGGTGGCCGGGGCTCCGCAAGCAGACAGTATCACCGAAAGAACTGTCAACAAAACAAAAACCTGCAAAAGTGACTTACGCATTTCTACTCCTATTTTGTGTGATTGATGGACAAAACGAACAGCAAGGCGATCCATACTTGTTTCAGGCAACCTCCTTCCGATACTTAACTTGTTCGACAAATTGTCTACACAAGTGTATTTTATCTCAAAAGCCAACTACTTCATTGTAGAGTAAATCTGACCGCAAAAGCAAGTACATTACTCACAAATCACAGGCGAACATGTTCTGGATTTTTTCCAACGCTGCGCTTCGTTCCAAGCTGGGAGTTGTTTCTGCTCCGATTCTTCTCCACAACCGACAAAGCATCCGTCCCATAACCTCTTGCGAGACTTCGTAAGAACGTACCGATAAATCCACTGCACGCTCCCAATCCCCCACATGAGCATAGCCCTCAATGAAAACAAACTGTTCGGCTGGCTCAAAAGGATGGTCACTCAATGATAATGCGCTTTCGCCATATTTCACAACTGAATCCCAATCTTTAAACTGACGGGCAAGATCCGCTTTTTCGAAGTAATAACAAAAATCGTGCTCTGGTTCGGGGCCATAGACAGTGGGCATCTGCGCACGCGGTTCATTGACGATCAAGTTTGGGTCGGAGATATTCGCGGAAAAACGCATCAAACTTTGTTCCGGTATTAAGCGGTTCAGGCGTTCGATATCCGCATCAAGGATTCGCAAGCAGCCGGGCGGCGCATAATACATCGCCAGAGTCTGTGATGTGTTCCCATGAAACTCACCTGCCAGATAATCATAATAGATCGGAATACCCATACTCAGTTCAGGCAGGGCATTCTTCAATCTGGTCGTTGGGTAGAACAGCAGATACTCGATCTGGTCCGTGTGATTATCAGGCGCATAGATCCAATTCAATGCTGAGCTCAGTGAATTATCGGCGTAATAATCCAACGCACCTTCATTCAACAACACTAGTGTATTTGGCTTTAGCCCCGGGGCACGCCAAGTCATTTGCCAGAACAAGTCTTTTTGGATCTCCCAATCCTGTTGATAATCACGCGCGGATAAATATTGCCTCCCCGCCGCCAAACTGACCAGCGTGACCAGCAACACGATCCGTAGTTTTTCCCAGGGAATCAACCCGATCAGCCCGCCAAAGATCAAGCTGACGCCGAATGCAAATGGCAACGTAAAACGATTCGCGGGCCACGCCAGGGACGGAGTAAAGTTGACCAACCAGAAGGGCCAGCCAGAAAGGAACACTGCCAACAATCCCAGACTAACAATCCAGGATGCATCGATCAAGTTCTTGCGAGTTGTTTGCAGTTCGTCACGCTTAATAAAAAGAAAGCCAGCTGTTGCAACAAGAACAACCATCGCAACAACGAAATAATAAATGTTCATCACGCTTTGAATATTTGCAACATCCGGCAATTCAAACATTTGCAACCAGGCATCTTTCAGCACCAAGCGCAGGCTGAGCAAAATACTCTTCGTTAATTTCTGCAACGCTTCGATCGGCGTAGACTTCAACTGACTTGTCAGTCCCATACCGTAGACCTGATTGTTGAAAACAAACAAACGGAAGAGAACAGAAAGGATGAACACACCTAAATAAGGCAGCCACAATTTCAGAGTACGTATGATGCGTTCACGTAGTGTCAGCACTTCATCGCGCAATGCAACCAGAATCACCCCAATCCGCACCAGCTCAAGCACATAAAAATATTCCATCATCCACAAATTGAGTGCAGAAAAGAGCATGCCGGTAATCATCCACGCCCAATAACGCTTCGGTGAATCCATCGCCTGCAACATACATAAGAGCGAACATAAAAAGAAAAACAACACAATATAAAAATGGCAATAAAGATATGCTGCTGAGTTTTGATTGAAACCGGGGTAGACCAAAAAAAGTAATGCCACACCCAAAGCAGATTGCGACTTCCCCATCCATAATTTTGCCACGATTGCATACACCACCACCGCTCCCGCCCAACGCCAAATCAGCGCGAACATTTGCCAATACGCGGGTACCTGTGGAATGATCCGCGTGGTGAGCTGATGCAACAGGCCCCACACCGGACGGTTCGTGGAAAAATAACGCGTCAACGCTTCAGAGCCAAGCTGATAGCGGATCCAAGTGATCGGCAGTTCATCCCAGTAGAAGCCCAATTGAAAGATCAGCAAGCCATAAGCCAGAAAGGCAACGATGAAAAGTAGGATGGATGGACGAAGATACTTCATAAATGTTATTGGACGGGACATGTAAGCATTTGCTGGATGTTATCCAACGCAGCGCTTCGCTCTACGCTTTCAACTGTTTCTGTTTCGATGCGTTTCCAAAGCTGACACAACAACGGTCCGACGTACTCCTTCGAGACCTTATAAGACACATTCGATAATTCCAAAGCGCGCTCCCATTTCCCAGCATGGGCATAACCTTCGATAAACACAAAACGTTCAACCGGGTTATTGGGGAAGTCATCCAACTTAAAAGCCTGGTTACCTAATTTTACAACTTCATCCCAATCCCCGAACTGGCGCGCCAACTCTGCCTTTTGGAAGTAATAACACCAGCCATGTTCAGGTTCAGGTCCGTAAATTTCCGGCATCACTGCGGAGGGTTCACGCAGAATTCTGTCAGCGTTGGATAAAGTTGAGGCTTCACGCATCAGGCTCTCGTCCAGAATGAAGCGGTTCTTCACATCCAAAGAAGGGTCGAGCAGACGCAAACAAGCGGGCGGGTCATAATAAAAAGCAAGAGCGTCCGATGTATTACCGTTGAATTCTCCGGCGAGGTATCCATAATGGATGGGGATATCCGCTTCAAGCGCAGGCAGGGATGAGCCAAGGCGGTTGGTGGGGTAAAAGATGAAGTAATCCATATTCGTGCTTTGATCGGTCTTGTAGATCCAATTCAAAGGCGCGCTGAGCGAGTTATCGGCATTGAACAATAATTCTTCGTTCATCAGCAGAAGTGTATCTGGTTTGATGCCGGGCGCACGCCACGATAACTGCCAGAAAAGATTCTTTTGCGATTGCCAATCGCGTAGATATTCCACGGACCACAAAAATTGTCTGCCTGCCGAAAGCGCAACAAAAAGCATGGCAACAAAATATTTGATGCGTATGGGCAGAAACTCAATCAGCCCCAGCAGCAGAAAACACGCGCCAAACATGAATGATAACAACGCGCGGTTCGCAGGGAAGCCCAGCGTCACGGGGAGATTCGTCACCCAATAGGGAACGCCGCCCAGCAGGAGCATGATCGCGCCAAGACTGACCAGCCACCAGGCATCACGTTTTTGATCTGGATTTGTTTGATCATTCTGTAAGTGGTTGAACAAAAAGATAAAAAAGCCAACGGCAAGCACAACAATGACATAAACCGCGCTTGTACGTACACCATTGACGTTAGGATTCGGGAATTGAAATATCTGCGCCCATGCACCAACCGCCGCAACCCACAAACCGGAGAGAACTTGCATGACAAGTTGCGTGAAGGTCTCCACCGGCGCACGGACAAGTTCATCGGTGAGACTGTATCCAAAACCCGGATGGCTGTACACCAGCGACCTGTAAAGCATGACAAAGGTGATTACGCCAATATAAGGCAACCACGCTCTGAATGCTTTTATGAAGCGCTCTCGGTTTGTCAGCGGCTCATCACGCAGGGATATAAAGATAATGACGGGTCGCATGAACTCGAGTAAAAAGAAATATTCGAACATCAAAAGATGCAAAGCTGAAAAGATCATGGCAGGAATAGTCCTGCCGCGCAGCATGAAATGAAATGAGATCAGTAGGAAGAACAGAACAATGAAGAAATGCGAATATACATAACTGACCCACTGCTGGTTGAAACCGGGATAAATCAACACGAACAATGAAAGTAAAAACGCAAGATCCTTGCGGCGCGGGAATAATCTTGCCATTACCAGCCAAAATGCGCCCGCACCCGCCCAGCGCCAGAACATGGCGAACAATTGCCAGTAGGCTGGCTTGAGTGGAAGAACGTAAGCGCTCAGTTGATAAAGCCACGCCCAGACGGGACGTGAATCGGAAAAGTATTTTGTGGTCGCTTCTGTGCCAAGTTGATAACGGATCCAGGAAATGGGCAGGTCATCCCAATAAAAACCCAACTGCCAAAAGAATATTCCATAGGTACACAGTGTTACAAAGAGTAACATAAGCGGGATGGCAGGTTCGTTTGTGCGGACGGATTTGAGCAGGTTTCTCATAAACTGATTCTTTTTCAACTGCAAAGGAACTGGCTAAGGTTTTCTCAAAATTATCTATGTCAAGCGAAAGATCAAACCTTCTTTGGACTCACGCACTAGCTGAAACCGGGGATGTTTGACGAAAGCCTGGTTGCCTTGTGGATATAGATGGACAACCCATATCGTTCTGGGCGTCTGCGTATACGACTCCATAATTTTTTCGATGACATGGTCAGTCACCGCTTCATTGAACGGATTGAAAAAGGATAACACATTGGCATCGGGCGGCAATGTGTATTCCGTGGCATCCATATGGATGACTTCGAATTCCGATCTACTTGTGGATTTCTGCCTGAATATCTCAAGATTCTTTTGGCAGATTTCAACCAGGTCCAGTGAGAACTCAATGCCAATAACCTTTTTGAAACCCAGCTCTGCCGCCAGGCACATTGCCTTGCCTTTGCCGCTTCCGTAATCAACGAAACAACTTTGCGAGACGACAACATCCAAGCCAGAGAACACCTTTTGAAAAACATAAGCGTTGACGCCTTCATAATACGTGCCAGAGGCTTTGTTCACCGAATCGATTTCCAAGTTATCGAGGCGTTCGGTATTGATCGTGTCGATCTGATAGCGTCTGTCGAACAACAGGTCAGAGACGATATATCGAAAAGTGGTGATCGGACCAACTTTAAATATATTACGAAACACCCGCGCGATATTAGCGGCGTTAATCAGGCGAAAAATCGAGGTCATTCAGTTGGCTCCGAGGTTTTCATTCTATAGACTTTTTGCATAAGTTTCTTTGTCCGCTAACACTTGCACCTAACGCAAGTGCAGGTGTCTACGCCAATCTGCGCTAATCTTATAAAAAGAAGCGAATAGCTGGCGACAATATATTCGTGACAACTACAGCAGGTGTATGCGAGATGATCTGCTTCATCCACGATACCCGGTCAAACAAGCGGGCGGTGGGCATAAGCACTTTGCCTGGGATGAAATAGCGGCAAGGCTCGAGGACTTCCGTCCCCCAGCCTTCCTTGAAATGGTTCAAGCCGTGATGATGCCGGGCGGACTCACCCATATTAAACCATTGATAGCCTTCCCCAGCGGCATCTTGAATTATTTTCCAGAGCAGCCAGTGCGTTGGGTGATGAGTGGTATTCGAGTTCACCGCTGACCACGCATAATAGACTTCGTTATGCGTCCACAAGGTGAACATGGCGCCGACGATCTTATTGTTAATCCGTGCCAGATAGATTCGCACCGAACCTTTGGGATAGCGGGTAAACAGTTTTTGAAAAAGTTTGCGTGTGTGAGGGATAAAACCGTGCTTACCGGCATAGATACTCACATACAATTTATAAAACGGATCGATGAACGTCCCATCCGTATCCACGCTCAGTTCCATATCCTTCAAGGCATCCGTTTTACGCAGGATCCTTTTGTAGTCACGGCTGAAGGTGTTGAATATTTTTTCAGTGTCCGTATTCAAAGGCACGCGAAACGTAAAATCTAATTTATCAATGAAAGGCAGAGTTGTAGAATCAGAGACAGGCAATGCTATCGGTGACAAAACTTCCGCAAATTGTGCTGCGGCTGTTTTTGTTTTGATCACATCCAGCAAGGCATTCAGCACCGGCATTGAATCATACAAGGGACCGATATAACTGGGAAACGGACTGGTCACATAATGCGCGCCGCCGAGCAGCGGTTTGCTAAAAAACAGCGGACAGATCCCCGCAACTTTTTCATCTTCGAACGCGATCAGGTGTTCAAGAGCAACGCCATACGCATCTCGCAAAGCCAGTGCCCATTCCAGGTCATGCCCAAAACGAGACTCGGGGTGACGGGCAACATAGGCTGTATACGCCTCATATAATTCCGCGTTGATGGACTGGACCTTGATCATGACTACGCCACCCCGCGGATCAGACTCGGACCGAGAAGCTGCACCATTGGACCTGGAAGCATTTTCCACGCCTGAATGGCAAACTGAAACTTGGGATTCTTTTGATTCAAACCGGGCAAATGATCACCCTTGCGCAGGTGATACCAATACGCCAAAGGCACCTTGCGCGGACGCCATTTCATTTTGAAAGTCTCATTGCCTGAACCGTTCAAGCTCCGCCCCATATCACAGATGCGCATGCCTTTGTTGCAATAGTGTTCGAGCATGTTCCAATATAAACACTCACCTGCATACTCGGCACGATAAGTTCGTAAAATATTTGCGTGCAAATTTGAAGCGGTATCACCGTGATAGACCAGCACCGCACTCCCAGCCAGGGCGCCGCTTGCAGACCGCACCACAACAAATTCCAGTTGATCACCCAGCAGGATTGCCATTTCACGCAGGTACTTTTTTGAATGATACGGTGACCCAAGTTCGTGCATGCTTTGTGAAAGGGCAGCGTAGGTTTCATCCAACAAGTCGAGATGCCCAAACTTGATGGTGAAACCTTTTCGTAATGCCTGGCGTGTGTGTTTGCGATGTTGCGAACCCAAACTTTTCATCAAATCTTCGGGATCGGAGGGCAAGTCAATGAGGTAGGTAGCATACACCGGGTTTTGAATCCAGGATGAAGGCGGTATGTTGTCATCTTCAATAAAACGAGTGACGGTATATTCAACATCCAATTCATTAGCAAGCGTTTGAGCCGCTTGCAAGAGTACATCGCGCGCCTGAATGGAAGAAAAGGCAAACCCACCAAAGGAGCCGTAAGGTGAAGTGGCTAGATAATTCCCAAAGATGGGATGATGAATATGCGCGAGTGCAAGAATGCCCAAGGTTTCATTTCCATCCACGGCTTCATAACGATAGATGCGATAGCCATAGATTCTCTCAACTAAATGAGACCATGCATCCAATGCAGTGAACGTTGCGGTAGACCACAGTGCCGCTGGCACATGCAGTTCCTGATCGGGAGTCAACTTGTTGATCTGCATCTCAGCCATGCAAATCCTTTTGGGACACGAGCATTTCGTCGTAGTATGCGCCCAGCGATGAAACAGGAAAATGCTGAAGCAAAGATTTTAGGAATCCAGATTTATTGCGGAGAAAAGGCAGAAGCTGCGGATTAGGTATCAGGTCCCGTATGAGGCGGGCGGATAATTGCGGCTTCACCAATTCATACGGATGCAGAAAGATGGATGGGCTCAGTCCGCGCTTCAAATCCCGTTCGATGAATTTGAGGATCTGTGTACCCAGCAATCCAATGCTGAAACTCGATCCATACGGAAATTCACCACTGAATAGAAGATTGAAAGTGAATGCGCGCGGCGCGGCGTAGATGTCGTTGTTACCGCGCCATCTCATCGTGCTAACGGGAATCTCCCAAACATTTCCCTTACGCACCAATATTCCGGCAGGCGCGTAAATGGATGAACTATAGGCAAATCCATTTTCTTCAAGCAGCTGGTAAGCAGCTTCATCGATGCCGATCATGGGCGCACGATAACCGCGTACAGCGAATTTTTTTCGCCAGGCGGCTGAAGCACGTACATCTTGTGCAAGCTCGTCCACGTTCTTCAACGGGCGGTGGATGTGACAATGCAATCCAAGCTCATGCTTGGCAGCCAGGATCTTCTGTGGCACTTCGGGATACCACCCGGCAATTTCACCAACAAGAAAAATGCTGGCTTGAGAACCGTTCAATTGTTCGAGGATGGGGTCGAGCGCACGCAGCGTAAACCCGCCATCCAGTTCACGACGTTGGCGGGAATCGCTGAGGTTGTCATAATGGCGAAAGAGTGCAAACCAGGGTTCATAATCAATACTGAGAAGCACGCGGGGAGTTATGGACATCGGGCGCAATTATAAACGGGGAACGGATGTAATCAGCGGATTGGGAAGGCTGACAAAATAATATTGGGTGGCTTCCTGAGGAAGCCACCCAACTCCAAAGCTGCGCAACACTAAAACTACTGGACAATCCACGTACCGGTTTCGCCTTTCAACGCCCGACCGATATTCTCAGGGTTTGTGATCAACGCCTGCTTGCCGCCATTCTCAAGGAACCAAATGATCGCTTGAATTTTCGGAGCCATCGAGCCTTTGGCGAAATGCGTGCCCTCAGCAAGATATTGTTTGGCTTCGGCAACTGTCATTTTATCAAGCCACTTCTGCTCAGGCTTGCCAAAGTTAATCGCAACCTTTTCAACGGCAGTAGAGATGACGAACAGGTCAGCCTTTATTTTTTGCGCCAATAAGCTGGAGGCATAATCCTTGTCAATGACTGCCGCAATGCCGTGATAATTACCATCGCCGGGGTCAACAACGGGAATGCCGCCGCCGCCCACCGTGATGGTGATGATGCCGCGTTCGAGCAGAGTTTCGACGGTCTCCAACTCGACGATCTCACCCGGCATGGGCGACGCAACGACTCTTCGCCACCCGCGGCCTGCATCCTCGACGATAGACCACCCTTGCTCATCCTTGCGACGCTTGGCTTCGTCCGCATCCATAAAGCCGCCGATCGGCTTGGACGGATTCTGAAAGGCGGGATCATCTTTATCCACCAATACCTGCGTAATGACAGTCACTACTTTTTTCTTGATGCCACGTTGATAAAGCTCATTCTGTAAATTTTGTTGCAAGGCATAACCGATCGCGCCCTGGCTATCCGCGCCGCATACATCCAACGGGACTTCGTGCATCCCTTCCACTTTCGCGGCAATTTCAGAACGCCTCAAGATGAACCCAACTTGCGGACCATTACCGTGACCAATCGCCACATCCCAGCCTTGCTCGATCATATCGGCAATGTGGAAGGTGGTCTGTTTGGCAGCCTGATATTGGTCTTCAACTGTTTGATGTGCCTTATCGGCGATGAGTGAGTTTCCACCGATGGCGATTACTGCGAGTTTGTTTGCCATATGTACTCCTTATTTAGCCACAGAGAACACTGAGACATCTGAGAAAAAACTCAAAAGCTCTGTGATCTCTGTGGCAAATGAATCTACGACATGGTAAGTGCCATCACAGCTTTCTGCGCGTGGAGGCGGTTCTCAGCTTCATCGAACACCACCGACTGCGGACCATCCAACACTTTGCTGGTCACTTCGATGTCGCGGTCAGCGGGCAGCGGATGCATATAGATGGCGCCTTCTTTGGCAACTTTGAGCTTGGCATCATCCATGATCCAATCTTTGTACATATCCTGAAGTTTCTTGCCTTCAACTTTATCGTTCGTTGTCAACAGGGGACCCCAGGATTTGGCGTAGATCACATCGGCATCCTTACAGGCTTCGGTCATGCCATCCTTGCTGTCAATGATCTCGAAGTTGGTACCAGCGATCTTTGCTTGTTCCTTCGCCTGCTCGACAATATCAGGCATCAAGGAGAATTCAGGCGGATATGCCAAGGTCACATCCATGCCGAAGCGTGGCATTTGGAGAATGAGCGATTGCGGCACAGAGATCGGCTTGAGATAGGATGCGGCATACGCCCATGAAACGACGATCTTCTTCTTGCGCAGATCCTTGCCCTTCTTCTCCATGATGGTCATCAAGTCAGCCAAACATTGGAAGGGATGATATACGTCACATTGCATATTCAGCACTGGCGTGCGGCTCGATTTTGCAACCGCGTTCAGATATTTGTTGCCATCGCCGTAGTCACAGTGACGGATGGCAATACCATCGAAATAGCGTCCGAAGATCTCACCGATCTCAACCGGTGTATCGCCATGTGAAATTTGAGTTGTATTTGAGTCGATAAAAGCGCCATGCCCACCCAATTGCGCCATGCCCGCTTCGAACGATCCGCGCGTGCGCGTGGATGAGAAGAAGAACAACATCGCCAGCACCTTATCGCGCAGATAGGGATGTGGCTCACCCAAAGCACGTTTACGTTTGAGATCCCAGGCTACTTCCAGAACAGTTTCGACTTCTTCTTTCGTGAAGTCCAGGTCGCCGATAAAATCGCGACCTCTGAAATTGGTTTGCATATTAATAGTCTCCTTGTTTATATTTTTATATTCTTCGCGTTGAGCGGAGCGAGCCGATAGGCGAGTGCAGTCGAAACGCTATAGCTTGCTGAACCTGTTCTTCGACTGCGTGGCGCCAACGAACGGCGCCACTCCGCTCAGAACGAAATACTTTATGTTGACACTCTTAAAATCTCACCATCCACAAACTTGCCATTATCCCAAAACAAACGGATGCCTTCGCAATAATCAAAATGCGCACCCCAGGCAACGTGATCAGCATCAGGCAAACACGTCACGGCACCCATCTCCAGAACGCCACCGTGATTGACTATCAACGCAGCACGTCCATCCATTAGATAATTGGCAAGCTTGGTATAGATTTCAACGAGTCGTTGGGCATATTCAGTGGCAGCTTTCCCTTTGCGGACAACTTGCGCATACTCCACAAGAGAAAGTGGCCAAGGTGCTTCGCGTTCGACATCATTGCCGTAGGAACTCATCGTTTCATTGAAATCATCTACGGCAAAACCCATCGCGATGGCCGTCTCGATCGCACGCGGCAACGTAGATGTGACCACACGATCAAACGGACCGAGGTTCTGCCCCACGAGACGGGCAAGCGTGACACCCGGTTGATTCAGATGGTCGCCGGGTTTTGAGCGGATGGAATGGCGGCGGATTTCAATGGTTTTCATAATGCACGTATATTGGTAAACAAATACCCAGGTAGACACATTTTTTCGTGTTTACCTGTATACGTGTTTACTTGTCTCCTTGGTTACTTTATCAACGACGGCAGGATCGCATAAAACTCCGTCGCTTTGACCATATCATCCAATGACACAGAATCGTTCACGGTGTGTGCGGTCTCTTCATCACCAGGACCAAAGCCTATCGATGGAATCCCAGCTTTGCCAGCCCAGTAGATGCCGTTCGTGGAGAAATTCCACTTGCCACTGGGGGCGGAGGGCAAACCGATTTGTTCACGTGCCAGCTGTCCCGCACGGACGAGCGCGTGATCTTCATCCAATGCCCACGCGGGGAAATATTTATCTACGGGGAAAACAAATCCCGTATAGGATGGTTCGTCATAAAAGAGTTCTTCAAGCTTGACGCTGTCTTTATATTCAGCAGGAATCAACGCTTCGACCTGTGCCCGAACCCCTTCCTTGGTTTCCCCGAACGTCATACGGCGGTCAATGAAAATGACGGCTTCATCGGGCACAGCGTTGATGGATGGCGTCTGGACATGCATATCGCTGACGGTGATCTTGCCGTGACCAAGGAACGGATGATCGCCAAGCTGCGGCTCAAGATCGCGAATACCTGCGATGACGGGCAGCAACTTATAGATGGCGTTATCGCCGAGATGATTAGAGGCTGCATGCGCAGATTTGCCCTTGGCTGTGACCTTCATTTCAAGGCGACCTTTATGCCCGCGATACGTGAGCATTTTTGTGGGTTCACCGATCACGACAAAATCAGGTTTGATGCCAGGGTCAACTTCAACGAAAGAATTAGGCGCGATGCCGTCGCACCATTCTTCCATATTCCCGCAATAGTAAACCGTCCAGCCTTCGAGCAATCCCAAGTCACGCGCGATCGCGAGTCCATAGAGCATGCCGGGCGTAGAACCTTTTTCATCACATGCGCCGCGCGCATAGAGCACACCATTTTCGACCTTGCCTTTGAACGGATCCCAACTCCATGAGGCGGGGTCGCCCACGCCCACGGTATCAATGTGAGAATCATAGACCATGATACGCTTGCCGTTACCAATGCGACCTATGGTATTGCCCATCTTATCAAAGCGGACTTCATCGAAACCAAGTTTCCGCATCTCGGCTTGGATGCGCTCACCCACCGGACCGATCTTTGAATCCATGCTGGGGATTTCGCAGATCTCCAACATGAATTGGATGATCTCTTCGCGTGAACTGTTTACCCGTTGTTGTATTTCATTTAGTTTGTTTGTCATGATTACTCCTTCTTACTTAGCCACAGAGTTCACAGAGAGCTCTGAGATTCTTTTTTTTTTGAGATTCAGAGAACGAAGCGTTTGATACCGTCTTTAACCATTTTCGAATTGAAATTAATGAGCAAGCCAACTTTCTTGCCGGTCAATTTCATGTAGGATAATATTTGAGCTTCAAATATAGGGTCATGTCTTTCAACGCTCTTGAGTTCAAGAATAACAGTGTCTTCCACCAGCAAATCAATAAAATACTCACCTATTGAATTGCCCTTATATTCCACCGGGATTTTCACATTCTTTTCCACTTTCAAGCCATTAAGACCCATTTCAATAACCATTGCTTCTTTATACAATTTCTCCAACAATCCAGGACCAAGACGTCTATGAACTTCGATGGCACAGGCAATGATCTTGCGCGTTAGCGGATCATCTTGAATTGAAATCTTTTTGATTGGCATATTTTTGACAACCATATCATCCTCATCTGATCAATCGCCATGGACAACTACCACAACCATCACTTAGCCAAAACTCAAAATCTCTGCGCACTCTGTGGCTAAGCATTTCCTACCCGGCGATTGACGTGAAAATGGAAATATCCCGGAATGAAATAGCTCACCGAATAATCCACTACCGTGCCTTTGGCATCGAACAACTGCGAAACGAAACGTAATAACACATCATCGCGCTGGATCTCGAGTGGCTTCGCCACATCGGCAGGCGCGTTCGTTGCACCGATCACTGCACGTGAGATTCCAAGCTTATCGCCGCGCGCGATCAAAAAGTCCAACACCGAGCCGGTGAAATTGGACGGCAACTCAGCAGGGTCAAGGATCTTAGCTGGTAGCGTATCAACCAAATAGGCGGCAGGACGCCCATCGGCACGGATCACACGTCGGACACGGGTGAGGCGGGTTCCTTCCGCCACGCCAAGACCTGCGGCGTTCTCTGCATCCGCATTTACCTGCTCGACATGCAGATCACTGATCATGATCGGCAAATTCATGCGGCGCGCCATCGTCTCGAGACTCTCCAACACCTCAAGTCCCGCATCGATCACTGGCACCTTGCCCACTACATACGTGCCCGAACCCTGACGCCGTCGGATCAAACCCTGCGTCTCAAAGGTACGCATCGCTTCACGCAGGGTGGCACGCGAGACGCCCATTTGTTTCGCGAGTTCAGGTTCGTTCAACAAACGCTGACCCGCAGGTGTACGCTCGATCAACTTGGCAAGATCAGCTTGCAAGCGTTGAAAAGGAAAATTATGCATTAGCCCTCCAAAACAGGAATGAATCTAAATTTCGTCACATCCACCAGACCTTTATCCGAAATGCGCAACTCGGGGATCACCACGAGCGCCAGTAAACTCAATTGCATATTCGGGTTATTCAATTCACTACCGCACAGCTTAAAGCCATCCAGCACCGTATCGGCTTTCTGCGCCACGATATTTGCGCGCTCCTTCGACATCAAGCCCGCGATCTGCAGCTCCACCAGCCCCACCACTTTGCCGTCCAACACGACCACCTGACCGCCGCCGCACTTCACCAGTGCATTCGCGGCAACCGCCATGTTTTCATCATCCGTACCGACCACGATCATATGATGGCTGTCATGCGCCACCGTCGAACCGATCGCACACTTCCGCGTAAACTCAAAGCCCTTCACCAACCCCACCGTCACCTGCCCGGTTGCGCGATGACGTTCCACCACCGCAATCTTCGCGACATCATTCTTCAGGTCCGCTTTGACTTCACCATGCTCGGCCTTGACCTTCAACTTAAGATGACGAGTCGGCGCCTGGTTTTCGATCACGCCGATGACATTCGCATCCACTTCGGACCCGTGAGCGGCTCCCGTCCGAAGCACAAAATCTGCAGCTGTAAGTTTTCTCTTCACCTTCACCGACTTTGTCGCCCACTGTGGATATTTCACCGTCGGCAATTTGACCTGCCATTCGCCATTCTCGGCTACCACCTGTCCTTTAGCAATAACTAACTCTGCCTTGAAAGTATTCAAGTCTTTCACCAGCACCACATCCGCCCAGCGACCAGGGGCGATCATGCCCATTTCCTTGCTCAGACCGAAATGTTCAGCGGTGTTGATCGTCATCATCTGGATCGCGGTGATCGGCTTCAAGCCTTGTTCAATGGCGTGACGCAGCACACGGTCCATGTGCCCTTCGCTGGATAAAGTTCCCGCGTGCGAGTCATCCGTTACCAGCATGAAGCGACGCGAATCCATCCCAAGCTTTGTAATCGCGCCCACCTGTGAAGCGACGTCGTACCACGAGGAGCCATACCGCAGCATGGATTTCATTCCCTGCCGCACGCGTGCAACTGAATCTTCGATGCGTGTGCCTTCGTGGTCATCTTCTGCACCGCCAGCCACGTAGCCATGAAATGGCAGACCGAGATCAGGCGAAGCGTAATGTCCGCCGATGGTTTTGTTGTGCGCATGCGTAATGGACATTTCTGCGAGCATGTTCTTATCGCCCATGAACACGCCGGGGAAGTTCATCATTTCACCAAGACCAATGATGCCCTTCCACTGCATGGCAGTGGCTACTTCTTTCGGACCGATATGCGCGCCGGGTGTTTCCAACCCCGGCGCGGACGGCACACACGAGGGCATCTGCACCCATACATGGATGGGTTGTTTCTGCGCTTCATCCACCATCAACTTCACACCTTTGAGACCAAAGACGTTCGCGATCTCATGCGGGTCAATGAACATGCCGGTCGTGCCACGCACTGCCACCGCCCGCACAAATTCGGTAACGGTGACCATGCCCGATTCCACATGCATATGTCCATCGAGCAAGCCGGGGACGAGGTAACGTCCATTTGCATCGATGACCTTGGTCTGCTTGCCAATCGTATGACTTGCATCCTCACCCACATAAGCGATGTGACCATCTTTGACGGCAACATCAGTCTTCGGAATGATCTCGCCCGATTGCACGCTGACCCACTGACCATTGCGAATCACAAGATCAGCTGGGGTGCGTCCCATGGCGGTATTCACGAGGGCATGGGTCAGTTTTGTGGACGAGGGCATTCGAACTCCAGTCGAAAGTTGGAAGGTTGGAAGGTTGGAAAGTTCATGGGTTCAGTGATATTTACCTCTCACCAATGGAATATCTTCCAAAGGCGTCAGGATTATTTCTTCGTCTGTTACAAAGCGCAAGACATCGACAAAGTTTTGTTCAATGTCTTTGATACCATCCACAAAAAGCGCAGTATTAGGCTCCCATATTCGAAAATGCTGTCGTTGATGTTGAAGCTGATCCCACGTCGCCACGGCAGGATTATTTAATTCGGCATAACGTTTCGTCACACGTGCTTCCCAAATTCGATCATCTGAGTTGAACGTATAGATCGGGCAGAAACGTGCTTGATACTTACGTGCCAATGCCTGCGCATGGTGACGATCTGTATTCATAAACACTGAATCAACAATTACATCAA
>Ga0180074_1000112_pt1 | contig 16505 bp, 17 predicted proteins | sample EasRiv366_16_10D_FD_121773 | JGI IMG/M metagenome (GOLD analysis project Ga0180074, IMG submission 121773) | Soil microbial communities from meander-bound floodplain in the East River, Colorado, USA - East River metaG ERMLT366_16_10D | ecosystem: Environmental > Terrestrial > Soil > Floodplain ...
CCAAGTACGATAGGTCTCGTTGATCGGCATCCGAACCTCCGGGCAAAGTAGTTTGTGGTAAAACAACTTTACCCGTTTTCCTTGCCGATCAACTTCTAATTTTTTAAAGTGTCAGGTGACTAGATAAAAAGTAACAGCCACCTTTTGGGTGACTGTTACTTGCTTGTGCCCCCACGGGGATTCGAACCCCGGTTTTGACCTTGAAAGGGTCGCGTCCTGGGCCCCTAGACGATGGGGGCGGCACTTACCGCTTAGTGGTACCATGTGAAGCGGGCGAGATTTTATCATCGCACCTAATAATGGTCAAGCATTTATTGTGGATTGAAGTGCAGTTGTATATCTAGCCTGTTGCGCCGGGGGGGATCGGTGGTTTTTCCTCTTTGGCGCGTTGGTTGAGTAGTGCCAGCATATCGATCTTTTCGCGGTTGAAGAGAATACCAGGACTTTCCACTTTAAGATTGGGGATCAGGATGGCAGTCAATGTGGCATCAAAGAGTGGGATGAAGTTACGTGTCTTATCAGAGATCAATGTGACGAAATCAAAACGACCGACTACTTCCATTTTTCCTTCGATCTCATAGACACTGGTTGTGAGACGCGCGGGAATATTTGCCATGTTGGAATATCCACCGCGTACGACTGCGGTGGGTCCCAGATCTTCACGTCGCGCAGCACAAACAGCAAACACGTGTGCTTTCACCAAACGGACCACTTCAAAGTGATCCACAAGTTTGGTGGGCATGTGGATGCGTGCCAGCCGGGCATCTTGAATTTCCAGGTGAGACTTGGTAATGTCATTCAAAACGCCCATGATGCCATTGGTGGAAATCATGATCTTGCCCACAACGCGATAGCCCGCAATATATACATCTGCAGGTAAGAAGCGGTAAGTGCGTTGTGAAGAGTCCATGGTTTGTCAGGTCTTGGGTGTTAATCAAGCATGAGGGGAGGCACGTTTCGTTTACGCCGATCAGGCTGAGGGGTCCGTTTGACTCGGCGGGTGGGATGTCCCGCTTCGGGGTTGAGGAGCATGCTCAGCCAGGAGATGGCGCTTTGGTCGTATTCGCGTTTGCCGCACATATCACACACCCAGGCTGGGAAGTTCGGAACAGTAACCAGTTCCTCACCAAGCCACGTGAAATACGTAATATGCCGGAGGTGCATATTGCCGGCTGGGCATTCATTGCAGGGAATTGATTTGGAAGCTTGTGCAGAATTATTTTCTTTCATTTCAGTAGCCCTGTTCTTGTGTGGTAAATACTTCTTCAGTATGGTTAATGATCTTCCATTCGGGTGGTGGCCAATAAATGAGCACCGATTTACCAATGACATTTTCGAGCGGTAACAAGCCCCATTGATGCGAATCGCGCGAGTCGTTGCGGTTATCACCGAGCACGAAGAGATAGCCTTCAGGGACGGTCCAATCACCAAAATAGAGCGGATCCTGGGCGATATAGGTCTCTTGCAATTTGACGCCGTTGATCGTGACGCTGCCATCGCTGATATGCACGGTTTCACCCGGCAAGCCGATGACGCGCTTAATGAGGTCCTGTCCATTATCTGCTGGCAGGCTAAAGACGATAATATCGCCGCGCTCGGGTTGACCAGTTTTATAAGCCAGCCGGTTGACAAGGATATATTCACCGTTTTGCAGGGTGGGGATCATGCTAAAGCCATCCACGCGCACGCGCGCCGAGAGGGCATTGATGCCGAAATAGAGCACAACTGCCAAGACGATGGTTTCAAGAATATCCAGCCCGAAACGTTTCCAATCCTCTTTATGTTCGGGTTGAACCTCGGGTTGTGCTTCAGGTTGGGTCTGTGGTTCGAGCTGAGGCTCGTAGTGTGGTTCAAGTTGGGTTGATTCCAAAATAACTCCTGAAAAAGATTATACTGCTTTTTATAATCCCCCTCACCATCCTTAAGATGGAGTTAATATGCTGTAAGGCAAGGCTATTCACTCTGTAAATTGGGTCTGTTTTCGTATTTTGCCCAGTTGCGAATGAAATCCGCCTGTTCACGTGTTTCGGGCGAGCGTTGGTGGATCTGGCTTTTGGGAACAGTTTGCCACCATTCCGCCAATTGACGCAACGCCTCTTCGCCGGTTTTCCCCCGCCTTACCAGATAACAGCCAACGGTTGTACCGGTGCGCCCAATGCCGCCCCAACAATGCATATAGATCTTGTGTCCAGCTTGTAACTCGGCATCAATGGTATTGAGAATGGATGTCATGTGTTCAGGGGTTGGTAGACCGAAATCGCCGATCGCAAAGCGATGATGTTTTACTTCCACATCATACAGTTTCGCTTCATCCATCAGGGTGCGGATGTAGGCAATGGTTTCGTTGGGTTTGGTCAGGTCGATAAAGATGTTGAAGCCAGCTTGAATGAGCGCATCGATGCGCAGGCGGGTGAGCTCAGAGTTAAATTGAGCTGGGTATTCTCCGGCGAGTAAACGTCCGGGTTCAACCCAGTAGGATTCGGGAATTGGGCGGGTTAGATCGTTCATATCGATTTTCTCATGCTCTTTTTTCCCGCTCCTTCGGGGGCTTAGCCCCCGAAGGAGCGGCGCTTATTCCTGATATTCAACACAGATTCTATCCAGAATCTGTGCACGCAACTCGGTCAATTCTGGATATTCATAAAAGAAGAGAATCTTTTCATTGGCGATCGAATTCAATTCTGGCTTGGGCGCAAGGATGAAGAACGTCCATGATTCGGCAATATCCTCTGCCGGGCTGGTGGGGGCGTAATCGGTGAGAAACTGGTCTTGATAGGTATCATAGAAGTCATCGAGCAGGTTGTAACGTGTATCTTCATCCTCTTCTTCATCAATGACCTGCCATTCAGTGTATAGGTCTGTCCAAAAGCGTTCGAAGAACTGATTGATATATGAATCCAGATTACTGCAACCCTCGCCTGGGAAGTATTGCGGGCAGGCGTCCATTTCCTCCTGGTAAACCTCATCACTATACGGGTTATGATAGATGGGCACACTCACTTCCACTTGATCGCGATTGAGCGTAAGCAAATGCCCGAATTCGTGGAGCAGGGTAAACGTCAGCACGGTCTTTTGAGTGGAGTCGGCAATATCCACATTCAATTCCCATTTGTACGGATTCTTCTCCGCCTGGCTGACAGCCGCCAGGTAGTTGTATTGATCATCGGTAAAAATTCCGAAGCCAGAGACGATCTCGCGCTCTTCTACAGGAATGAGTCGTTTGAAAAGTTTCCAGATCTCTTCATGCGTGGTACGGTCTTCCTGGTCTTTTTCGAAATTATCAGGGACATCATCGAAGAGCGGGGTCTTTAATTCATCGTCTACCACGGTGTAGTGGACGAGGTACGCAATCTCCTCATCCGCAGTTGTTTCGTCACGATAGAAATTTTCATCAAAGGCGGTGGAATCAACGATGATCGAATCCAATACCTGCGGACAACTTGCGGTGTATTCGAGTGTTGGCGTCAGCGTGGGTGGAAGCGTGGGTGTGAATGTCGGTGTAGATGTGGAGGTTGGTTGAGGCGTAGGGGTGTCAGGGATGATCAGCCTGGTAGCGGCGCGGCAGGCTAGGGTGGAGAAAAGCAGCGCTGTGATCGCGAAGGATATTCTGAGGTCACGAGATGATGTCACGGGATCTGGATCCAGCCTGCATCGAGGAAATATAAATAAATGTATCCGATCAAGAGAATCACCCAACCCAGCATTTGCAAACGGTCCATCAGGTTTTCAAAGGATAGTGCAAAATTTTCCTGAATGGTTTCAACGATGTTCTCAAGGTTATCGAGCTTGTTGCTGACACTTTCCTTCCAGTCTTTGAGATATAACTCGTTGTGAATGGATTCGTAAAGTTTGGCGGTGTACCAATCACCAATGAGCAGCAGGCTTTGTTCGGCGCGTTCGAATCCGAGCATCACCTCGAGCCGGTGTTCCGCGATCTGGCGGATCAACCCGCGCGTGGCGCGTGGACGGCGTCTATTCTGAAAGAAGGCTTCGTTGATCTTATCGAGCATCTCTTCGATGGAACGGTCGAGCATGCGATAGCGCAGCAGTTGGTAATTGCCGATTTTTAATAGGGCGATATCAGAACGGTAATCTGCTTTGGGAGCAATGATGACCGCGCCTTCCCAATCGATGAGCGTGAGTTCCTCAGCGGAGTAGCGCGTGCGCGAACCCAGGATCTCGTTCATCTCCTCCTTGTCAAACACATCCCGTTGCGAGCGGATGAAGTTGGCAAGTTTGATGTCATTCTTTTCGACCCATTTGTCAGGCGTGGGCTTTGCATCCTTCACAAGCAGAATGGAATATTCTTCGAAAAGCCCACTGCGGCGATAGGTTTCAGGAATGTAGCGGCTCTGCAAGGCGCTTTGAATTTTTGTTCTCATCGGCAGCACCGAAGCCGCGAAGGGGTCAGATAGGTCGAAGCGGCATTCCACCATTTGGACGAGATCATCATAGCGATGACGCATCACCGCGACAGCATAGCCTTCAATGACAACAGTCTCCTCGCCAAGCGTAACAAGGTCAATATCCACGGGTTGAAAGTAAGGCGCATCCTTGATCAAGCCTTTGAATTGCTCAGAGGGTAGAGATTTGCCATCGTCGCTATTAGGGAAGGCGAGCAGGTAGCAAATTTCTGTTACAGATGTTGCAGACATTTGACGAGTATAACACTGGTCACATGCTCACATTTTGACATGCCCCAGACAAAAATACGTTGGCACATTGAGCTTTCGTTCCCCGCGCGCCCGAGCTTGCTGGTCCAAGCGTTTCATTTTTTGGATGTCTGCGACTGAGACCGAGTCTGCCAGATCAGATTCGATCACCGCCCATTCAATCTTCCACTCTTCAACCGACGGTTTATTATCTACGCTTTGAATTGTTCCTGTTTCGATGATCTTGATCTCCGCCTCAAAAAATAACTCAGCCAGACGCGCGCCCAAACCTGGATCTGCGCCTTGTTGTCTCAGTGATTCAGTCTGCCATTTCCCCAATTGGACAAGTTCATCGGGCTTATCGATTCGTTTTTCATAATCGGGTTCAGCGAACGCGATGATATGTCCACCTGGTTTTGTGACACGCTTCATCTCATGCAAAACCTGTAATGGATCTTTTACCCACAACAAGAGGAAATGACAATAGACAATATCAAATGCTGCCTTTGAATAGGGGAGTGCGAGCGCGTTGCCGCGTATCAGAGCAGCGGCTGAAGCGTGGACTCGACATTCGGCGAGCGCGGCAGAATCAATATCCAGTCCATGCAACGAGATGTGATTCGGCAACTCAGAAAGAATGGCGCCGGTGCCACAGCCCACTTCGAGTACCCGGCTCGCCTCATCCAGTTTGGCTTTGTTGAAGAGATAAGCCCGCAGGTCACGAGTCCATTTGGCTTGCTGGGTGTAGCGTGTGTGCCAATTCATCCCTTAGGAATATATCATCTTCCAATCATCGCGCAAGATATTGCCCAATACTTTATCAGCCTGACCCTGAGTTGGCAAAACATCGCCATCAGGTTCCACGTACAGCCAAACCTTGCCTGCGCCATCCGGCACATTATCTTCCAGAGTCTCGAATGAAACCGGATTGTCGGCTGAGTATGGAACCGGCAAGTCGGATTTCAGTGTTAGCCCGAGGTCTGCTGCTTTATTGCGAAGTGCAGCATACTGATCGCGTAAAGAATCATCCGCGATGGTCAGCGATAGACTCTGTACATTGAGTTGTGCCAATCGCTTGAGAGTCGTCTCGACGTTTTTGGCATTGCTCTCGTTCAACGTGATATGCACTGTGACAAAGATGTCTTCAGGCATAATGGTTTCAAGCGCGGACCATGAATCTTTGTTATCAGGTTGAAGGATGAAGAGAATGTGATCGAGCCCGGTTTGCAATAACGTGTCAAGGTATTTTTTATCAATCAGTTTCAAACCGTCCGTCAGAAGCCCGCAGACTTGCCCATTCTTTTCGGCTTGATCGATCAAGACTGGCAGGTCATCACGCAAAGTAGCCTCGCCGCCGGTGAATGTGATGTGTGGGATGCCGACCATCCAGGCTTGATTGAGGATCGTCAGCCATTCTTCCGTGGTGAGTTCGCGCTCAACGCGCTTGGTCGGTGCGTATTCAGCCTGTGTATTTGTGGGCAGGCGATAGGTCAGCGCGCAGTCGAGGCGTATTGGAGCGGTGAGATCGGCTGAATGGGGTGAAGCCAGCTCGAAGTCCAGAAAAGTGACGGGATCCAAGTCAGGAGTTGAGATCAGCGTATGGATGCGATCCACGAAGTCTTTGTAGTCTTCAAGCGCGAGTCCTTTGTTGACACGATAACGCGTAGCGATTTGTTTCGCCGCATCTTCAGGGGCAGTCTCTTTGATGAAATGGAACGCATATTCTGCAGCGGTCGGATTCAAATGCAACACCGTTGCGGCGTTGACGATCAACAAGCCTGAGCCATCGTTATGCAAACGCAGATGCAGACGGTATGGCTTTTCATCTTGTGTGGCTTGCATGTGATATGTGCCAACCGGCAAAGGTTGGACTTTTGAGAAACGGTCAGCGAGGCGGTTTATGATTTTCATGATGGTTCTTCAGCTCAGGAGCGGATGAAGTGCGGCAGTTCAAATGGAATTTGCAAGGAGAGTTCCACGAACCCGGCATATTCGCCATTGCGATACCACGGCGATTGATAGCTCAACTTTTTTATGCCGTTCTTTTCGATGGTGTAGACGTTCTTTTCACGTGTTGCGAGCAGACGTTCAGTTTTTGTGCGCGCGGGTTCGGGGTGACAATCGAGCATGTTCGAACCGATCAATTTACGACCGCCGTCCTTTTCAAAGGTCTTGGCGGATTTGTCGTTCATTTCAAGGATGATACCCTCTTCGTCACAGATTGTGGCGGCAGCAGGGAATTCTTTGATCCACTCATACCCTGAATGGGCATTATGTTCGTTCATTTTTCTCCAATTGAAGGTTTCATGTTTAAGATTGAAAGGTGAAATCGCTTGCGACCTTCAAACCTTCAACCTGAAACGACTCAAATTTAAGCGGACAGCCGCCACCGCACTCAGAAACAACCGGACAGCTTTCGCACTTGGCGGGCAGGTTCTGGCGTTCGCGCAGTTGTACGGATAGCTTGTGATTCCAGATCGAGTCCCATGAGTCGGTGAGGATGTTTCCAAGCGGGTGATAATACGATTGGCAGGGTAATACGTTTCCATTCGACTCGATGCACATGCTGTATAACGCGGCGGTACAGCCTTTCACACCAAGATTATTTGCAGTGGGATCAAATTCGCAGTATTGCGTTGGCGTGTACCAGATGAGGCGTTGTCCGCGTTCGTTGGTTTTGCGCGTGGCGATATCCAGAATGGGTTGTAATTCATTCTCGTGCAGACCCGTCCCAACGGTGAGCCCATGACCGGAATAAATGAGGGCGTTGAGTCCGATCGTGGGGACGCCCATGTCGGCGAGAAAATCCAGCGTGTTGGGAATCGTGTGGATGTTCGTTCGTAACATCGTGGTGTTGGTCATGACGTAGAGTTTGCTGTCGAGCACGTTCCTGAGACCTTCGAGCGTTTGTCTGAACGCACCTTTCGCGCGCATCATCTCATCATGGATATCTTCATCACAAGACTCAACCGTAATTTGCACATGATCGAGCCCGGCATCGACGAGTTTTTGCATATACTTTTCATCAGATAATCTGCGGGCGTTCGTATTCAAGCCTGTGATCTGCCCGTTGGACTCGGCGTGTTTGATCAACTCTGGGAGATCGTTTCTGAGAGTCGCTTCACCGCCAGTGAAGACAATGTGCGGAACACCCAACGCCCAAAGCTGGTCAAGGACCTTGAACCACTGCTCGGTGCTGAGTTCAGGGAAGTTCCGTTCGCGCGCGTTATAACAATGCGCACAATCGTTGTTACAGCGATAGGTGACAGCCAGGTCCATGCGATAGGGGGCGGATGGACGTGTGCTGAACGGCATGAGCTCTTCAAGATCCAATTCGTGGACGGGACACGCACCATCAGGGCGAATCAGTTCTTCAAATTGAAAGAGGAAAGCAGAAAGATCATCCTGAGCTTGCTTTTTGCTTACCGAATAACGCGCTTTAAGAGCACGTATTCTTTCCTCGCTTGTCTTTCCTTCGAGAATCAACCACGCCATGAACGCTGCAGTGGGATTCAAATGCATCACACTACTGGCGTTGACGATGAGTGTGCCGTGTCCATCAGGATCGATGCGTAAGTGGATACGTGATTTCTCCTGCTCAGTCTCGCGGACGTAGTGGTACAGCTTTGCCCCGGATTCCAAAGTCTCCAGACTTTGGAGTTTTCTGTCTAACGTCATGAGACGTTTGAGTCCGGCTTTAATATTCAGGGACATTGTCTACCTCTTCCATATCGGTAAAATTAAAATCCACTTGCCAGTTCGCAAGAAATTGCCGGTAATTACTGAATTCATATTCTTCTGCAGAATGGGTCAATCGGTGTTTTACGGGATTCCAAAAAACATATCGCAAGCGAGTGTAATAATCATGTTCGGTGAGCAGGCAGGTATCCCAATAATTCCACCAAACTTTTCGTCCGTTGGAATTATCTTCATCGTTCCAGATACGTGCTGTAAATTTGTGGTAACTGCCCACGAACTTTGACAGGGTTTTTGCATTCTCTGGGGATTGAACAATGGCATGGTAATGGTCGTGCAGAATCACCCAGGCGATGACCTGCCATTTGTATATTTCTGCTGATTTGAGAAATGCCGAAATCCATTCCGTTTTTCGTTTTGAAGACTTGATTAATGGTTCTTTTTGATACACGGAGGCTGTCAACATATACAATGTGTTTGGCAAAAATAGGTGTGGCGGATTATGAGGTGCTCGTTTGAAGATATTGTTGTTCATTACTAATTGCTCCACAAGTCCAACGTCGGGAGACGTTGGATTCCATTAACGTCCTCCACCGGCACAAGCACAGGCGCAACCAGCACACGCACAGGCGCAGGCACACGAACGTCCGCCACTGCCGCCACGACCACCGCCAGCACTAGCTTTCGGCGGAGGGGGAGGCGGGTTGGTCACGTTGGTGACACGGCTGGTGAAGTCTGTGACATTGCCAATAACTTTTTGCGAGAAGGTCTGTACGCCGTTCGCCACGGACGAAGCAAAGTCTGAGCCGGGCAGGCGCGGAACGGATGGCATAGAGATCGGAGCTGATGGCATGCCGCTCGAAACAGGAGCAGACCGCGGGTAGGAAGGATCGTAGCGTCCCCACCACGTTGGCACAATGACCGGACCATGAAATACGCGGCGCGTACGATCATCGTAATCCTTGTCCAGCATGGTCCATTCGAGGGCTTCGTCAAATTTTTGGCTTTTGACTTCGGGAGTATCGGCTGCTTCCACTTGTTGCCAGGCTTTTTCCATGATGCTCTTGTAGTAGGCGAGCGTCTCACGGCGGCTGAAGCCCTTCATTTTTTCAGAGACCGAACGGATCAGTTTGACCGTCATCTCCTGTAATAGGTTGCGACGCGGTTTGGCATCATCTTCCTTGAAGGCTTTCAGGAAGTTCATTTCGTATTCATGCAAACCATCGGGTATGGGCGAAGTTACGTTTATTTTGAGCGGCTCGCGCTTGACGACTAGTGCAGCGTTCTTCTTGATGACGCCGAACAAGATCATGGTCATCACTTTGTCGAGCGGTTGTTCCAGCAGAATCGCAGCTTCGACCGCAGTCAGCCCGCGTTTGATGCCGTGCCCTTCAATGGAAATGCGCGGTGACATGTATTGCAGTTTGCGGCGATGATTGCCGTAGGCTGTAAGAATGGGAACACCAAGGAACATGAAGCCAAAGAAACCACAGAACATGAAGACGAAGATAGTATCGGGTGAAATTGAGAAGGATGGCAATTGCACAGTGACAATGCTATCGGCAGGGATATAACTTTTCGGGAACGAGGCGCCGAACTTGTATTGCGTCTCGCCATCTGCATTCGTGTTGCGCCATGTGTAGGTGATGCGTCCCTGTGAATCGAAGGCGGTCGCTGGCTCGGATGGAAAGCCTGAAGGCGCTGCATGCCATTTGGGTTCTTCAGATTGCACGCCGGGCGGTAGATGATAAGTTACGGTGATGTCGGTTGTACCGGTAACAACGTTGCTTTGAAAATATAAAGGCGCAAACACGGCGCTGGCGTAATTCGCGTCATCGTCATCCTTGTATAGGACATCTGAAATGCGTCCCACAGAAACGTGGACTGTTCCGGTTTGCCCAGGCGGGATCGCATACGAACCCATTTCCACGGCAAAGCCATCACCACCCGTGCCTTGAAAGTCACTGGAGATCGAGAGCTGGTTGCCATTGATATCAGCTTGGATGCTGTTGAAATCGAAATTGCCGTTCGGCATGCCCACATCCACGAATTCAATGGTGTGCCCGCCAGGTTGTGTGGTGAAGGTCAACAGATAATCCAATGCCATGGTCCCGTCTGCATTCCAGTAGACGTTGACGACTTCTTTATCAAGACTGAAGTAGTAATCTTGGGCGAGGGCAGTGATCGGGAGGGTTAGTGCAAGAATAAGAATGAGCGTTGTTGTGAGCAATCTTCGTTTCATACGTGCTCCTATATGGGGCAAGTATCAGGTTTCAAGTGTCAGGTTTTTCTTGATACCTGACACCTCGCACCTGATACTGTTTTCACCATTTCGGTTCTTCGGTTAATTGATACGTGGTTCCGCAATACGGACATTCCACGGTGGGAGCGCCCGCCAACATTTTGATGTTATCGGCTTTCAACATGCCGCCGCAGTTCTTGCAGCTCATGGATTCGATCTTGGTTTGTGCGGGGAGATCTACTTTGAGGGTGACGTTGGTTGTATCTCCAGCGCCTGTTGCGAGCCTGCGACTGGCGAACCAGATCAAACCGAAACCGAACAATACACTCAACGCTCCGCCGCAGACCCAGGTCCAACCGCCGCCTTGATTCCCGCCTGCGCCCCAAACGAACAACACACCAAAGAAGATCAGAATTGCTGCCGCGATATAAGCAATGATTTTCATGCTGCCTCCTGCTTATGTATACGAGTAGTCTAGCATTTTCGTTGTCGTGGGACAATTGACATTCGTCTTGATTTTGCATTATTTCGGTGTGATTCGAAGAGGGGATGTTACGCGCTGTTTGGCGTGTCACTTGTCCTATAACTTAAAGTGGACAAGCTTTATACTTGGCAAGTCTGTCATGCCAAAAGTATTGCCCATTTTCATTGCACTCCTGATCTCCCTGGCGACCCTGCTTGTATTATGGTCGTTGCCTGCCAATGTTTGGGCAGATTGGAAACCCGCAACCTGCCTCACGACAGGCTGCTTCTGTGAATCCACTACGCCACACAGCCCAATTCGGCAGACTGCCAACACCATTTCATCGTTGGCATTTGTGTTTAGCGGAATGTTGGTGATGGTTCGGCGCAAGCATGCAGATCGCCTGCCCCATGTTTACGCCGTTATCATGGGACTTGCCTGCATCTTTATTGGCGTGGGGAGCGCGTTCTATCACGCCTCGCTGACGTTCATCGGTCAGTTCTTTGATGTGTTCGGGATGTTCCTGCTCGCGGCGTTGACACTGGTCTATGCCTGGGAGCGGATCTGGAACCTGCGCCTCACTACGACCCTGAGCCTGTATCTTGCCCTCAATCTTTTGCTCAGCTGGCTGCAGATCACCATCCCCGATACACGCCGGTATGCGTTTGCGGTCGTGTTGATGTTGGCTTTGGCATTCGAATATTATTTTCGCCTGAAGAAAAAGCCGCAGATCGAAGTCCGCTGGCTGTGGATCGGAACAGGCTTGCTCGGCGGCGCATATATAATATGGATCTTGGATAACACGCGCGTTGTGTGTTTTGAGAATAGTTTATTTCAAGGTCATGCCATCTGGCATATCCTGGGAGCGGTGGCTGTGTTATTTCTACATCGGTACTACGTAAGCGAGATTGTTACTTGAGAAAAATTAACCACTGAGACACGAAGTCACGGAGAAAAGCATTTTAAACTCCGTGTCTCAGTGACTCCGTGGTTCAAAAAGGAAATCATTATGACAATTAACGAACAATACAACAAATGGAAAGAATCCACGCTCAAGAAGTCTTTGGACAAGTTCAAGGAGCGGAAAGAGCGCTTCGAGACCTCGGCAGGTATCGAGGTCCCGAGAGTGGCGCTGCCCGGCGCTTCGTCTACGGGATACATCCCTCCGCTCAGCGCGAATAACTACACTGAAAAACTCGGCTTCCCTGGCGAATTTCCCTACACGCGCGGAGTCCAGCCGACGATGTATCGTTCGCGCTTTTGGACCATGCGTCAGTATGCGGGCTTCTCCACAGCGGAGGAATCCAATAAGCGTTATCGCTATTTGTTGCAGCACGGACAAACGGGGCTAAGCGTCGCTTTCGACCTCCCAACTCAAATTGGGTACGATGCGGACGACCCGATCGCGGCGGGGGAGGTGGGCAAGGTGGGCGTGTCGATCTCGTCCATTCATGACATGATGCAGTTGTACGACCAGATCCCGCTCGATAAGGTTTCGACTTCGATGACCATCAACGCGCCCGCGGGTGTTTTGCTGGCGATGTACATTGCGGTGGCGAAGCGACAGGGCGCGGACATGCGTCAAATACGCGGCACGATGCAGAATGACATTCTCAAAGAGTATGTGGCGCGCGGCACGTATATTTTCCCGCCTGAACCTTCGATGCGCCTCATCACCGATATCTTTTCATTTTGCGCGAAAGAAGTTCCGAACTGGAACACGATTTCGATCTCGGGTTATCACATCCGTGAAGCGGGTTCGACCGCCGTGCAGGAAGTGGCGTTCACGCTGGCGAATGGCATCGCTTACGTAGAGGCAGCCCTTGCGGCTGGTCTCGATATCGATTCGTTCGCAGGTCAGCTTTCGTTCTTCTTCAACGCACACAACAACCTGCTTGAAGAGGTCGCCAAGTTCCGCGCCGCGCGTCGCATGTGGGCACGGATCATGCGCGAACGGTTCAAGGCGCAGAAGCCAGCCAGTTGGCAATTGCGTTTCCACACGCAGACCGCAGGCTCCACGCTCACCGCGCAGCAGCCTGAGAACAATGTGGTGCGTGTGACTCTCCAGGCTCTTTCCGCCGTCCTCGGCGGGACACAAAGCCTGCATACCAACAGCATGGACGAAGCCCTGTGGCTGCCTACCGAAAAATCCGTCCGTGTTGCTCTGCGGACGCAACAGATCATCGCCTACGAATCAGGCGTCGCGGATTCGGTGGATCCGCTGGCGGGTTCGTATCTCATCGAACAGTTGACTGACGAGATCGAAAAAGGCGCGCTCGCTTACATCGCCAAAATTGACGAGATGGGCGGCGCGTTGCAATCCATTGAACGCGGATATATGCAGAACGAGATCCAAAACGCCGCGTACGCTGCACAACAGGCAATTGAACGGAAAGCGGATATCGTAGTTGGCGTTAATCAATTCCAGGTGAACGAAGAGATGACGTTGGAACGTCTGAAGGTTGACCCAGCGATTGAGTTGGGACAGAAGGCGAAGTTGAAGAAGTTGCGCGAGAGTAGAGATCAGAGCGTAGTAGATGGGTTGCTTGGCAGGTTGGTGGATGCGGCGAAAGGCACGCAGAATTTGATGCCGTTGTTCATTGAATGTGTGGAGAACGACATCACGCTGGGCGAGATCTGCAATACGCTGAGAGGTGTGTGGGGTGAGTATGTGGCGGATGGGTTTTAGGGGATAGAAATTATTTACAGGAGCTGGGACAATGTTATTTAGTAATCAAGAGCAGGCGATAATCGAGTTGTTAGATATTGTTCGCGATATTAGTTCAATTAAAAATAAAGCTGATATCTCAAATTTCTTCTCGCACATTTTAATTAGCGCGAAGAAGGTCTTCAACGCTGACGCAGTTATTTTGCATTTACTTAATAAGGATAAACAAACGCTTGAAGTAGCAACTAGCACAGAGATGATCGAGAATAGTGTCGATGTCACCACAAGAACTGAAAGTAAAGGATTAACTAAATTTCTTGTTCCCAACAAAACCAAGGCTACCTTTTCGAAAAAAAACATAAAGTCCATGGTTGCTGTACCTCTAATATTTGGTGAAGATGTTATTGGGGTAATGAGTTTAACCTATCAAAAAAAGAACTCTTTCAACGATACTCAAGTTCGCTTAATGGAATTGTTTGCTAATCAGGCTGCATTAGCAATAAAATACGTTCAATCTATTCAATCTATTCAACCTATTAAGGCGTCGAAGACGCAAAAATATTATTCTTGTTTTATTAGTTATTCGGCTAAAGACGAGGAGTTTGTACAAAAGTTATATTCTGAACTTCGGAATAAACAGATTCAATGTTGGTTTGCTCCCGCCGATATGAAAATTGGCGACAAAATTCGAACTAAAATAGATGATGTAATTAACCGATACGACAAATTGCTTTTAGTCTTATCAGAATCGTCAATAACTAGTCAGTGGGTTGAGCAAGAAGTCGAAACGGCGCTAGAGAAAGAGAGAAAGAAAAAATTGACAGTGCTATTTCCAATACGGTTGGATGATAAAGCCATGAAGGCACGAAGTGGTTGGACAAAATATATTCGGAATACAAGAAATATTGGCGATTTCTCGAATTGGTCTCAAGAGGAAGCCTACCAAGAATCTCTCAATCGCTTATTGCGTGATTTAGAGAAAAAGTCTTAATATCGCCAAAGTTGTTAACTAGTGATGGAGATAACAAATGTTTATTCCTGATCGTTCTGCTGAGAAATCAAGCGAAGACAAACTTAATCGGGCTCCATTTGCTCATAAGCTAGCTAATACGATTCGTGACTGGAAACTTGAAGAAAGTATTGTTATCGGACTTTACGGAGCTTGGGGTTGTGGAAAAACATCAGTGCTTAACTTTGCCGTAGAAAGATTAGCAGAAACAACCAAAGACTGGACTTTGGAAAAGAAACCAATCATTATTTGGTTTAATCCTTGGAGTTTTTCAGAACAGGAAAAATTACTACAAGCCTTTTTTCAACAAATATATGCAGAAATAAATAAAGTAGACCCAAAAGCAGGCAAAGATTTAAAGCAAACCATCAAAAAATTTGCTCAAGTGCTTGGCGCATTAGAACCAATCCCATGGGTTGGTCAAGTTTTTAGCGCAGGGCAAAAGTTTGTTGATATTTTTGTCTCAGATAAAACGATTCAAGATACTAAAAAGGAAGTTGCGGATGTTTTTAGAAAACTGAATCGAAGGATTTTAATAATCATTGACGATGTTGATCGCCTTAACCGAGAAGAAATAAGATTACTTTTTCAAGCAATAAAAATAAATGCTGATTTTCCAAATACCGTATACCTTGTAGCATTTGACAGATCGGTTGTTGAAAATGCTCTAAGCAATGAGCAAGGTGTATCAGGGAGAGAGTATTTGGAAAAGATTGTGCAAGTTGGTTTCAATGTTCCCGACCCTGACTCAATACTACTAAACAAGATGCTTTTTGATGAGTTGGATAGAATTTTAAACCCTGTACTTTCTGAACCTCTTGATAGAGAACGTTGGCTAAAACTTTATCATTCTGGATTTAATTCCTTCTTTGAATCTGCGCGGGATATTAAACGATATGTGAACAGTCTTGAAATGAATCTTGGAATGGTTCATGTTGAAGTTGATGCGGTCGATTTTATTGGTATTGAAAGCCTGCGTGTGTTTATGCCTGAAATTTATCAAGCGATAGCAGAAAACAAGAGTCTGTTCATGCGTCAAAGGGAACTGTTTGGAGATAATAGGCAATTATCAGAAATCAAGAAAAGCCTTGATACTCTTTTTGAAAAGAGTGGGCAGCCAGAATTGGCTCGGAAGATTTCCCTTGAACTATTTCCATCTTTGCGGTCGATTTACGGAAATATGTATTACGGGAATGAATCGTCTGCAAATTGGCGAAAACAAAAACGGATTTGCCATGAAGATAATTTTGATTCGTATTTCTTGTTGGGGACTCCTAAAGGCACAGTGGCTCATGGAGAAGCAAACGAAATATTAGCACAAACAACAGATTTCAATCTGTTAGTTCAAATTTTCGATCAATACAACCAGGAAAATCGTTTTCGTAAACTACTTGAAAGGATTTTGGATAGACTTGAAAACATAAATCGGGAGCAAATATTAAGCTTAATCCAAGCCTTATTAATATTTGGCAATACCTCGTCTGATGTTCACACAGGTATTTTTGATTTCGGCTCAGATTTTCAGATACATATTGCAGTCAGAAATTTGCTATTGAAACTGCCTGAAGAATTTCGATATAGTTGGTTTGTTCAATACCTAGAGAACAATCCTCCTTTATTTACAAGTGTTTATCAGGTTCTGCATGATACGCGGTGGTATAACGAAAATTGTGTAAATTGAGAAGGGAGTCTTGGTATCCTTGTAGGTGACGAAACCAAAAAGGAAAAGCCATGACTCCCAAACCACATCATAAGCAAATCGACCAGGAAGGTCA
>Ga0180074_1000113_pt1 | contig 16360 bp, 14 predicted proteins | sample EasRiv366_16_10D_FD_121773 | JGI IMG/M metagenome (GOLD analysis project Ga0180074, IMG submission 121773) | Soil microbial communities from meander-bound floodplain in the East River, Colorado, USA - East River metaG ERMLT366_16_10D | ecosystem: Environmental > Terrestrial > Soil > Floodplain ...
ATAGAACCCACGCCCAGCAGTCCGATGGTCTTGCCGCGTAACCAGCCTGATTCGAAGCGGTCCCATTTATTTGTTAGTTGTGCCTGCCGTCGTTCGAAGATCTTCTTTTCATGGGCAAGCAAATAGCCAAATACATATTCAGACATCAATTCGCCAAACACGCCACGGGCGTTGGTAAGGACATAGTCGCGGCGTAGGGAGGAATCCATCAAAGCTTCGACCCCCGCATACATCGACTGGATCCACTTCACAGTAGAGAGCTGCGGTATTTTGTCCCGGATCAAGCGCGGCTCGCCAAGGACAATGTCACACTCGGCGGGCTGATCGGTAAACTCCAGATTTGCCAGGTTGGCTTGGGCGAGGCGTTGGCGGTATTCGTCTATTTCAGATGTGAGGAGAAGAAGTTTGGGCATGGGGTCTATTATAACCATGCGTCTTTATACTCTCGTGTGAATTGTTCGAAGGTAATCGGTTTTCTGCCGATGAGTTTTTCCACTTCAGCGGTGACGGGTTCAGCCATGCCAAAACGTGTGGAGGTGTATAAGCCCAGCATCACGAAGGCGAATGTAAAGGGTATGCCGCGTCGCAACGTCTCAAGGAAAAAGTGGAGCGGATTTGGGTTGCGGTAAATGATCTCCCTGCCGAGGGTTGCGCTGAGGATTTTGGCTGCCTGCCAGTAATCAAGTGCCTCGCTTCCAGTAAGGTCATAATTTTTGCCAGTGTGACCATTCTCTGCCAATACAACCGCTGCCACTGCGCCGATATCGCGGACATCAATGAAACTTGTTCTGGCATTCCCAACGGGGACAAATATCTCACTGTGTTCCCGGATCTCTTTGCGGTGGGTGGTGCTCAGGTTTTGCATAAAGAAGCTGCAGCGCAAGAAGGTTGTTTGTAGTTGCACTTCCTTCAAATATTGCTCCACTTTGTAATGCGGAACGAATTTGGCATTCTCGATCCCGATCAATGATAGGAAGACAACCTGTTTGACGCCGGCGCGCTTTGCGGCAGCGATGGCAGGGAACATATCACGCTTCACGTTGGAGATATGCGGTGGACGCAGAAGGAACATCTTCTCGACACCTTTGAACGTGGCTTCATACGTTTTTGGATCGGTGAAATCAAAGCGGACTGCTTCGACTGCAGCGCCGAACCTTGCCTTGACCTTTTCTGGATCAAGGTCAGTGGCTCGAATTGGGCAGCCTCTGAGTTGTAACTGATGCACTGTCTCAGTGCCGACGTTGCCGAGAGCACCTATCACGAGAATGAGGGACGACATAAGAATATTCCTTTGTGCTTTGGCATTTATGAAGATTTCAAATAGGAACGGATTGTACGCTACAACAAAAGTCCCCGCCATGTGACGGGGACTTTTGTTTTCAGTGTTTGCTTAAGTTATCAGCGGCGAACCAAGCCAACTACGAAGAGCAGGACAACAGCACCGACGATCGCAACTACTATACTTTGAAGGTTGAAGCCGGTGACGCCCTGCGCGCCGAAGAGACCCATGAGCCAGCTCCCAAGCCATGCGCCAATGATGCCAACTACGATGTTGGCAAGGGCGCCCATTTGTTTGTTTTTCCCCATCACCATGCTCGCGATCCAGCCAGCGAGTGCTCCGAAGATGATCCATACTAGAAAGTTCATTTTAGCCTCCTTAGTAGCTAAGTGATTTGGTTGATATTTCTTACTTGGGCAGATGATATCTGCATCCATATCTTTCAACCCTGCAATTTATCAAAAGTTGCTGTAAGCGATGAGCCATATAGGCACTGTGAAGGCGTGAAGTAATGAAGGGTTGGGATGTGGAGCAGGCTTGTAGCTGTTTTGCCGTTGTTATTTTTTTGAAAGCAGGTCGTTGCCCTTGAAATAATCAGAGACCGCCATATCGAAGGGACGTTTGTTCTTTTGGGCGGCGGTTGCTACATACACGGCGCGGACGGCTGGTTCTGCCATCGCTGCCTTTGCGTAGGCAACCGCCAACTTGAAGCGTTGACGGTGTGTCTGCTGTGACGCGCTCCACTTGACCTTGGACATATCAGGGAGTTTGGTAATGGACATTTCGCCGGTGTGAGAGCGCCGGAATACGATGTTACCCATTTTGCCCTGGGCACGCTCGATGATGGGGTTGAGGATGATCTTTGCCATAGCTGGTTCCTTTTTGTCTTACTATTTCTTGTAGCTATTCTATACTAGACCTATACTAGATATGAGTTAGACTTGGGATTTAAGCTTTATTATAGCATTAGATGATAAGAAAAAGCCCTTGAAAGTTGACCTTTCAAGGGCTTAGCAGTGATGCTCTAAGGCGGTCTACCCTGAAGGGTACGATGTCGGACCGCCGTGTTTCGCAGTGAAGCCGCAGGGTCACATATCATCCCCAAGTGGGGAGACCCTGCGGGAGCAAAAGGTGCGTAAGGTGAGTAATTTACTTACAGCGTTCCTAGCTCGGTAAACATAAACACATTGAACTGGATTGCCCGGGGAATATCACGCACGCGGATATGTTCATTCGGCGCATGCGCGCCACTGCCATAATACGCCGGGTTGCCCGATGTGGAGATGCCCAATACACCGACGTTGTTTTTCATCGCGCCGAGTAAGGGCAGCGTCCCGCCGACGAGTGGCATTACTTCAGGTTCCTGGTCAGTAAATGCCTGGCAGATCTGAATCATCCGTTGCACGAACGGACCTTCGATCGGTGTGACGACCGGGTCGCCGTTGCCCAGTTTCTTGACCTGCACATCGTCAAAGCCTTGTGCCTTGAGGTGCGCCTGCAACTTTTCCAGAATATCATCAGGACGCTGATTCGGCACAAGACGAAAATCCATTTTTGCCATGGCTTTGGCCGGTAACACGGTTTTGACACCCGGCTCGGTGTAGCCCGATAAAAACCCGGCGATGTTGGCGGTTGGCTCATACACGGACAATTCCAGATCATAGCCGCTGCGGTTGTGGAGGAATGAATCGATGCCATACATTTCCTTCGTTCGGGTTTCCTGCTCAAGGTCAACATTGTCGCGCGAGGCTTGCTTCTCCATCTCTGTCGGCTCGCGGACATCATCATAAAAGCCAGGGATGAGGATTCGTCCGTTTTCATCTTTGAGGCTTGACAGTGCCTTCACCAAGCGCCAGGCTGCACTTGGGAGGGCGTGTGCACCGCCCGAATGTGCATCGACCTTCATAGTCTCCACGCTATATTCCACATACAACATGCCACGGAAGCCTAATGCCAGAGCGGCTTGTCCTTTCTCATTGAACCCGCCGCCTTCCCATAATGTGCCATCGGCTTTCAACAGATCGCCGTATTGACGGGTCATGACATCAAAGTGGACGCTGCCAATTTCCTCTTCGCCTTCGATGATCCACTTGATATTTATCGGCAATTCACCTTGCGCAGCTTGAATGGCGCGGATGGCGCAGATGCGCGAGATCAATTCGGCTTTGTTGTCACAGATGCCGCGTGCTACTAATTTGCCATCACGCTCGGTCACTTCAAAGGGTGAGCTGTTCCATAACTCGATCGGTGTTTCAGGCTGAACGTCATAATGGTTGTAGAGCAGTAACGTGAAATCGCTTTTGCCCTTGATGTGCCCATACACATAATTCGGTGACCCCGCCACTTCCAGTTGACGGGTTTCAAAGCCGGTCTCTTTGAGCAGGTTCTCGACCCAATTTGCAGTTTCAGGCATCATCCGCTTTTGAGCGGCAACGCTTTCAAAGCGGCAATACTCTGTGATCAATGGTGTAAAGTTCTGCGTTTGGATTTCCAATTCTTTGGTTAGGTTCTCGTTCATGTTAGCCTCCTTGCGGATTTATTTCGATACTGATGTGGTCTTGATTGTACTGCTGGAACATTGTAGACCATGGCTATGCAGGCAACGGGCTTGGACTCGCCATTGTTAATTATGCTGCTTGAAAAAATGCTGTAAGGCGTTTTCTCAAGTTAGAGTATAAAATTTCTATCTAAGGTGCAGTTGTGATTGTTATTGATATATTAGTAGCAGAGCTTGTGACAATAGGAAACGGCGTCGGTGTTTCGGTTGGTTCTATTGTGTTCGTTGATTGAGTAGTAGCGGAAGACGAAATAAGTGTCTGGGTAACAAATACCGCACTTTGAGTCTGCGATAGTGTAAGTGTTGGTGTACTGAGGAGTTGGGTGTTGATGGTCGCACTACCGAGAAAATTAGAAATTAGTATAAAAGCAAGAATCAAGAAAATTATTATCGAATTCCTAAACCATAATTGAGCGCCAATCAAATACGACACTTTTATATTATGTGTTTGAAAATTTTTGGCGTAACAGTACATATAAGTAGTTAATCGATCAATTTTTATTTCCTTGAGAGATCGTGACTCCATTAAGAAAACGTCAGCTATATCTGGATGTGTATAACTTCTAACAATAACTGCCCTGGATGCAAGCAACACTGTAAGCGTTAGAGAAATAACAATAAGCAGGTAAGAAACTAGCAGTATTGTCAACGAAAGAGAAGAGGCTGTTTGAGATTCTTTAGGAAATAAACTAGAAATTCCTGTAATAAATGCGGCTGAAACACCTGTTACGCCAATCAGATTGTATGCTTTGCTTTCAGTTTTTTCTCCGCGGACAGATTCCTCATCAAGCAATTCCTTACTGTATTTTAAGGCTTCATCTAGCTTTTTTACATCTAAGCTTTGAACTTTCTTTCTGATATCGCTAAAGTTTGTCGGTACAAAGGGTGTGCTACTACCAAATTTAGATATGCCAATTGCATATGGGATTAAGTCAATACCTGTTACCTCCAAAAAATTATTCATACCTGTATCCTAAATTACCGTTCTGTTGAATCTCCGCGCATTAATAAGTCCGCCAAAGTTTCTCTCATTGGGATTTCAGGACACAACTGCTGTATCCATGCCCACTGGCCATTCGGGTTTATTTCAACGAACACATATTCGTTGTCGGGGGTAAGAATTAGGTCAATAGCCCCAAATTCAAGCCCCAACATCTTCACCAAATTCTTACATTTTGTTTCTATATCAATTGGCAAAACAAAAGGTTTGTGAGGTAGATTATTTTGAGCTCTTCGCCAATCATGCATTGAATCTTGGTTTAATTGAGATTCAATTGCAACTGCAAATACTTTTTGCCCAATAACAGTTACGCGTAACTCGACGCTCTTGTTTATATATTTTTGCAACAAGCTTGGCGCGTAATGGACGCTATCAAATTTATTTGTAGTATTGGTACTGATTAAATTGGTAAAAATGAGGCTTAATTTACCATCCTTTATTAAACGTCCTTTTTTCAGAGGTTTATATACTACATCTCCCTTGGATTCGGTGTAAAAATTACTGGCAGATATTGCGTCATTTGTTACCAAAGTTGGCCAGACATCAAATCCCAATTGGGTCGCAACCTTTAACTGATACAATTTGTTTTCTGCAATCCGTATGTTGTCTGGATTGCTAACCCAAAAGCATGTTAATGTTCTCCATAACCCTTCTAATCCAACTCGACTCTCTTCAATAACGAAATCTTGAATTTCTCTATCAGTTATCTCGGAGTCAGGTATAGGGGAGACAGGTCTCCGATACCAAATGCTTGTGATCTCGTTGAGATTTACTCGCCTTTTAGGAAATACAAAATAACCATCGATTAACCCATCCTTCATTCTCCAGTTCATAAGAATAGTCCGAGGAAAGTCTTCTGTATTAAATCGAATATAGTCAGCCCTCCTGTTTTTTAGCTCCAGAATCAGGAAGTCAGCAGTTTGATCTTGACGATTGGTAACAATCAATAGCATTACATTAATGGAAAATCTTAATCGTTATCTGTTATTTCCTCAGCGACCTTTGTTGCTGTTCCAGTATCAATACCTGGGTCCTCATCCGATTGTTCCGACTGAACGAAAGTTTCTGTCTTTGTACCCAAAATGAGAAAATAATGCTCATCATCTGAGTCAGATTCTTCTTCTGTTGCAGTCGCCGTTTTTGTTGCAACCAGGCTGGGAAATTCTTCGTCGTCATCGGTAGCTTCCTCTTGCACGTGTGTGAAGGTCTTTGTCCCCATTTTTCTGTAATATTCTACTGATGGCGTTCTTTGCCCATCTTTATCTACAACCACCGAAATATCTTCGTCTTCGTCATATACTGAAGCCGGAACAATAGTATCATTATTAATAGGTTGTTCTGCAAATTGAAGACCAAATGGAAGGGGAATTGATTTATTCACGATGACCTCCATAAAAATGGGTAAAACCTTCTAATGTTGGAAGTATAGCATTATTTTAAGTTAGCATCCTTGCAATGTGTGTTTATCTTCTTGTCATCGTATCTCTTTGAGGTTCCGCCTCTGATTTTACCTTATATAAAAATGAAGCCAGATTTTCTGTCGTGTTGACACAATCCTGCCACAAATTAATGATATGCTACGGCATATGTCACACCGCATTCTCGTTGTCGATGATGAACCATCTGTTACTGAGCTGATTGCCTACAACCTCCGCAAAGCATTGTACGATGTGCAGGTAGCGGCAGATGGGCGCGAGGCGCTGCGTCTTGCTCGCGAATACAAGCCTGACCTGATCCTGCTGGATTTAATGATCCCCGAAGTGGATGGTCTGGATGTTTGCCGTGAACTGCGCAAGTCCAGTGCGGTGCCGATTATTATGATCACAGCCCGCGGCGAGGAACTCGACCGCGTGCTTGGGCTTGAGATCGGCGCGGATGATTACGTCACCAAGCCGTTCAGTGTGCGCGAGTTGATGGCACGCATCAAAGCCGTCTTGCGCCGCGCGTCAACCGAACAGAAAGACGAAGATGCCGAATCAGCCACATTGTTGCGTGGACCTGGAAATCTGTTGATGGATGTCGAGCGACGTTCTATTGTTGTCGGCGAAATATCTATCGAGTTGACGCGTCTCGAGTTTGATTTGCTCCATCGTCTGCTGATCAACCCTGGGCGAGTCCTGACGCGTGAACGCTTGCTGGAACAAGCCTGGGGCTATGAATATGTCGGCGATACGCGCGCCGTGGATAGTGCGGTCAAACGTCTGCGTGCCAAACTCCGCGCGGTTGCTCCCGAAGCCGATTGCATCGAATCCGTGCGCGGGCTGGGCTATCGGGTCAACTGACATGCAAACCATTCGCACGCGCCTTTCCCGGAATTACCTCAGTGTACTGCTGCTGGGCATGTCGCTGGCTGGCGCGCTTGCCTGGCTGGCGGTCAGCAAGCTTTATGTGGACACCCAGCGTGAAAATCTTTTGGCGCAGGCAAAACTCATCGCGGCAGGTCTGGGAGATTCAACCCTCCCAACTCAACCCGCCGAACCTTATCTACAAACCTCGAATATATTGCCCGGCATTCACACGCGTTTGATCGGCGACAGCGGTGCAGTTGTTGTCGGGTTGCCTTTGTCGGATGACTTGATTCAACTACCTCTCGTGGAACAGGACGCTTCGATTCCACCCGAGGAGTTGCTTCAACGCCCCGAAATCGAATCTGCGCTGAAAGGGATTCCTGCCACCGCAACGCGACGAGTTGTTCGCAATCAACAGGTGCTTTACGCTGCCGCGCCCGTTCACGCGCAGCGTTCCACGGGCGAGATCACGGGCATTGTTTATATTGCCACGCCCTTGCCTTCAGGTGGTTTGCCGATAAACATAATTTTGCAGTTGCTCGGTGCTATCGTGGTTGCCGTTCTGCTTGCAGGCATGGCTGGCAGCGTGTTGGCGCGCAAGATCACTACGCCACTGGAAGTGTTAGCCCAAGCGGCAGTTGCTATTTCAAAAGGTGACCTCAAACAGAAAGTGCCCGCGAATAGTGATATCTCCGAACTTCACAGCGTCAGCCAAACTTTCAATGAAATGACTGAAAGCCTGCGCCAATCTGATGAAGCAAAAAAAGCATTCATCGCCGATGTCACTCACGAACTGCGGACTCCGCTCACGGTTATCAAAGGCACGATCGAGACTCTCGAAGACGGCGCACTGGACGATCTCGAAGGACGCGGTTGGCTGTTAACGTCCATGATGCGCGAAACAGACCGGCTGATCCGCATGGTCAATGAATTACTCGTGCTCACCCGCGCGGACGCAGGTGCACTCCAATTGAATATTCAAAACCTGGATTTGACTGAGCTGGCGCATTTGCGTTGCGAAAATATGAGTCGCTTGGCTTTGCGTCAACATGTAGGATTGAAAGTAGTCGGAGATTCGAATCAGGTCTCAGCTGATCCAGACCGCCTCTCCCAAATCCTGGATAACCTTCTGGATAATGCCATCCGCCATTCACCAGAAAACTCAACCATTACTATCACGATCAAACCAAAAGACGATGGAGTTGAATGTTTGGTCAGCGATCAAGGAAGGGGCATTCCCACGAAGAACCTGCCATTCATCTTTGATCGCTTTTATCGCGTCGAGACATCTCGTGACCGCATCAGCGGTGGCACAGGTTTGGGGCTCGCAATTGCGCGTGCACTCGTCGCTGCCCACGGCGGGGAAATTTCTGCACACAGCATCGAAGGCGGGGGAACAACCATCACGTTCTGGCTCAAACGGACTCCAACTGCCCAAAACCTGACACAGCCCTGACACGTTGTGGGAATAAGATATTGAGCAAGATAACACTTGCACAATAGGAGCTTCCCATGAAACAATTTTCCACCGTCGTCAATACCATTCTCGCCTGCACGTTAATTTTCATTCTGCTCAGTGTTGGCTTGCCGAATTTCAATGTCTATGCTGCTGCAACAACACCCACTGTTGAAGTAACCCCTGAGCCTCAAACCGCCGCATGCGACTCGTCTCGTTCCATCCAGGTCAGTGGGGCGGCGGTTGTCAATGTGATGCCTGACCGTGCTCTCATCAAATTGGGGGTGCAATCCAACGGCAGGTCTGCAAAGGATGCTCAAGCGAAGAATTCTGCGACCATCAATCAAGTTATCAGAGCGTTGAAATCGCAAGGCATCGAAGCGAAAGATATTGCCAGCGATTGGTACACCATTGAACCGCTGTACGAGGATTATGACTCGCTTCACATCAAAGGCTATCGCATCTATAACATTGTCGAGATCACGATGCGTGATGTAGGCAAGTCCAATGATGCCATTGTCGCTGCTTTTCAGGCGGGCGCCAATCAGGTCGTGGATGTCCAGTTTTACACCAGTGAACTGCGGAAATATCGCGACCAGGCGCGCGAACTGGCGATGAAAGCCGCCAGGGAAAAAGCAGATGCGCTTTCAAACGCTGCCGGGTCAAGTGTCGGTTGTGTCCTGACCATCAATGAAAACACCTGGTCTAATTTTTACAGTGGAGGGTGGTGGTGGTATGGTTCCAATTCAAATCAAAACCTGATGACACAAAATGTCGTGCAAAATGCAGCCCCATCAGGAGGTGAAGCTCCAACATTGGATGACGGTCCTCTCAGCGCAGGGCAGATCTCCGTCCGTGCTGAGATCAACGCTTCGTTCGGGTTGAAGTAAAGTAGTGCGATAATAAAAATCGGCAGTCACAGTGAAGTGACTGCCGATTTTTATTTATCTTCTGATCGTCGCATCCCGCTCAGGACCCACACCGATCCACTTCACAGGGACGCCTGTCGCGTCTTCGATCATCTTGATATAACTCTGTGCGTTCGCTGGCAGTTCATCAAACGACCTGACTTTGCTGATATCTTCCTTCCAGCCTTTGACCTTTTGATATACGAGTTCGACTTTATCTAATCCATACGCATCCACATCGGTGTAACCCACAGGTTTCCCATCGAGTTTATAACCAACACAGACTTGGAGTTCCTCGAGGTCGCTCAGTACATCCAGTTTCGTAACGCATAGTTCGGTGACTCCGCTCAACAACACAGCGGTCCTCACGATCTCCAGATCCAGCCAGCCCACGCGACGGATACGTCCCGTGGTTGCGGCGACTTCGCCGAATTGTTCATACGCTGTGCTATGTCGATCAAGAATTTCAGTGGGCAACGGTCCCGCGCCGACGCGGGTGGTGTACGCCTTTGTCACGCCGACAACGTTTGTAATATAACGTGGCGGTATTCCAAGCCCAGCCGATGCGGCAGAAGGTATTGTCGTCGAAGCAGTCACGAACGGATACGTGCCCCAATCGGTATCCAGAAACGTGCCCATCGCCTGTTCGAGCAAAAAGTGTTTGTTCGCTTTCAATCCGTCTTGCACAATCGAGAACAGCTCGCGGATGTATGGCTTCACGCGTTCGTAATATCCACGATACGTATCGCGGACTTCGTCGTAATTCAATGCTTCTCCACCCAATGCAACGATGATTTTGTTTTTCAATTCCAGTTGCATTTGCAAACGCGACTCGAATGCATTGCTCGCAAAATCAGTCCAGCGGATGCCGTTGTAGCTGACCTTATCTGCAAACACCGGTCCGATGCCGCGGCGGGTTGTCCCGGTGGCGCCTGCGCCTTTGGCTTCTTCATACAAGCCATCCAAAATCTTATGATACGGCATGATGATATGCGAACGCGGCGAGACCCACAAACGTCCATCCACCTTTACACCGGCTTTGTTAAGCATGTCAATTTCTTCGAGTAACACTTGCGGGTCAATGACCACGCCGCCGCCGATCAGTCCCGTTGTGTTCTGGGCAAAGATTCCCGATGGCACCAGGTGGATCTTGAACGTCCCAAATTCATTGATAACGGTATGCCCAGCGTTGTTCCCACCATTGAAGCGCGCCACATAATCCACGCGCTCGGCGAGATAATCAACCACTTTGCCTTTGCCCTCGTCACCCCATTGCGAACCGATCACTGCTGTTACTGTCATATTTTCTCCTCGGTTATTGCGCCCTTCGTTTGCGCTACGGTCCGCTCAGGGCGAATGTTATTTCTTTGAATTCCAATACTCAAACATTTTCAAGCGACATCACGCTTCATTCCTCAGCCTGTAATTGTTTCCGTCCGATCAGCTTTGTCTGCCCCTATGTCTACAACATTTATCGTAACCCCGGAGGGGTGAAAAGATTGTAGTCGTGAAGGATATCTGAAATTACAATCCCGAAGGGATGTCATGGATTCATTGATAATTTATGACACCCCTTTGGGGTTGGTTGTTGTGCGTTTTTGCAAACTATAATCATTTTACCCTTTCAGGGTTTCAGAGACGTTTTGCATTAAAGGAGTTGTCAGCGACAGATTAGGCTAGCATTGGAATGACCAGGTCAATGGTCAGCGTGAAGCGTGTTCTTCATCCGCATGCAAAGAACGGCTCAAGCATTATAATTCGGGCGGTTTGATTTTAGTGAACAGGAGTTCCCATGAAAATTTTGCAAGAAACTGCCCTAACATATGATGATGTATTGCTCGTGCCGCAATATTCTGATGTGGATTCGCGGCGCATGATCTCGACCCAAACCCGTCTGACGAATCAGATCACGTTGCAGATTCCCATTGTCTCTGCGAACATGGATGTAGTGACAGAAAGTGAAATGGCGATCGCAATGGCACGTGAAGGCGGGATTGGAATTGTCCACCGGTTCTTGTCGATTGATGAACAGGCGCGGCATATCCAGCGTGTGAAGAAAGCTGAGTCGTTTATCGTGGATAACCCGATCACCATGACGGTGGCGCATACGGTGGGCGACTTGAAAAAGTTGATGGATGAAACCGGTACAGGCGGGATCTTGATCTTGAACGGCGGCAATACGCTGGTGGGAATTGTTACCACGCGTGACTTGCTATTCGAAAATAACGATGCCAAGCCGGTAAGTGATGTGATGCAAAAGAAAGTTGTGACGGCTTCGCCTGAAATTTCCTTGAAGGATGCGGAGAAGTTGTTGCATGAGAACCGCATCGAGAAACTGCCCTTGGTGGATGCGGATGGTCGCGTAGTGGGGCTGGTCACGTTGAAGGATATTATGAAGATCACGCAATTCCCCAACGCGACCAAAGACTCACGCGGACGCTTGATGGTGGGTGCGGCAGTGGGTGTGCGTGATAAGGAGGTGCGCCGCGTAGAAGCTGCGTTGCAAGCTGGTGCAGATTGCATCGTGGTGGATATTGCGCATGGTGATTCGCATCTTGAGATCGAGATGATCCAAAATATTCGCAGGCATTTCTCGAAGGCACAGATCATTGGCGGGAATGTTGCTTCAGCAGATGGAACAAAAAGATTGATCGATGCTGGAGTGGACGCTGTCAAAGTTGGCGTGGGTCCGGGCTCGATCTGTATTACGCGTCAGGTTGCCGGCTCGGGTGTGCCGCAGTTGACGGCGATCATCGAGAGCGCGAAGGCGGCTGAGTCTGCGGGTGTTCCCATTATTGCGGACGGTGGCATTCGTCAGCCTGGTGATGTGGCGAAGGCGATCGCGGCAGGCGCGCAGAGCGTGATGATCGGGTCCATGCTTGCGGGCACCGATGAAAGCCCGGGTATGATCATGACGCGTAGAGGTCATCGTTATAAAGCGTCGCGCGGCATGGCTTCACGTGAGGCGAATATCGTCCGCAATCAAAAAGAAGGCAATGACCTGACCCAGGAAGAGATCGAAGAATATGTAGCCGAGGGCGTTGAAGCGGCAGTGCCATATCGCGGTAAGACGCGTGAGGTACTAACGCAATTGGTCGGTGGGTTACAATCGGGTATGAGTTATAGCGGCGCCCATACACTGGAAGAGTTTCAGCAAAAGGCGATCTTTGTGCGCATGACCGGCGCGGGGTTGAAGGAGTCTGGTCCGCATGATGTTGAGGTGTTAACTTAATTAATAATGATGTAGTCGGTGGTTGAGTATCGAAACCACTATGTTCAAGAGTAATCTTGTTACAAGATTTGCTTTTGCTGACTGGTGGTTTCGATATGGCGGACGAACGCCGCCTACTCAACCACCGGTGCACACTTGAAAATGGAGAACCACATGACAAACTGGGTTGAGAAAGACAAGAAGCAATTGCATCCGGTGTACCATCCGAAGTCACATGCCAATCCGTTGGTAATCGAGCGCGGTGAAGGCGTCTGGTTGTACACTGCCGATGGACAGAAGATCCTTGATGGCATGGCTGGATTGTGGAACGTCAACGCGGGCTATGGACGGGAAGAACTAGCCAAAGTTGCTTATGACCAAATGAAGCAACTGGCATTCACTTCTAATTTCTCGGGCATGACGAACTTGCCGTCCATTCAACTGGCGGAAAAACTTTCCGGTTTTGCCTATGAAGGTTTGAATACGACCTTCTTCACATCGGGCGGGTCTGAATCAAATGACTCGGCGTTCAAGACTGCGCGCTATTACTGGAAGCGTAAAGGCAAGCCAACAAAATATAAAGTCATTGCTCGTAAAGGTTCCTATCATGGTGTGACGCTTGCGGCGACATTCGCAACGGGACTCGAAAAATATCAAACCATGTTCGGTCCCTCTGTGGGTGGATTTGTCCATATCCCTGCGCCGAATCCATATCGCTACGAAGGCGATATCAAACCGGGCGAAACGATCGGTCAAGCCGCGGCACGAGCTCTGGAAGAAGCGATCTTGCGCGAAGATGCGGATACCATCGCGGCATTCATCGCTGAGCCTGTGATGGGTGTGGGTGGCGTGATCGTCCCGCCAGATGATTATTTCCCGTTGGTACGCGCGATCTGCGATAAGTATGAAGTGCTCTTCATTGCAGATGAAGTCATCACAGGCTTTGGGCGCACCGGGGAATGGTTTGCGCTCAAGCATTGGAATGTGAAACCAGATATTCTTTCGTTCGCCAAAGCCATTACGAGCGGATACGCCCAATTAGGCGGGATGCAAATCTCGGATGAGATCCGCGAGACGATGGAGTCTGCGCCTGAGTCTGAAGCTTATATGCACGGCTACACTTATTCTGGTCATGCCATGGCTTGTGCTGTGGGATTGAAGAATCTTGAATTGATGGAAAAAGATAATTACCCCACGCGTGCAAAAGAACTTGGCAAGCGTTTACTCGAAGGTTTGAATACTCTATCTGAATTTGCCTTTGTCGGCGATGTGCGCGGACTTGGTTTGGTCTGTGGCGTTGAAATTGTTTCCAATAAGGAAACCAAAGTCGCTGATGCTGCCATGGCAATGAAGATTTTCAAAGCCGCGCAAGAACGCGGATTGCGCACTCGCCCAGTTGGGAATGTGCTGGCGTTCGCGCCTCCGCTTTCGATCAATGAAGAGGAAGTAGATGAGATCGTGAAACGCCTTGGTGCAGCAATGGATGGAATCGGTTGGAAAGTTTCAGGTTGAAGGTTATACAAGCTTTAAATTGCGCAAACTATTGTCAACCTAAAATCGTAAATCCAAAATCGTAAATCAACATGTCTGTCTATCTCCACGATATTCCTCTCTCTCAAGCGCAAGCCCGATTACGAGAAGCATTGCAAGATGCTGATCTCTGGCGGGTGTTGGGTGATGAGATCATTCCCCTCGATGAAAATGCGATCGGTCGCGTTACCACCGAGCCAATCTGGGCGAAGGTGTCGTCACCGCATTATCATGCCTCCGCAATGGATGGGTTTGCGGTGCGAGCGTTATCCACGGTGGGAGCTATGCCGTCTAAACCGATGAATCTGTCTATGGGATCTGAAGCGCAATATGTGGATACTGGCGACCCGCTCCCTGATTGGGCGAATGCAGTCATCCCGATCGAGAATGTGGAATCGCTGGATGAGACCGGGCATATCACATCTGCGATTCGTCAGCCTGTCTCCATTCGAATTCGCGCTTCTGTAGCGCCGTGGAGTCATGTACGTCCGCTGGGAGAAGATATCGTCGCGACACAATTGGTGTTACCAGCGGGACACGTCCTCAAGCCCGTGGATTTGGGCGCAATCGCCGCTTCAGGACATCAAGAGATCAAAGTTTCACGCAAGCCAAAAGTTGCCATACTCCCAACCGGAACAGAGTTGGTTCCTATTGGCAGCAAACTCAAGGCGGGCGATATTCTCGAATACAACTCGCTTGTCCTTGCGGCACAGGTTAAAGTGATGGGTAGTGAGCCGACGCGTTACCCGATCACGAAAGATGATTTTGATCTGATCTGTGAACGCGTGTTGGAAGCCGCACAAGACCACGATCTTGTTTTGCTTAACGCAGGTTCATCGGCGGGTGCAGAAGATTTTTCAGCAACGGTCGTTGAAAAGCTTGGGCAGTTGCTTGTCCATGGAGTTGCTGTCCGCCCTGGTCACCCCGTCATATTAGGCTTAATCAATCGTCAATCCAAAATCGAAAATCGTAAATCCGATAACCTGAAACCTAACACCTCGCACCTGATACCCATTATCGGCGTTCCCGGTTACCCTGTCTCTGCGGCATTGACCATTGATATCTTCGTTGAACCGCTCATTGCGCAATGGCTTGGGCGCAGACCGCTTGAACTCCCAACAGAAACAGCTATTCTGACACGTAAACTTGTCTCACCGGCTGGCGATGATGATTTTGTGCGAGTCGTCGTCGGTAGAGTTGGCGAAAAACTGCTTGCCGCGCCATTATCCCGTGGTGCCGGAGTCATCACATCACTTGTGCAAGCGGACGGGTTGGCGTTAGTCCCAAGTGGTACTCAAGGCATTGAAGCTGGTGAAAAGATTCAAGTGCGGTTGTATCGCAGCCGGGCAGAAATTGAAAAAACGATTTTCTGTATCGGCTCACATGACCTGACGCTTGATTTACTCGCACAATTTTTATCTGTGCACAACCGACGGCTTGTCTCTGCAAATGTTGGTTCGCAGGGTGGGCTGGTTGCATTGCGCCGTGGTGAGGCACACCTGGCTGGGTCGCATTTATTGAATCCCCAAACGGGCGAATATAACATCTCATATATTCGTCAATACATGCCGAACATTCCGGTGAAAGTTGTCGCGTTGGTTGGGCGCGAACAGGGGTTGATGGTGAAAAAAGATAACCCAAAGAGAATCAAAAGTTTGAGGGACCTCAGCAAGCCGCATGTCCAATTTGTGAACCGTCAACGTGGTGCTGGTACGCGTGTCCTATTGGACTATCATTTGAATTCGATGACAATATCGCCAGAGTCTATTGTTGGCTACAATCAGGAAGAGTATACTCATCTTGGGGTTGCCGCGGCGATCGCTTCAGGTCGCGCAGATTGCGGGCTTGGAATTGCCGCCGCCGCGCAAGCTTTGGATCTGGACTTTATACCGTTGTTTCAAGAACGCTATGATTTGGTGATTCCCAAACAATATGCAGAAGCCGACTTGCTTACGCCTCTTTTCGGACTTTTAGCTGATCCAGTATTCCGAAAAGCTGTATCTCAACTGACAGGTTACGATGTGTCCGTGATGGGCACGATCATTTTGGAGGATTAGATGGATGAAGGTTTAATTATTGACGATAATCGTCAAACAGCAGATGCGTTGAATCAAATGTTGGGTGTGTTGGG
>Ga0180074_1000114_pt1 | contig 16129 bp, 18 predicted proteins | sample EasRiv366_16_10D_FD_121773 | JGI IMG/M metagenome (GOLD analysis project Ga0180074, IMG submission 121773) | Soil microbial communities from meander-bound floodplain in the East River, Colorado, USA - East River metaG ERMLT366_16_10D | ecosystem: Environmental > Terrestrial > Soil > Floodplain ...
CAACGAAGCGCCCATACCCTGACCGGTCTCGATGTACCAGGCGGGTTTTGACTCAGCAGGATTGACATCGGTCTTTGCCCAGATGCCTAACTCCTTGGTGCTGGTGCCAGATTTATCGGCGCGCGCCACGAAGTTGGCTCCAGCGACAGCGATGGCTTTGAAGGACTCAGCGGGTCCCAAACCTTTGATCTTGGCGGGGTCATCGGCAGGACCGACAATGATGAAATCGTTATGCATGATGAGTATGCGGTCCTTGCCCCAGCCTTCGTCCATGAAGGACTTTTCGGCGGAAGGCGAATGGACCAGAAGGACATCGGCGTTGCCTTCCTGCCCCATGGTCATGGCTTGACCAGAACCCACAGCGACGGTCTGGACGGTGAAGCCGTATTGCTCCTGGAACATCGGGATCAAGACATCGAGCAGACCTGAGTCCTGAGTGGAGGTGGTTGTTGCGAGAATCAGATTCAGATTGGCAGGCGTTGTGGGAGCGGGAACAGGTGTCTCAGTAGGGAGAATCGTTGGCGCTTCCGTAGCAGGTGCTGCCGTCGGTGTGGCAGCGGAACCGCAAGCCGTCAACAGAATCGAGAGAACGAGCATTAGGGAGAAAAATATATTTCGTGAAGTGATTTTCATGATCTTTCCTTATTGTGAAGATTTTGTGAATAACGGCGGATACTCAGCACAACCCATGCGCCAAGCAAACCACCGAGCATTCCGAAGAGGAGATGACCTACAAACGGATACAGAATCCCAAAGCGCAAGGAGCCAAAGGGCCAGCCCGTGATCAAGTTGATCGTCCATTGCGCGATAGGTTTGGTCAGATGTGCAAACCCGCCAAGTAAAACCAGAAGCCAGAGTTGGCTGGTAAGGTGCGGCAAATAGCGAAAGGCAAGGTCCACCACAATGCCAGGCAGAAGATAAAAGAACCAACCGAACGGATTGCCTCCATGCAGAAATGGCAGCGTGGAAGCCAGTGATGCGCTAAGGCTGGTGATCGTCCCTGCCCCACGAAAGCGCGAGGACAAGCGTCCCATCAGCAATAGCGCCATCCATGCCATGGTGCCCCGGCAAGCCAAGTGAAAGGTCGAAGGCGCGATGAAGGAGGACCGCAGTGATTCCGCTGCCAATCAACAACAGGGTTTCTCCCCAACGGAGCGTCCAGTCAGTTGGATAGGGTTTTGATGCGGTCTTTTGAAAGTAGGTACCATTCATGATTTTGTTCCTCGACATAAAGTGTGGCTTGTCCACCACGCAGAACCGGACGCACCCATTCGCCCACATCGATTAAAGTTTCGGAATTTAATTCAGCTCCATCGAGCGTGCAGATCCGATCAATATGACCAAGGGAACGAATCTGTGCGACCGGATAGGCGCCCTTTAATTCGCGCAGGCCCGGCAGCCACAGGAAGCGACCATCTTCTCCGGCTCGACGCAAGCCGACAGCCGCCAGTGCTCCGATGCTGCCTCCCCCCGTCCCCGTCAGCCCGGCAAGTTGGAGTCTAGAGGCAGAGGCGGTTTGCTCCGCTTCCGGCATGGTCAACACCTCGAGCTTGGCACGCTGCGCAAAGTCCATTACCTGTTCGTCGATCGATGCCACAGGCGCAAGGCACAGACCAACGTCCGAACCTGGGGCGCTTTCCCGTAACAGGTATTCGCGGCAGGCTTCCCAAACATCTTCAACATTTTCTGTTCCAACAGACATGCAAGCAGAGCTGTTATGAGACGTGTATGGGATTCTGGGGTGGACGAGCAATTGATGGCGTGTAATCCCTATTGGATTGGCCAGTTGATTTTCCGCCAGCCAGTTCGCCAACTGACGCACGCGGTGCCCCGTGCCACGGCTTTCGAGATTATCCGTATCATCGAGACCAATGAGAAGATCCATTTTTTACCTCGATTCTAGAAACATCTTTTGTCCAATCTGGCTTCGGGATATGGCTTGTCGCCAGTTTGACAGTGCCATGATTGATGAGATCAAGAATGGTGTTGTCATCTACCTGTTAGCGCCGCAACGTCGCGAGTTTAGAGCTTCCCGTGAATGAGGCTGACAAGTAAATGAGTATTTTCATATGTTCAACTACATGCAGATTTGCTCTCCGCTGTGAGTGGCGTTATACCCAGACAGTTCACTGAGCTTTGTTCGGAAATCAGAGGTCTGTAAGTAATTCAACACAGGCGCAAATGTTTCGCGTTGTTCATGTGGCAGGATGAGATCGTAACGTTCCTCGAAGAGTGGGATAAAGCCCAATCCATACAGTCCTGCTGCAGCTTGCAGCCCCAGCGCGGCATCTGCCTTTCCACTTTTGATCCGTGCTGCTGCCTCCGTATGTGTATTGACGACTACTCCATCGCCGCGAATGGATTCAGGTTGGATTCCCAATTTTTTTAATTCGTTGTCGAGCCATAAGCGTGTGCCCGACCCGGCATTTCGGTTCACGAACCGAATACCTGAAAATGCAAGATCGAAAATATTTCTGATCCCTTTTGGATTCCCTGCCGGAACCAAAAGTCCCTGCATTCTATGCGCAAGTGTAATAACATCCATGGCACGGTCCGGAAAGAAGTGATGAACATACGATGTGTTGTATTGACCTTCCTCATCCAACAAATGTGTACCGGAAAGATGACACAATCCCTGACGAAGATGTACTAATCCATCCAATGAGCCCACGGGCAGATTCAGCAAATTTATATATTTGGAAACAGAGGCTGCCACGGCCTCCATAGCTAGGTCGTGGCTCCCTGAAAAAATGACGTTCGGTGTTTTGCTTATTGGCAGAATGAGTTCCTGCAAAAAGAAACCACCTGCCCGGGCGTGGTAGTATTTTTCGGTCACCGTACCTGTTTTGCGTATTTCCGCAATCTCGACCAGGTTGGAGGCTTCCAATGTTTTGAGGTGGTGTCGAACCCACGCCGGGGACTGCTTCAGGGTCCGCGCGAGCTGCGAGAGAGTCGCTGGGGATGCCATCAGAAGCTGTAATATCATCATCCGACGCGAATCTGCGAGTAGCTTGATCTGGTCAAAGGTCTGAATGGGTTCAACTTTTCGCATGGCAATTAAGAAAAAACTTAATTGGAATTATCACAAAAATCCCCTCTTCTGAGTTTAGTCGAAAGTCCAGTCTTTGCGTCCCCGCTTATGGAATCAACCCTACTTCCGACCAGTTCAAGAAGGATTCAGGGAGTCTCGTCACAATACTTGAGCAATGTGCCAATTTTGATCTAGCTGATTTTCGATTCGCCCAAAATTTGCCTTTACTTCACTAATTTTATCCACAGTCAGATTTCATTTGCCAGAATGCAAAACAGAATCATCTTCCTTATCGTAACCATTCAGACTTAAGTTCAGGGTTCTATCTGCTTAAGAACAATAAAATAATGCTTTCAGCCAGACACCTGATATCCTTTATAGCCTACAATTTTTAATTGGAGTTTCCTCTTTCTGATTGTGACAGAATCTGCGTAATCCAGGATTTCGTCACAATCTCAGCAGGACACAACAAATAAAACAGAAGAATCTAAATAGGAGAATAAAATAGTAGACCTTGCGGTAGACCTTAGACAATTATTTAAATTGTACGAATTGGAAAGAGTGAACGAAATTCCGCTCTTTATTGTTTATAATTGCACATATTGAACGCAAAAACAGCAAATGGACAACAATTATTCAATCTTCGAATCAATTACCAATATATTTCGATATAATATTCCATAAATAGAGTGGCAAAAAGCCTCACAAGTCCTATATTTGGCGGTTTTTTGCTACTTTTGATTCCTATACAAGAATAGGTAGACCTTGTGGGATTGGAAATTTACCTGTCATTTGCAACAAATGGGGGAATCGAAAAAGGTGTGAGCAATTACTTTTATAAAATCGGTTTTAGAAATAAACGTGGGCGTCAAAATTAAATGGAAAATGCGCCCAGAGAGACTCGAACTCCCAACCGCTTGTTCCGAAGACAAGTGCTCTGTCCAATTGAGCTATGGGCGCAACTTCAATCAGGCTGTAATTATATTCTATGTTTATCATCCCTTCATAATTTTGGGACGATATTGCAGCGCCTCCGGCAGATGTGCGGAGTGGATCTCTTCACTCCTAGCCAAATCAGCAATCGTACGCGCTAACTTCAAAATGCGATGATAGGCGCGTGCCGACAAGTTGAGTTGACTCATTGCTGCCCGTATCAGACTCTGACCTTCATCCTGCAATTTACAAAACTGGCGAAATTCCGCCACCCGCATGTCGGCATTAGCAACAATATTCGATGATCCGATCTTTGAAAAACGCTCAAGTTGAATGTTGCGTGCAGCTTGCACTCTAGCTCGAATGGATTCCGATGACTCCCCCATTCGATCCCCTCGTAGCTTTTCCAAATCCATGCATGGCACTTCGATATGGATGTCAATGCGATCCAAGAGCGGACCAGAGATCAGCTTTTGATATTTCGTAACCATTGCCTGAACGCATATACAGGGTTTTTGTGTATCACTCCAGTACCCCCATGGGCAGGGGTGTACACAATCGGACATGTTTTTCGTGCTCAATTACGAAAAGATGTCTGAATTTTCGAGCTTTCCACAGATTTGCAATAAAACCGTAAGATGAGGATTTTATTGATCGATCTGTTTCTTCATGAAATCCAAAAAGGTGCTGGCTGGTTTGGATAATTTTCTGTCTTTTGGGTATGCAATGACGACTTTGCTTTCAATAGTTTGATCCAAAGGAATGGCAACGACATCAGAATGTTTGTAATAATTCAGAACTTTTTCCATTATCAGTGCAATCCCACTGTTCGATGCCACCATGCCAATGATACTTGCCGCGCGCAGGGTCGCATAGAAAACCCTTGGTTCCAACCCAGCTGATCTGCAGGCATTCATGGATAATTCGTGGATCAGCGTCCCTTTGTTAAACATGATGAAATTTTCATCGGAAAGTTCTGTCAGTGAAATGGATTTTCTCTTTGCAAAGCGATGATCGCATGACACTGCCACCATTAATTTGTCTACCAAAATTGGAAAATATGAAAATATATTTGGATCGATATTATAGTCACGTGCAAAAGCTAGATCGAACTTGTGTTGACCGAGAGCAGGCCAAACTACTGATGCCTCTCGCTCTTCCAGTGTGAAATTAATAAACGGATATGCCTTCTTAAATTTAGCGATGTAAGAGGTAATACCATATTGTGCAATCACGGGTATAGCTGCAATGACCAAGGAAGGTGTTGCCTTCTTATATTCCCCAAGGTCAGCCAGCATGGATTGATAATTCTCTTTGAGTTTTACGGCATGTTTATGGAATATCTTCCCTGCTTCGGTTGGAGCAACCCTGCGTTTGCTACGGTCGAAAAGCTTAACATCCAACTCCTTTTCCAGGGCAATGATCTTCTTGGAGAGCGCTGACTGGGAAATATACAGTTCTTCTGCTGCCGAACTGAAAGAACCAGTCTCCATTATAGAGACAAAATATACTATTTGTTTGATATCCATTATAGACCTTTGACCTATTCTATTATGGAATACATTGTATCAAAGATTGAATTGCTATAGGTTAGGAAGAAAGGTAATCTATGAATACTGACCAAAACTCGTATGGTCATAATCAACCCACGAACAAGGAGAAGAACCTAATGAAAAAGTCCCTTTCCATCCTTCTGACAGTCTTTATGATTGCTGGAATCCTTCTTACGGCCTGCGGTGCCAAACCCACTGCTGCGCCCGCAACCGCCGCTCCTGCCGCGGTTGCCACCGAGGCGTCCGCTGCCACCGAAGCCCCAGCTGAGGACACCACTGTTTCTATGGTGCCTGCAAAATCCGGATCGCCTTTTGATATCAAGGGCAAAGTGATCTGCTATATCATCCCTTCACTCGCCAATCCTTTTTTGAACGGTGTTGCCACTTCCGTTACAGAACAATTCAAGGCTGATGGTGTGACTGTGAATGTCTACGGCGCTGATGAAGGTGGTTTGAACCAACAATTCGATCAGATCGAGAACTGCATATCCATGAAAACTGATTTCATGTATGTTATGGCAGCCGGTGAGATTGATCAACTAATCCCTGCTATTGAAGAAGCCAAAGCCGCTGGTATTATGGTCATGGGTGTTCCTCCTCAAAAACTGGCGCCCTTCGATGCCATTATGCACACCAGCCAATTGGAAGACGGTCAAAAAGTCGCCAAGATGGCTTGCGATTATATTGAAGCCAAGTACCCGGATGCTGCTGACGGCAGTGTTGAAACTGCCATCGTTGGTAGCCCGAGTTCCTCCGTGGGCATGAAATTACGCGATCAGGGTTATTCCACGATCACGGAAATCTGCCCCAAGGTGAAACTTGTTGCACATGTGGATGTTTCTGGTGATAGCCTTCCTGTTGGGCAGAATGCTGCTGAGAATATCTTTACGGCTAATCCTGATGTTAAAGTGTTCATTGCCCAATCCACAGCCCATGCTCAGGGTATTGCCAACGCCATCAAAGCGCTGCCAAATGTGACCGTTGATGAATACGGCGTTTTTGCTGGCGATATGGATCCTTCCATGATCCCAACCGTCACCAGCTGCGAAGATCCCTACAAGGGTTTTGTCGCCATCGGTGGAACCGCTCTTGATGTCGCTACCTACGAACAGATCAAGAAGATGCTGCAAGGGGTCGAATATCCCAACATTATCAATGATGCCTTGGACCCGATCACTTGCGATTTTGCCACACTCGCACCGTAACAAGAAGCATTTTGTAGATAACTATGATGAAGGGTCCCCCTACCCTTCATCATGGTTAGAGGTGAAAACGAATGGATGCCAAGGTTGTACTATCCCTGGAAAATATCACCAAGCGCTATCCCGGTGTTTTGGCCCTGAACAATGTCTCGATCAGTTTTCAAGAAGGGGAGGTACACGCCTTGTTGGGCGAGAACGGCGCCGGTAAATCAACGTTGATCAAAGCGGTGGCTGGAGCCATCGATATCGATTCAGGTATTATTAAAATTAATGGACATGAATATTCCAAGATGACTCCGGCGCTTTCTAGGAGCCTTGGTGTTGAAGTGATTTATCAGGAATTTAATCTGGTTCCGACCTTGTCTTGTGCTGAAAATATTTACTTATGTGAGAGGAATGAAAACTCGGTATTTTTCAGCGCAAAAACAATTGAGAAAAAGGCTGTCAAGGTGCTGGACCAGTTTGGGGTGAAAATTGATCCGCGTATCCTGGTGCAGGAACTATCCATTGCTGAACAACAGATCATTGAAATCGCTAAAGCAGTCTCAAAAAATGTAAAAATATTGATCATGGATGAACCCTCTGCTCCTTTAAGTGTTTCAGAAGTAGAGTTGATGTTCAAGATCATTAACCAGTTAAAACAAAAAGGTGTGACGATCATTTATATTTCACATCGTTTGGAAGAAGTCTTCCGCATCTCTGATCGTGTGAGTATCATGCGTGACGGAGCCTATGTCACCACCAAAAACACGAAAGAGACCAACCGGCAGGAATTGATCACGCTGATGGTTGGGCGTGAACTAAAGGAAAGTTATCCTCAACGGAAAAAGTCACCTGGTGAAGTTGCTTTGGAAGTAAAAAATCTCACCGGGAATGGGGATCGAAATATCTCATTTTCAGTACGCAAGGGTGAAATATTAGGAATCTCCGGATTGGTTGGCTCTGGTCGAACCGAATTGGCTCAACTTCTTTTTGGCGCCGCTCCAATGGAAAGTGGCGAGATATTGATCAACAGAAAGCCCGTCAAGATCCATTCTCCATTGGATGCAATTCAGCACAAAATTGGATTGCTGACAGAAGACCGCAAGGGACAGGGGCTGTTCCTTGAGATGACTGTCAAGTGGAACATCAGTTTCCCGATTATTCGACTCATCTCAAAGTATGGTTTGGTTAATACAAAAAAAGAAGATGAGATCGCGCAGAAATACAAAGAACGCATCAATATTAAAACTCCCAGCTTATTACAACAGGTGATCAATCTGAGCGGCGGTAATCAACAAAAAGTGGTGCTCGCCAAATCTTTGGCTGCCGAGTCCGACATTTTGATCTTTGATGAACCCACCCGTGGGATCGATGTTGGTGCCAAACAGGAAATTTATCAATTGATGACTGAATTGGCTGAGAGTGGAATTGCGATTTTGATGATCTCTTCTGATATGGAAGAACTATTGGGCATGTCAGACCGGATCATTGTCTTATGCGAAGGTGAATTGGCTGGAGAAGTCCAAAAAGAGAACTTCAATCAGCATTATATTCTCGACCTCGCATCGGGGATCCATTAACTTTTGGAGGAATTAAGAATGAGCAATCAAACAATGGTTTACAACAAATTTGGTGCGAGCTTAGGATCAATCCTGAAAAAGAATGTGCCTTTCTTGATTCTGATCCTTTTACTGATTCTGTTCACATTCATTGCACCGAACTTCATGACATTTGGTAATCTTCGTACATTGATACGCCAAATCTCATTCGCCGGGATTAGCGCCGTCGGCTTGATGTTCGTGATGATTAGCGGCGGTATTGATCTCTCCATCGGCTCCCAGATCGTGTTTGGTAATGTCCTTTTGGCGATCATGATGGTTGATTGGAAGCTGCAACCTGCAGTCGCAATTCCGCTAATTCTGCTTGTCGGGACCGGGTTGGGTGCGATCAATGGGTTCCTCTGCATTAAACTAAACATCCATCCGCTTATTATTACTCTGGGTACCTCCGCAATATTTAAAGGTGCGGGATACATTATTAACCGATCCAGGAATATTATGGGATTCCCGGATTCCTTCCGCTGGTTTGGTCAGGGCTATATAGGGGGCATTCCCGTGCCTGTCATCGTTATGATCATTGTGGCATTGATTGGGGCCTTCATCCTGACCAAGACATACTTTGGCCGACAAATATTTGCATTGGGTGGCAACGAAGAAGCCGCTCGACTTGCAGGTGTAAATATCAATAGAATGAAGGTACTTTTGTTCATGATCTGCGGTTTTGTCTCATCGATCACAACGGTTCTGCTGCTGTCAAGAGTATTTGCCGGCCAGACCATTACCGGTCAGGGTCTTGAATTTGACTGCCTCACCGCTGCACTTTTGGGCGGTGTAAGCTTCAAAGGTGGCGAAGGCAACGTTTTCGGTTTGATGGTGGGGATGTTGATCATCGGTGTGTTGAACAATGCCATGCAATTGGCCACCTTCCCTGATTTTTCGCAAACAGTGGTAAAAGGCTCTGTTCTTTTGATCGCAGTCGCCTTTGATGTCTATCAGAAAAACCGCAAGGCTAAAGAGACGGTTGCCCGCGTCACTGCCTAAATCTATAAGACGATTCGGATACAAACATGGAAACCGTTGAAAGGAAGAAAAAGAGAGTGATCGTTCTCACCATCGCATTTTTTGCAGGAATTGTGATTGCAGTGTTTTTTAGGTCTTTGAAAATCACCGTGCCCGTTCCACATGACCTGGCTGGATTGGTTGGATTGATCGGCATGTTCGTTGGAAGTGCGGCAGTGGATATTGTCACGAAGATGATATCCAAATAAACAAAAGGAAAAATCATGAGCGAAGAAAAAGAGATCCATTACGCCTTTCCATTTGAAATCCCCCCCGCAAAGACAGATCATATCAAACGCAAGATGTTTGATGTTTCCTATGCTGCGCTTTCCCCGGCACAGAAACTGGATATCTACTGGCCCGAGGAGGGAGATGGACCATTCCCCGTGATTGTGTCCATTCACGGCGGAGCCTTCATGGGTGGTGACAAGCGCGATGTGCAGATCACATCCATGCTCAAAGGGTTGAAACGCGGCTATTGTATTGTTGGAGTCAATTATCGGATGAGCGGCGAAGCGAAATTCCCCGCACTGGTCCACGACATCAAAGCTGCCATCCGTTGGATTCGCGCGAATGCCGAACTGTATCTTTTCGATCCTAATAAAATTGCCACGTGGGGCGGTTCAGCGGGTGGATATCAATCCTTGATGGCTGGAGTTTCTGTTGGGATTTCTGAGCTAGAGGATTTAAGCCTCGGCAACGCTGATCAATCCAGCCATGTTCAGGCAGTGGTCGATTGGTTTGGACCGACAGATTTTCTCAAGATGGATGAGCAACTTGCGGAATCTGGTATGGCGCCGCCGGAAGAGTTTTCTCACAGCGGATCGAATTCTCCCGAGTCCCTAATCCTCGGAAATCAAATTACTCTAATCCCAGACGTGGTCCGCTCCGCCAACCCTGAAACGTATATTCACCCGAATGTGCCGCCGTTCCTCATTCAACATGGTGCAAAGGATAACATCGTACCGCGCCAGCAATCCGTGAACTTTGCCGCCAAAGTCAGAGAAATTTGTGGATACGAAAGAGTAACCCTTGAATTGCTCGAAGGCGCAGGGCACGGTGACTCGATGTTTGATGCTGCTAAAAATGTAAAGCAGGTATTAGACTTTCTTGATCAGCACTTGAAATAAAAGGAGGGCTTTATAACCTGCTGGTATTTTGTATGAATGGACGGCTATCATGATTGTCGCAATTTTGGGAATTGGTGAAGCGGGAGGCACACTTGCGCGTGATTTGATTGCGGCAGGTGTTCAAGTCCGTGGCTGGGACCCTGCGCCGCGTAATCTCCCTGACGGATTAGATTTCGCTTCCAGCAATTCTGCTGCGGTTTCAGGCGCAGATATTGTTCTCAGTGTCAATTGGGCATCGGTCGCAATCGATGTTGCGAACGAAGTGACATCTGTACTACAGCCCCATCAACTCTATGCAGATATGAACACAGCCGCACCTCAACTCAAACGGGATATTGCTCCAATCATCGAGAAAACGGGCGCGTCCTTCGTCGACGCCGCGCTGATGGACCCTGTCCCACCCAAAGGATTAGGCACACAAGTCTATTCGTCAGGGAGTGGAGCAGAGAAATTTGCAGAGAGAATGATACCGCTTGGGATGCCTGTCACGTATTTGGATGATATAGCAGGCAATGCGGCAACGCACAAGTTGGTGAGAAGCATCATGTATAAGGGAGTCGCGGCTGTGATCATCGAATGTTTGGAAGCGGCAGAGAAGCTCAACATGACAGAATATGCCCGAAATCAAATGTTGAAGATCATCTATGATGAGCCGATGATTGATCGATTTGTTGGCGGAAGTATCAAACATGCAAAACGCAGGGTGGAGGAGATGGAGGCGGTGGTCGAGATGTTAAATTCGATCGGGGTTTCCGCTTTTACAAGCCAAGCCTCTGTGAAAAGATTAAAAGAGCTGATGGAGAAGAATGTATGACAAAAAAAATACTTGTTGTTGGTGCACACTCCGCTGATTTCGTCTGGCGTGCGGCGGGGACGATTGCCACCATTACATCACAGGACGGAAGCGCCAACATTGTTGCCCTCTCGTATGGAGAAAGGGGTGAATCAGGCGAGTTGTGGAAAGAGCCGAATCAAACAGTCGAGAACGTGAAGCGGATTCGTCACGAAGAAGCGAAAATTGCGGCGGAGACTGTCGGTGCGGATTTTCGTTGTCTTGATCTGGGTGATTATCCATTGAACATGACAGATGCCGCAATTGCTCAATTGATTGGCATCCTTCAAGATTTTGCACCAACTATTTTGCTGACTCACAACCCTGTTGACCCATTCAACCCTGATCATCCTGTTGCGTCACAGATGGTGCAGAAAGCTCGGCTCTTATCAACAGGTGCGGGTGTTGCCAGCGCATTTAGTCGCATCGCACCACCTGACCTTTATTTTTTCGAACCACATCAACCTGAACTATGTGACTTCAAGCCCAACGTGTTCGTGGATATTACATCCGTGATGGAAATGAAAACCAAAGCGATGGACGCAATGAAAGCGCAAAGTTATTTGCACAAGTATTACAGCGAACTTGCTTCACGCCGCGCCAACCATGCCCGCCGAATCTCTGGAAATGCCGACATAAAATTTGCAGAGGCGCATTTCAGAACATTACCGTGGGTGGTGACAAGCCTATGAAAACAGAAGACATCGTTCGCTTAAGTGAACTTGGTGTAGCAACCGTCTATGAAGCATCGGGGCGTGAAGGGCTGATTGACATTCCACTGACTCAATTGATATCGAACAGCCGCGTGGCAGGTCCTGCGCGAACAGCCTTGTGCGGACAGGATGATAACTTGATGGTGCACGCAGTCATCGAGCAAATCCAACCGGGGGAGGTGTTGGTGTTGAGCATGCCTGAACCTGCTCCAGTGGCGCTGATCGGCGAATTGTTGGCGACCCAGGTCAAGGTCAAGAAAGCGGCGGGCATTCTGGTGGATGCATCCATTCGGGATGTGAGTGAGCTTATCGAGTTGGGTCTGCCCATCTGGAGTCATTTCATCCGCGTGAAAGGCGCGACCAAGACAAAGATCGGTGAACTCAATGGGATGGTCACAGTCGGTATGACACAAATATCGTCAGGCGATATCGTTGTGTTGGATGCTGATGGTGGTGTGTGTATCAAACGTGAACGCGCAGACGAAGTGCTCAAAGCCTCTGAGGAACGATTGAAAAAGGAAGCTGGCTTGCGAGAGAAATTACTCGCGGGACAAATATCCTATGACTTGCACGGTCTGCGCGATTATGTAGAAAGGAACAAAAAGCGATGAACCCCGAGCCTATATTCGATATTGCCCATCTTGGTCACATCGAATTGCTGACACCGAAGCTTGCGGAAACCAGAAGCTTTTTTGTGGATGTGATGGGAATGTATGAAAGCGGACGCGAGGGCGATTCAATCTACCTTCGAGGCTGGGACGATTACGAACATCATTCGCTTCAACTGACGGCTTCTCCCAAACCTGGCTTGGGACATTACGCTTTCCGCGCGACAAGTTCGCAGGCGTTGCAGCGACGCGTGGAAGCGATTGAGAAAACAGGCTTGGGCAAGGGTTGGAAGGAGAACAACATCGGGCATGGACCTGCGTATTGTTTCACGGACCCTGACAAGCACAACATTGAAATTTATTACGAGACGGAATGGTATCAGGCCCCAGCGGAGTTAAAGCCTGCATTGAAGAATCAGGCATCTCGTTATTCTGATCGTGGCGTGGGTCTGCGGCGATTGGATCATATCAACATCCTTGCCGCGGATGTGAAATCCACGCGCATCTTTTTTCAAGAGACACTGGGTGGTCGTCTGTCGGAACAAATCATCTTTGACGACGGCTCCGAGAAAGCTTCGTGGATCACGTTTACCAACAAGTCGTACGATGTAGCGATCTCTGAAGATTGGACGGGGTCACATGGACGCCTGCACCATTTCACCTATGCTGTGGATAACCGCGAAGCGATTTTGCGCGCGGCGGATATTTGTTTGGAGCATGGCGTCTTCATCGAAACCGGTCCGCATAAACATGCCATCAACCAGACATTCTTTTTGTATGTGTACGAACCCGGCGGCAATCGTTTTGAAATTGCCAACGCGGGCGCGCGCCTAATCCTTGCGCCTGATTGGAAGCCGATCATCTGGAGTCAAGCCGAGCGTAAAAAAGGACAGGCATGGGGCTTGCCCACCATCCCAACATTCCATACGCACGGCACGCCGCCAGTAGAATAAAAAGGAAAATCATATGCCTCATCTGACACTTGAATACAGCAATAACATTGAAGTGGATGTTCAACCGTTGCTGGCGCGTTTACATGAAGAAGTAGTTGCCACAGGCGCGATCAATCTAAAAGGTATCAAGAGCCGCGCCATCAAACACACTCAATACCGCATTGCGGATGGTGACCCCGATTACGCATTTGTGCATGTCGGTTTATTGATCCGCGAGGGACGCCCGATCGAAATTCAAAAGGAAGCGACCCAACGCATAATGAATGTCTTGAAGGAAATATTTGGCTATCTTTTCGAGAAACGAAAATTGTCGTTAACTGTTGATCTTAAGGAGATGCGCGATGGTATCGCGCTAACAGAACATAATATTCCTGCATTGGGATAAACTACCCAGCATGATCTTCGGTCTGTATTGCAGCGCCTCCGCCAGATGCGCGGATTGGATCTCTTCGCTCCCCGCTAGATCAGCAATTGTTCGTGCGAGTTTCAGAATACGATGATAGGCACGCGCCGACAAATTGAGTTGTGTCATCGCCGCCCGCATCAGGCTCTGATGTTTCAACAGGCTCAACACAACGCCTTCGTCCTGCAACTTGCAAAATTGTCGTATCTCCCCGACACGCATATCAGCGTTGCAGATGATGTCAGATGAGCCGTTGTTCGAGAAACGCTTTTGTTGAATGTCGCGCGCGGCTTGGACTCGTGCGCGAATTGCTTCGCTGGTCTCCCCCATCCGATCCCCACTCAGCTTTTCATAATCCACACACGGAACTTCAATATGAATATCAATGCGATTCAGCAATGGACCCGAGATGCGTTTTTGGTATTTGGTAACAACAGCACACGCCCGGGAGATCCCGGGGCGTGTGTCTTTATATTGGCGTAGATCGCCATTCACCTATTTAGATCGAGATGCTCCTCCCGTTTTACTTGCCCGAAAACTTCGCGGTCACAGATGTGATTGCCTGTTGCGCGTCACCCTTCATCAGACGCATGTAAATCTGGAATGTCCCTTTGCCATAGACTCGAGTGTTGACCTCGAATGAATACTGGAGCAAACCGTTAGCTGGTTGCCAGGAAGCGGGGTCCGGCTGTGCGCCGTCGGCGACCACCTGCCATTCGACGCGTTCGTCGCCGGAGAGCGTCGAGACCGTGAACGAGCGCGAGGTGACTGGTGAATAATTAGTGTCTATCGCTGCGCGGGTGTAGAGGGTGTGTGACCCAGCTGTTAGGTGACCAAGTGGCGCGCTCCAAGTGCCGGATGCCTCATCGAGAGTTGCTTCAATCGGGGAGCCGAAGTTCGAATCGTCTACCGACACATCCACACGTTTGCGTGTCGGATGATCCCCTGCTTCTGTGGTCCCCAGGTCTGGGAATTGCGCGCTGCCCAGCGCCACAACTTCGCCATTCGGAATTTCCTCGCCCTCAGCCGGGCTGGTGATGGCTGCACCGAATTCGAGTCCGCTCTCAGGCAAAGATGCAGGGAGTATGGTGATGAGCGAACGATGCTGACCCTCGTAGCCAAACGACCACGCTCGCGCCGAGCATCTGCACCTGGAAGGTAAGTTGCTCGCCGGCGATGGCAGGCCGGTTGGTGGTGAATGACCAATTGAATTTATTCCAGCACAACTCGCCAGCCCGCAGCGGGCTGGCGAGTCGCTAACTAGAATCGTCGAGTGACGGTGCGAAGTTACCTTAGCCAGATGTCGTCGAACCAAACAGCGCCTTGCGTGTTGAGGTCGGTGGGGCTAAAACCAATCAGAACCATGCGGACTTGCGCGACGCCCGGCGGGATGGTGATTTGACTGACCACTTCTTGGGCGGCATTGGTGCCGGTGAGATTGGTGGCGATGCCCGTGACCGTATTCAACACCGCTCCGAGCGCATCCAGATAAGTCAACTGAAGCTGTGGAGCCGACGAGGCGCCCTTGGTCTTAACGGTCATCGCCAGTACATAGGTCTCTCCAGGCGTCACGGCGATGGGGTCAGAGGTCCAGGCCGGATTCAGCAAAGTGGCTGGACGGCCGTTGCCGCTGGCTTGGGCCGAGTGCGTGCCATCGCTGGCATTGCTGCCGCCGGTGTCGTAGGCCGTGCCTGAAGTGCCGCTCCAGTTGTCGGGCGCGGCGCCGCTGGATGATTGTTCAAACGAGCCATTGACCACCTTGTTGCCCTTGATCGTGATGGTACGTTGGGCCTGGTTGTTGCCCTCGTCCAACTCGGCCAGGGTGTTGAGTGGATCGGCGATGGCGATGACGATATGCTCGCCGTGAACCCCGTTTGTGTTCCAGGTAAAGCTGATATTGGCCGAAGCGCCCACGGCCAGTGACGCCAACGGCGTGCTGTCGCCCAGCACGGTTGAGCCATCCATAAACTGCACCACGATGTTACTGGCCTCCGCCTCGCCGATGTTGGCGACCGTCGCCGTTAAGATCGTTGTCTTGGGCTCGTTCTGTGCCGCTCCGATGTTGGTAATGGTCAGATCGGGCTGTGCGGGCAGTGCAATTTGCGGGTGGATGTTGAAGTAGTAAACCTGGCCAGCTTCGAGCAGGCGTGGGTCGGTGGTGTTCGCCGGGG
>Ga0180074_1000115_pt1 | contig 16047 bp, 13 predicted proteins | sample EasRiv366_16_10D_FD_121773 | JGI IMG/M metagenome (GOLD analysis project Ga0180074, IMG submission 121773) | Soil microbial communities from meander-bound floodplain in the East River, Colorado, USA - East River metaG ERMLT366_16_10D | ecosystem: Environmental > Terrestrial > Soil > Floodplain ...
CCAGGCGAACGATTGCACCCGCCGTGGCAAAGAAAGAGTACGGTGAAGTAATCACTTCATCACCCGGTTTGAGGTCGATTGCCATTAAAGAGACCAGCAAAGCATCAGTGCCTGAGGAAACGCCGATCCCGAACTTACATCCACAATATTCGGCTATTTCCTTTTCCAGTGCTTCCACTTCTGGCCCTAAAATAAAGTGCTGTGATTCCATCACGCGTTCAATAGCTGCCTGCACCTCTGTGCGAACGGTGGCATACTGTGCTTTCAAGTCCAAAATGGGAACAGTGAGGTCTGTGGTCATGGGATCATCCGGCCTGTAACGGTGTATCTTCGTGCCAATCCAAACAACACAAAGAACCTGACTCTTCCAGGTAACGCCATCCGCTTTCCGGGCAATGCATCACACCCTCTGCATTAGGTGAAGGCAGGCGGTGACCGTGGCGACTCATCCAGCCCTTTTGTTGCGCCGGCACGCCCAACATGAGAGCATAATCCGGCACATCGCCTCGCACCACCGCACCCGCACCAATGAATGCATAACGGCCAATCGTCGCGCCGCATACAATCGTGGCGTTCGCTCCAATGGTTGCCCCACGTCTCACAACCGTCTGCTGGTATTCGGATTTTCGATTGATCTGTGAACGCGGGTTGATCACATTCGTAAAAACACAGGAGGGCCCAAGAAAGACATCCTCCTCGACGATTACGCCAGTATATAACGATACATTATTTTGGATTTTTACGTTATCGCCAATCACCACCTGGCTGGCAACCATCACATTCTGACCGAGTGAACAACGCTTTCCAATTGTTGCACCAGACATAACATGACAAAAATGCCATATGCGGGTGCCTTCACCGATCTCGCAGGGCTGGTCAATGTAACTCGATGGATGGGAAAAATAAAGGCTCTCGGTCATTTCGCCTTCAAAAAAGGATGTGCCAGAGTATCCATGGGAGATATCTCCGCCCGCCGAATACGGTGGGTTAATTCTATAGATGGACGGGCATCTTCAATCCCAAATCCAGTTCCCGCCAAAGTCTGCTCATAAACACGGGTATGTAGATCAGTAAAGCCTTCTGAAAATTCGACTTCCTGTCCGTCCACAGTAATGGAGCGGAAGGTGTTCTTGTTCGCTTGTTTTGCTGTCTCAGGCAGATCGTTATGATCCACTGAAAGGAACCAGCGCACGCACGCCCTCTCCAATTCGATGAAGCCGCTCATGCACTCGGAATCCGCATGGTGCACATTTATGTTTTGCGCGGTGCCAAATAGCCAGATCAATAGATCAAAAAAATGGATGCCGATATTGGTAGCCACCCCGCCAGATTTCTCTATCTGACCCTTCCAGGAAACGTGGTACCAATTACCGCGGCTGGTGACATAACTCAGCACCACATCATGTTGTGTATCCGAATTCTCACGCTCTAATCGGGCTTTGAGTTTGAGAAGTTCGGGGTGAACGCGCAACTGCAGGATCGTATTGATCTTGTGATTCGTCTCGGCCTCAATTTCCTGCAACGGTTCGAGGTTCCAGGGATTGATCACCAGTGGTTTCTCGCAGATCACATCCGCGCCAACACGCATCGCCAGGCGGCAGTGCGCGTCGTGTAAATAATTTGGCGAGCAAATCGAAATAAACTGGACTTTTTCCTGTTCCGAAGCCCTGCGCAGTTTCTCCAGATGACGATCAAAGCGCTCGATCTCAGTGAAAAACTTGACATCATAGGAGAACTGATCCAACAGACCAACCGAATCCTTGGGATCCACCGCTGCCACCAGACGATTTCCCGTATCGCGTATGGCCTTTAGATGACGAGGCGCAATATAACCCCCCACGCCGATAACTGCAAAGTTTTTTGTCATAATTTCTGATTCACTTCGTTTTTTGAAGATTAGGTTTGCAACACACTTTTGCCCACCAGAGTTGTAGTTCATATGTAAAGGTGCCAGCCGCAGGCCCCGTGAAGGCGTTAGCCTGAAACGGGGTGCCGATCCGCCGAGTTGAGCATGTCGAAACCTGCCCGAGGCGATAGATTTTGGAAAGGTTTTCAACGGAGATGAGTGTTTGGCTCATAGTTCGACGGAGGACGGATGATGGAGGATGGAGGACGAATGATCGGGGAAATTACAATTCCTGGGAGGGTTTTATTCAGTGCTCCCACGCAAAATAAATTCCGTGGGAAGGACTTGCCAGATCGCTCCCACGCAATCCCAATTCTGTGGGAGGAACATGACTCGTCCGTGGGAAGAAGCTGCCTGATCTGTGGGAGGCAATGCCAGAGTGCCGCATAAATTACTAAATTAGAGCCTAGATTTTTTTCACAATTTCATCGAAAAGTTTAGTAAATTATGCAACAAGCGGTAAAATCGCGTGGGAAGAAAATTTTATGAAACAGGCTCGTGGATCGGCGGTTATGCAAGCCAGATGTAAAGTGTCCCTTCCACGGAATCCTTAAAAATAACAGGAACGCAAAACACAAACCTTGACTCCTTAAATATAATGGCGGCACTGTCAGACCCAATGCGAAGAGTAGACGTCGCTCCTCATGTTGGCAGGACAAAAATATTTTTTCGGAGGTGTCAATATGGCACACAAAATCAAGGCGATCAACGCCTACCGTCCTCCGTCTCCCCATCTGACCCTCATACCTGAGCCAGGCAGGGATCATCGCGAATGAGCGCAATCTGCTGTCCGAGATAGGAGAGCGGTGAAAGTCCATGCCAGCGGCGCAGGAGGTGATAAGCCGGGGAAGTCAAAAGGCGGCAGGCATCCACTGCCGAATTCCAGTCTTCCTTGCGGATTTCTGCAATCGTGCTCGTATCCGGCAATAAGCCGAAATCCCAGGCCGCACACAGGCGGGCGAGAAAATCCACACGCGCAGCCAGAGTATCCAGCGCGTCAGGGATGTCCGTGTCCGGATATAATGCGCCATCCAACCAGGGCGAGTTATTCATCCATCACCTGCAGGAATTCACTGACAAACCAATCCCGTAACTGCCGCGCCTGTTCGCGTTGTCCCAAATCGGCAATTTGCTCCAGGGGGCGATGCAGGGCAATACGTTCCAGATGCGTTTCAATTGCCAGGCGGGCGCGCGCGACATCAACGTCACTGCCGGCCAGAATTTGGCGTCTGCGCCAAAGCGCCCAACACTCGGCAATGCTAAATAATCCGGCCTGGCACACGTTGAAAATATCCAGGAAATCACGCGGCGCGCCTCGTTCCACCAGGGCGACCATCTTGCTGGCAGCCAGGTCAACCAGGCTGTCCAGTGGGACATCGATCCAACCGGCAGAAACAGGTTCCTCCAGGCGCACGGAACGATGGGCGATCTGAAAACTAAACACAGTTTTTCCGTCTTGCGATAATTCCATGCTATCCACATCTCCCCACGAACGGACACGGACCTTGCCAAAAGCAGAAAGGGTCCTTTCAAGCAACTGAAGTGCGGCCTGCTTTTGCTCCTGCGTAACCGATTCAGACCACCACGCATCCACGTCATGGGTCGGACGGTAATCGAGATAATGAAACAATCCCAAAGCGCCGCCCAGGGAAATTCGATCTGCAAGCTTCGCCTTTACCAAAGCGTCGAGACAAGCCCGCGCATAGGGAGGTAAATGAGATGGCTGTTTAGGTTGGATATTTTTCATATCAACAAAAATTATACCGTATCCATAAACGTCTGTTCAACATGGTTGAAGATGATGCACATAAAGGATGAAAGAGGAAGGCTTGTATCAAGCAAGTCGAAATGATGGAGGCTGAACGCTTGGCGTGAAAGCACCCCCTTGCGCGAAAAATCAATCGGTCGTGAAGTCGTCCACCAGGCGGGCTCGGATTTCCTGCGGAACTTTTAGGCGCAATTCGGGATACTTCTCGAGAAGGCGGGAAATGTCTGCCAGGTCTTTCTGCCGCTTGCTTCCCCTGCGTTGCGAGTCCAGGGCGGCCCAAATCTTTCCTTGCAGCACATCTTCCGGGCTGGCAACCGGCAGTTCGATGCCCAACACTGTCCGCGTGGCGGCCCCTTCGAGAAATGAACTGTATCGCTTGTCCGTCTGGATTTGCACCCTGAGATCAGACCCGGAGGCTCCAATATTCAAGCTGTGTGGAAATCGCTTCAAATCAAAATGTGATCCAAGGAGCGCTTCCACCTGCTCCAATTGGTCAACCGCAACGACCAGATCCAGATCAAGACTGACCAATGGTTCCACATAAGCATTGACCGCCTGCCCGCCAATCACACAAAACCGAATCCCCTGCTCATTCAAAAGGGAAATCAGGTTTTCAAGCAGGTTGGAATGGTCCATTGTGATCGTTTTCCAAAAAGTTAAGGCTTGCATATCTTTTCTCGTAACTGATAATACTGATACTTGACAAATGTAATTTTACCATGCGCCACCCCTACACCGTATCCATAAACGTTTGCTCGACGCGGTTGAAGATGATACTGCCGAGGGTTACTACTACAACCATGAAGCCAAAACTATACAGCAGGTGGTTGATGTCCACTGTGCCTGCACCCAGGAAGCCATAGCGAAAAGCCTCCACGATGGGTGTCATCGGGTTGGCAAGGATGATCCATTGAAAGCGCGCGGGGATGGATGAGACCGGGTAGATGACCGGCGTGGCATACATCAGCAGCGATACGCCGAAGGTCACGAGAAAACGCAGGTCGCGATATTTGGTGGTCAGCGAAGAGATAATGATGCCGAAGCCCAGTCCAAGCCCTGCCATCATCAGGATCAACAGCGGTGAAAGAGCGATCCACTGCCAGTTGAATTGAATGGGCGTGCCGCGAAAAACAAAATACAGCACAAAGACCAGGAACATGGCGAACTGGATCAGGAACGTGATCAGGTTGGAGATCAAAATGGAGACAGGCACAGCCAGCCGTGGGAAGTAGACCTTGCCGAACAGATTGGCATTTTGCACAAAGGTATTCGATGTCTTATTCAGGCATTCGGCAAAGTACGACCACACGACCGTGCCAGACATATAAAAGAGGAACTGCGGCAATCCGTCCGTGGGCAGGCTGGCGATGTTGCCGAAGATGACCGTAAAGGTGATCGTGGTCAACAGCGGCTGGATGAGATACCAGAGTGGTCCGAGGATGGTCTGCTTGTAGACCGAGACGAAGTCACGCCGCACGAAGAGCATCACCAGGTCACGGTAGCGCCACAGTTCACCCAGACGCAGATCAAGCAGGCTGCGCTGCGGCTCGATGGTCATTGTCCAGTTTTCTTCTTCTAGCATGAGTTTCATGTTTTGATCAACAGGTGTATCCATCAAGCTAAAATGCTCCAAAATTCGGTTGCGCGGGTTGGCAAATATTTTTCGTAAATACAACAGTAGTAACTAATCACGCCCATCCCTCCCCGCTGAGCTGCGCTCCGCCCCTCCGACAGTCCAATGGACTCTCGGCTGATAAATAATCTGTGACAAGCACTGAGTGCGATCTTGCCGGACCGCCCGTCAGCGCCGTTTTTTTCCGTAAGCTCTATCTCTTACAACTCTAAATTCACCCGCCGTGGCACCATTAAAATAAATTCATCCACCGAACAAAAATCGCGCGCCTATGTTGCGGTCATATCGCTTTCCGCAAGCAGGCTACTCACCATGTTCTATTTCGCAGAACCCATGCTGTAATCAGTGCTACATAACCCTCAAAGGCCGGTGAATCACACAACTATGGATGCATGTTCTCATTTCCTGTCAGTCTGAATACGCAGGACCGGGCATTCTTTTTCTGATGAATTTTCACCCCAGAATTTTCTCTGCTATTGGCGCTGGGTGAACCAAATCGTATGACCTGGGACCCTGTAAAAAACGGTGTTCGAAAAAACCTGCTAAAAAATGGGGACTGCCTACAGCAATCGCCAATCCAAAACGGAGAATTTGCAAAAAAAGAACGTCACTATTCTTATCCTGACTCGGTTCGTTTTCCTTTCATCCTCTCAGAATATTTCGTGCCAACTTCCAAAGCATTACGTTAGGACACTCCTCTTCTGGTATTGACCAGCTTGCGATCAAAGTCCCGCGCAGACGATCCTTAAGAAGACCTTTCGTGCACTGATCCGTGATTCACCCGGACCGCGGGGTCAGCGTCGTTCTTTTCTCCGGATTTGGTGCGCCGGTAACTCCACATTCATCTTTCGTACCCGCAGGAGATTCAAAAGAACCCGTACCCGCTCCGTGCCTGCCAGCCGCGTATCAAAGATGGCCTCGTACCCTTCAAATGGACCCTCCTGGATCACGACCACCTCACCTCGCTCCAAACCAGTTGCCTGTTTGCCGCCCGCGGCATTGATCTCATCGACATGCCTGTGGATCCCCTGGATCAAGTTATCGGGAACTGTTGCCGGGACCCCATCAAACGAAACGAAGCCGCTTGAGAATGGCATCCACTGAAACGTGGAGGAACCCACCTGTTCGATGTCTGTGTGTAGGAACAAGTAACCGGGGAAATAAGACCTGGTCTTGCGGCTGCGGGGGTTGACCGGGCGCACCTGCAGGTGCGGATAAAAACACTCCCATCCGCGTGCAGTGAGTTCCTGCCACAAGGTCATTTCCTTGTTAGGCTTACTCCGTAAGACAAACCATTGCGCGTCCATCGAACTCCAATATTCCTGTTGTTATGAATATCAATAAAGAAGAGGCCTGATTAGTGAGCTTTCGAATGGTGACATTAACGTATCGTCATCTGAACTTCCTTCACTATGCCGACTTAAAAATCATGAACTCGTTTCATTCTTCCACACCTTGAAGCTCTCGACCTTATTAATATACCGAACCTTGCCATGATCCCCAGGCGAGTCTACTACTCCATCCATTTGCTGAACCTGCGCTACGGTTAGCTTCCTTCCTTATGATGAAGCGCCTCGAAAAAAGCCTTTGCCTGCGATGAAACTTCTATGGGTGATTTTTTATTCTCGATTTCCACCGCTAAAATAAATAACCAAAGCATCACTACTGTATAGTATAACAAAAAGCGAACACATATTTCATAGCAATAATGTCACCTCTTTTATGTGCAATTGTACCTTTTTGGGGCGCTATGCACGGCATACCTTTTCACATTCTGTGTATTTGGACGCTGAAAAACGCTGATTTCGCTGATAAAAAAGAAGAAAAATCTGCGTTTCTCTGCGTGAATCAGCGTCCCAAATTAATTTCCGATAATGTCTAGTATATAAAAAAATATCTCCTGGATGAATAAATAGCCATTAGGTTCTTCGTGATCCGGTTCTGCCATATACATCTATCCGCGGTCCAGCCGCAAGAGTATGTTCAGCTCTTGCTACAAAGGGAAGAAGATCCGCAATCTGTTCCATTTTGTGATCTCCAAAATACTACCCCATCGACCTTACGCAATAAACTGATAAGTGAAGGTAAGTTGTTGCTGACCGTGAACAACAAACCCATTGCCGTGATGATGAGTCGCTATGCCGAGGATACACAAGACATTGCGCGAATAGAGCAGTGAATAGGTAGACTCTCTGTATACCTAACACAATAAAACTTAATATCGAAATTGGACTTTTTGGAAAAAGATGAGCGCGCCAGTTTCAGGAAAAAGGTCGTCAGCTTTCGTAATGCCAAAGCTGTAGAGCACCATTTCGTTTTGCTGGCATTCAGGAATAACTACTCCCCGTACCCTAAAAGCACGGGGAGTAGCTCGGCAAAACTATCTGAATATATTAAGCCTTGCAGCTCTTAATCATTTCTACTTACACAGTGTGGTTTGAATTATTGAGCCTCATAGGAGCCAATGTCACAGTGCGCTCCTTGAGGACGGGTGATGCCGCGCTGGTCTGTTGCGGAACAAGCGGCGTCATCGGCAGCGTCAATCGCCGGGCTGCCGGGTAACAAAGCGTGGATCCATGTAGGACCGCCGTTGTCAGCCAAGGGACTGATAAGCGCATCCCATAAGATGATATCGCTTGCCACAGGATTACAGCTGTTATCTTGAATTAGGTTGTGTCCACCTGAGACAACGTTACCTACTGTGCCTGAGGCGAATTTCTCGCAGGCGTACCAGTGATTACCCGTAACGATCGTGTTGGTCAGAGTGAGCGTCGGTACAAAGCCACCACCGAATTGACCAATAAAGAATGTGGATTGAGCCCAATCTGGGCCAATGTTGTTGGCGATGGTTGAGTTGGTGATGGTAATATTTCCATCGGTCTGGAAGATTGCGCCGCCATGCCAACCCGTTGCTGTGTTGCCGCTGATAGTGCTATTGTTGATGGTCATGTTACCGAGCGAGCGGATGGCGCCGCCGACATCGTTGGAGACGTTGCCGCTGATCGTACTGCGGACGATGGTAGTTGTGGTGTTGAAGAACGAGTAAATACCGCCGCCTGACCAGCGTGCTTGATTATTCGAAACGGTGCTATCGATCAAATTAAGTGTAGCACCAGTACCGTTGTAGATACCACCACCGCCCTGCCAGTAGTCTCCAGCGTCGGTCGCCATGGTGTTCCCGGTTAAGGTCACATGGTCTAACGTCAGCGAGCCGTTGTTAAGAATGCCGCCTGCCAGTTGCCAGCCATAACCATTCGTGACGATCAAATTGTTGAGTGTCGCTGTGGTGTTGGCGTTGACAATGAAGACACGATCAGCATTATTTCCGTTGATGGATAGACCGGGTGCGGTGGAGCCATCAATGGTCACGTTTTTGCCCAGGGTCAATGGACCGGAAAGCAACGTGATGGTTTGTCCGGCAAGTGTATCGGAGAAGTTAATCGTTCCGCCTACACAAACAGCCCCCAGGGCTTTGCGTAATGAACCTACGCCACTATCTGCGTTGTTGAGCACAGTCACTTCACTCGGGCAGTTCAAGCGGATTTGGTCAAGCATGACCGGGGTGCTCAAGCCATCAGGAATTGTGAAGCGCAAAGTATGAATCTTGGAAAGATCAAGCGTGCGACCATCGGCATTTTGGAAAGCAGTGAATGGGATGCTGATCCTTTGCCAACCGGTGAAATCGTCGTGGAATGACGCTGCGAAGGACACTGGCTTCGGCTTGGTCTGATAGAGACGCACGTAGTCCACTGACATGGTTTGCGGGAAGGTAGTGTCTGGTCCGACAGGTCCGCCGAAATTACCGCCAACTGCCACGTTCAATAAGATAAAGAATGGATGATTGAAGACCCATTGTTTACCTTGCAAGAAAGCATCATCTGGTGTCGCAGTGAAATATGGAGCGCCATCGATCGTCCAAACGATCTTATCAGGCTCCCACTCAACAGCGAAGACGTGATACGCATCGGCGACAGGCCCGCCAAAATCATAGACTTTGCCGTAGCTTTGCCCGCCAGAGTATCCGGGTCCGTGCAGGGTGCCAAAGGCTTCGTTGGGGCGACGCCCGACAACTTCCATGATATCAATTTCGCCCGTCTGCGGCCAGTCAACCTGGTCAATGTCGGTACCGAGCATCCAGAAGGCGGGCCATAAACCAGCTCCCTCTGGGACCTTGATGCGGGCTTCCACGCGTCCATATGCTACTTCAAAACGATTCTTAGTGAGTAAACGGGCGGAAGTAAATTCGCATGGACCGTAATAGCACATGAGCGATCCATCGGCTTCTTTAACTGTGATGTTCAGATTTCCGAGACCATCTGTTGCGACATTGTTCGTGCCGCCCGTATAGTATTCCAGTTCGCTATTACCCCAACCAGCAATACCGTTGGCGGTACCATCGCCGATCTCCTGTCCCCATACATTCGCATTGGGTGCAGTACCAGCCCGGTTGTTGAACTCATCTGACCATATCAATCTCCAATCGGAAGGATTGCCAACAGCAGCTTGGTTATTATCCAGGCTCAGCAGAATATCCTTATTACTGTTCTGACCGTAATACCAAAAACTAACACCGTCTGAGTCGCTCCAATCCTGACCGATCGGGAAGGTGCGGCTGAATGAATAGGTGCCCCGACCGTTTTTCTGGGCGGCTTGCAGCACATGTTCAAAGGCTCCTTGATTGGGCAAAGCCAAAGGATTGCCAGCAGCAATTTCGGGGTTGGAAAGAGTCGCTTTTTTGTCCGAAGTCCACAGATAGGGGTAGGTCTCAAAGTCATCGAGCAGGGTCGGGTCGTAGGACTCGTTATCCACAACAGTCAGACGCGTAATGAGAGGAATGCCCAGCGCTGCGCCGCCTGTAGGGTTGGAAAGTGAAACCAACACGCCACGCGCGCCCTGATATTTTTGATTATCAATGGTTTGAATCGTGAAGGATTGTTGGGTGATATTGGGCGGGAAGGTCAGCGTGCCGCTCGTGGGAGTAAAGTCACGGTCTGGGATGGCAGAACCAGAACCTGTGGCATATTGAACCGTTACTGGATCGCTGGAAGGCTTGCTAAGTTTGGCTGTAAGGGTGGCTGTTGTGCCTTCAGTGAAGCGGTAATCAATAGAAGTGAAGCCAACAGTAAGTGGACGAATTGGTGCCACACCATAGACCATGGCATTATCGACATAATAAGTTTGGGGTGCGGGCGTGGTGATCGTGCCCAAAGCCCAGCCGTATACTTCGGTCAGACCGAAGCCATCGTTGGGCGCACCGTTGCCAATCTCTTTGCGGTGCATACTGGCAAATGGAAGTTGAATCTCCCGCCAGCCGCTGAAGTTGTCGAGCACATCGACAGACCAGCGCTCGGCATCGTCACGGGTGGAACCGGGGTTACGATTGTCGAGCACATCCACGAACATGGTGGTGCCGCTGTTATTGCCATAGAGCCAGAAGGAAATTCCTTCGTAAGCGCTCCAATCCTGGGATATCCAGGTATCGACGGTGGCATTCTCGAAATTGTGAACAAAGCCGGCATAGGAGACAACGCTCAAATCCATCTTTAGAACATTGTTGGGATCAGCCGCACCGGGCACGGGCGCAGGCGGCGTAGTTGTGGTCGAGATGGCAACGCTGCTATTCGGGTCATTGAAGGTGACGAAACCAATGGCAATACTGTTGGCATCTGCGCCGGTGGGCAGACCTGACTCAAAATCGTCAATGACTGGAATCCCGACTGCCAGCACGGGAAGTACAGTCGCAAATGGGGAAATCAATACATTGATGAACAAACTCAAAATAAGAATGGTCGAAAATGCTGGATGTTTCTTTTTCATCTTTTTCTCCTCGGATATTTTTTTGGATACTTCAAATGGATCGAGCGGTTTGATGATGGAAACTGTCGGAATTTCTCGGCTGCTTACTCCTTTCTCGAAATGGTTCTTTGAAATCAGGAGCCTTTTCGAGAGCGCTGGGCGGCTAAAGAACGCGCCATGGCATTAGGCTGATAACCATGCTGGCGGATGATCTGCAACACCCGTTCACGAGTCGCGGGCCTGACACCGGGAAGCTCGTTAATGACCCGCGAGGCAGTTGTCAATGATACACCGGCCAATTTTGCAATTTGCTCTAAAGTGATCGTCATAGTGATACCTGCTAGCTAAATTGGTAGCGCTTCCATACATCAGTTCATCATAGATGATTCGTGGCAAGATGACATGTAGAAAACCGTGTGGGAGATGGATTTTTCATAGTTGCAGGTTACAGATAGAAAAACTGCCTTCTGTAACGAAAGCAGTTTTATATGAAAAAGGTTGATATAAGTTCTTAACTACGCCGGAATGCTTCAGGCGACATGCCCGTTTCGCGATGGAAAATCCGGCTGAAGTAGCCGCTATCTGAAAAACCAACCAGTAGAGCTATCTCGGTAATGGATTTTTCGCTCTCTTTCAGTAACTGCCTGGCGCGGTTGACACGATAGCGCTGCAGGTACTTGATCGGCGTGGTGCCCAATTCCTGTCGGAAGCAATAGGTCAGATAATCTTCGGCAATACTGACATGTTGAGCAATATCCCGGCGGGAGATCGATTTAGCAAAATGTTCATGAATAAAAGCCATCGCTTTCCGTACAAGGCGCTGTGCCTCACCGCTCAAATGACGTTTACGTTCCAGTGCGGCTCTGATATGGTTCACGGTTTCGTCAAGGCTGAACAACCCCTTTTCCAGGATAACTGTCACACCACGATTCAAGCGCGCCATCTCTGTCTCGGTCAGGGCCTGACCCGTGATCACGATCACAGGGATTTTCTGCAGAAGCACATTGGTACGCATCTTTTCAAGCACGCTAAACCCATCCATCTCAGGCATTTGTAAATCTAATAACACCAGATCGATCGTTTCATGTGCCAGCAATTCCAAGGCTTCGCGTCCGCCCAGGGCTTTTAGAACCCGATTAGAAAGTGAGTGTGATTGCACGATGCGGGTATGCAGGTCCAATGTGTTCGGCTCATCATCCACCACGAGGATGGTGAAAGTCTGTTCCTCAATTCCGGGCATCAAATCTTGTTGGTCCAATGCCAATTCATTGAATTCAACCGACTTTGCAAGCTCGCCCAGATCTTCAGCAATATTACGATTTAGATTTTCAATTTGTTCTTCAGACGGCTGCACCGTCGGCAGGGTAAAGTAAAAAGTGGAACCAGCACCTTCCTCGCCCGTCGAACTAACTCCAATCGTGCCGCCGTGCATTTCCACGAGTCGTTTGCAAATTGCCAGCCCAAGCCCCAGTCCCTTATAACCCAACGAGATAGTTCGTTCAGAACGATTGAATTCGCTAAAGATCGTAGCTTGTTCTTCTGAAGGAATTCCCAAGCCGGTGTCATGTACCAATACGGTGACAGTTTCACTATCAACTTCGATCTTCAAACTGACTTCACCACGCGTTGTGAACTTGATCGCATTATTGACGAGATTCAGTGCCACTTGTCGCAACCGTGTGCGGTCACCCCATACCCACGGACTATTCTCAGGAATCACAACATGCCACGCCAATCCTTTATCAGCCGCCAACTGCCTGCCACTCTCGGCGATCATCCGCAAGGCATCACTCAGGTTCACAAAATCTTTATTCAAACGCAATCGACCCGCATCACTGGTTGCAAGATCAAGCACATCACCGATCAACCCGCCCAGATGTTGAGCGTAGGCGTGAATGCGTTCTACATCTCTTTGCGCCGGGTCAGGTAAGGGAGAATTTCCATCTTCGTTTTCCTGTAGCAGGATTCCGCTCAAGCCAACGATCAGGTTCAGTGGGGTACGCAACTCATGGCTGATGGTGGAAAGGAAGCGGCTCTTCATCCGATTGGCTTCCTCGGCCAGTTGACGATCCTCGATTGCCTGACGATATAGCCGCGCCGTATTAAATGCGCCGCCAAGTTGTTGTACGATCGCGCCGTATAGGTCCAGTTGTTCCGAGCCGAACACCATAAATCCTAATTGACCGGAATGGGCAACCAATGGGATCAATGTCAATATGAAGGGTTGAGCCTCATCAAACAATCCCAACGGTGGAAATTCTCTGCTACGGAAACGCATCGGTGGCTGACCCGCAATGACATTGTAAATGTTGCTCCATGCAACCGCGTCAGCCTCTTCTGCTTCAAACAATGCCAACATGGCGACACGGATCTCCAGATCGGGCAGGTGCTTTGCCAGAATTTCATAGATCTGCGGTTCATCGAGCGCGCCGAGCAACCGGTCAGTCAACAAACTCAAACGACTGGAGGTCCAACGCTCATGGAGCACATACTGTCGGTACTGACGCTGCATGCGAGCGCTGATCGTGAACTGCGCGGCATTTAGAATTTCATAGACCAGCGCAGTGGATATTGCATCGCCCCACGTGCCTGTCCCTAATAATGAAACTGCCTCCTGCCAAATGTGCGCATCATCCTCACCGATAGCTGTTCGCTGTAAAACATCCGTGAGCGTCACTTGAAATTTTTCTCCGTCGCCTTGTTGAACGCTTGTGGTAAAGGCATCCACCAATTGTTCGCAAAGGATTTGACACTCATCATCCGTTAGGCTATGTGCCTGACTCAAAACAGCGGAGAGCATGGCATTCACTAGCTGTGATCGAGTGTTTACTTTACTTTGTGAGGGAGGATCGTTTCGGAATCCACAACCGCATGAAGCACGCGCCACTAACCGGGTACCAACTTTAATTGTGTTGCCCAGTTCGGTCTGCCCCTCAAGGTGCTCAAACATTCGCTTCAGCGCTTGATAACCCATGTTGAATAACGGCACATGGACACTGCTCAAACCAGGTTCATGGACGGCGCCCTCGAGGCGATTGTCAAATCCAATGATCGCCACATCCTGCGGGACTTTGAGTCCAGACTCCTCAAGTGCCTGCATCGCTCCCAAAGCTGACTCATCATTACTGGCAAGCACGGCTGTGAACGAAGCGCCACTCTGCAAGATTTGTCGCATGGCTGCATACCCACCATCGTAAACATGCCGACCATAAGTGACAAGCAACGGATTTCGTTCCAAATTATTTGATGCAAGAAAAGCTTGATACGCCGTGAAACGGTCACCGGAATCTCCACTCATATCCTCCCGCGTCCCAGCAATGAAGGCAATCTGTTTGTGACCGTGATCGACTAGATGATGCAGTGCTTCTGTGATACCGCCAGAATTATCTGCAACAATAGTAGATCCACTTTCGCCTGAGCCGATGAACAGAATGGGATGTCCGTTGTGGATCAACTCCTGAACATATTCCGAACGGGACTGGGTGTGCAAAGGGTTAGCAACCAGAATTCCATCGGTATTCCAGGGACCAATAGGCACAAAATCAACTTCAGGCAGCGGAACTGGCCAGGCAGGTCGCAAAGGATCAGACGGACTGGCAGATGGACCAATCCCACATCCCAATAGCAAATTGCATCCCAAGTCTTGTGCTGCTCGGCTAATGCCTCGAAAAACTGGCGCAAGATAACTGAGGTTTGTCGCGGTTCGGTAGAATTGCCAACCAGCTAGCACACCGATCGTTGGTCTACCATGAGGATAGTTGAGATGCATTTAGGGTCACTTTTAGGCAAGATGTGAGTGAGGGGATTTCGATAGGGATTTAGAATGGGACGATTATACAGTGGGAATGCGCTGGGAGATTAGAACCTTGAAGTACTAACCCAACATATACAACTGTTCAAAGTCCTCGTATAACTCAAATGATACAATTGCCAAATTAATAATGCGCAATGAAATGAGCCATAAACCCACCATCGGATTTATCTCCACTTGGCCTGTCTATCAAGGGACGACCATAGATCGGTATGCGCATTCTTTGATTCAGGGCATCAGTGCTGCGGCGCATGAGCAGGAGTGTAATCTCTTATTAGGCTGCGGGTTCAGCGTTACTGGTAACGATCCGCAAAATCCAAGTTTCTGGCCCGTACCGGGACCCAATATTAATTTCGTTCCTGTCGGTCCCTGGAATACCGATGGCTTGATCATTGTTCCTGACGAGCTGACAAAAGAACAGTCCGAGTATGTTCAAGACCTTTTAGCCTCCGGCTTCCCAGTCATCTTTACAACGCCCGAGGGACCTGGTCCGACCGTGACCGTCGATAATACGCTTGGCATCCGTCAGGCTTTTGAACATCTGCTCCAACACAATCACAAACAGATCGCCTTTATCGCGGGTAACGTGGGCGATGGCGGCGACAGTGCGGAACGGTTGCAGGCGTACCGCCGCGCGTTGAAAGACGCGGGCATTTCTGAAAAACCAGAGCTGATCGCATTTGGTGAACATCGTCGCGAGGGCGGCAAAATTGCCATGCAAAAAATCCTCGCGAGCGGAGCCGACTTCAGCGCGCTGATCGCCAGCAATGACCTCTCCTGCCTTGGAGCAATTGAATGTTTACAGGAAGTCGGACGCCTCATTCCCGACGATGTAGCTGTCATCGGTTTCGACGACATTCTCGACGCTCGCTCCCTCTCCCCCTCACTGACAACGATTCGGCATCCCACCTTTTCGCTTGGCTATCAAGCGGTCATCACACTCTTGGAACATATTCGTAGGGATGCGAATGCACCTTCTCGTGTGATCGTGCCACCCAGGTTAATCATCCGTCAATCCTGCGGCTGCCCATCGGTTTCTGCCAGCACATCCTATACCCCAACCGACGCAATGGAACCAGCGTTGCATCTCAACGATCTCGCCCGCCTCATGGCAGAAGCCTCATTGATCGAGG
>Ga0180074_1000116_pt1 | contig 15982 bp, 12 predicted proteins | sample EasRiv366_16_10D_FD_121773 | JGI IMG/M metagenome (GOLD analysis project Ga0180074, IMG submission 121773) | Soil microbial communities from meander-bound floodplain in the East River, Colorado, USA - East River metaG ERMLT366_16_10D | ecosystem: Environmental > Terrestrial > Soil > Floodplain ...
AAACAGAGCAGCCTCTCTCGCCAAGTGGCTGGGCGGAATGGTCATTTTGGCAATACAGCCAGAACGGACTTCTAGATGGTATTACCTATGAAAAACGGCCAACGCAGGTTAACCTGAATTTCTTTAACGGTACTCTACAACAACTCCATAAGCTTGCAACTAAATCAGCCTCACCACACGTCGAAAACGCTGCATCCAGCAGTCAGGAATTGCCCGACCCAGAAACACCTGTTTCGCAAGGTGAGACCAGTCCCATAGTGCAGCAGAGTGTTTCTGTCTCACCATCGCTTATATATCTGCCGCCGGTCGCGGGTTATATTTCTGATCAAGCTGACCAGGATCTTCGGGATCTACTCAACATCGAGCGTGAAGTATCCAATATAGCCAATGTACTGACTTTCAAACAGGTGCAGCCTCCACTGGCACTTGGCTTGTTTGGCGACTGGGGTTCGGGCAAAACCTTCTTTATGGGGAAACTCCGCAAATATATTAGCCAGGTCGCTAGTTATTATCAACAACAGGAGCAAGAGTCCGAAGAAGAGTCTATGTGGTGTTCACGAGTGGCGCAAATTGAATTCAACGCCTGGCATTTCTCAGATTCCAATCTTTGGGCGAGCCTTGTGACGCGTATTTATGAAGGATTGGATCGTGAGCTAAATAAAGAAAAAGAAACTGCGGATGAGATAAAGAAAAAAATTATTGAGGCACAGATCAAAGAAACCAAAGAAAAGTCAATCGAGGCTGAGTCCCAACTTGATCTTGCTAAAACACGGGTAAACTCGGCAGGAGAAAATTTAGAAAAGAAGAGAAGAGAACGAGAAGGGAAAGAGAATAAGTTGATGGAGATGATCAGCAGCATTCCTGATTTGTTGGGGGGTACAGAGTTGAATCAACCGCTTCGGGAGGCAGCGACTGCATTGGGTGTACCTGAGGCTGCCCAAACTTATGAAGCGTTGGAGGAACTTGATGGACAGATAAAGAATCTCTCTGGACGTCTTAAAGCTGTGACAGCAAGTCTATTACATTCTCCCGTCGCACTAGCCTTGATGACCTTTTTAATAATCATCCTGCCTGTCATATTCACGTCTGCCGCCATTGAACGCTGGGGAGGGCGGTTAAGTGATATTGGCAAAAGAGTGGCAGAGATCAGCACCTTCCTCCTTTACGTTATTGTCTGGCTACAAGCTCAAGTTGCACGTGGATTGGGAATGGTCAAGAAAGTTGAGTCTGCCTTCCAAAAAGCTAGAAATATCAGACAAACAAGAATTGAAAATGATGAGGATGTAATTAATGCACAAAGGGCGCTGATTGAAGCCCAAGCAGAAGAAGTGGCTGCACGCACCAATTTGGAAATGGCACAAATAGAACTTCAGCGTCTGCAAGATGAGCTTCAAGAATTACGACCAGAACGCAAACTTCAACGGTTGATTGAGACACGTGCCAGTACGGGTGCATACGCCCAGCATTTAGGCATCATTAGCTTGATCCGTTCAGACTTTGAGAATATGAGTCGTATATTGGCTGAGATGGTCGATGAAAGGCGTGACTTCAAGAAAGCTCCACCCATCCAAAGAATTATTTTGTTTATTGATGACTTGGACCGTTGCAAACCGGAACGCGTGGTAGAAATCTTGGAGGCAATACACTTACTACTATACTTCCCATTGTTTGTTGTAGTTGTCGCTGTAGATCCACGGTGGTTAAGACATTCACTTGCACAGCATTATCCAGCCACACTTAATGAAAATGGCGCAAGGGTTTTGCTCGATGGTCGCGCTATGATGTCACTTTATTCCACACCGCAGGATTACTTGGAGAAAATCTTCCAAATTCCATTTGCTCTGCGTCCTGTTGAAAAAAGTGGTTATCAGAGTTTAGTAAATGATCTGCTCAAGCCGCTGCCTCCGAGGGAGAAAAAAATAGTGAACGAAGATGCTGAGGTAAAACCTACATCTGAAGAAATTACAATGCCAGAGGTTGTTCAGCCTTCAGAAAGAAGCCAAGAAACTGCTAATGACATTGACAAGACTATTCAAGAACCATCTGAACAAGTATTACCAATAGTTGAGCTAGGGGCAGAACACGAAGAAGAACCTTTTACACCTATTCCACCTCGACAGTTGGAATTTACGAAATGGGAGCAAGAAGACATTCAGCGTCTGTGGCTAATGTTCCGAACGCCCCGCACGGTTAAACGTTTTATTAACATCTATCGTCTACTACGTGCTGGCTTAGTTTCAGATCAAGATGTGAAAGCCTTCGAAGGCACCCAGAAAAAACCTGGTGAGTATCAGGTTGCGCTTTTGCTTTTGGCAGCAATTACGGCATTTCCAAACGAATCGAATCAATTACTTTATAGTCTAGATGCTTGGCTTGATATTCAAGAGTCAAACAATAAAAAACGTACATTTACTTGGCGAGAGGTGATAGATGTACTCAAAAATAAAGAAGCCACGACAACAGGTGAACGAGTCCGTAGAAGGACAACGAAGAGAAATCAAAATGTAGAGACTAATGAACAACAGCTAAGACAGCCTACTAATGATAATGTAGTGAGCACAAAGCAAATAGACGAAGCCGAGAATACTGAAGGCTCTTGGCAGTTTATGTTAGATTGCTTGGACCGTGTTGTACAGAACAATATATGGAAAAAATCTTTCAAATTGACCACATTGCGAACTTGGGTTTTGCGTGTTGCTCGCTTCTCGTTCTCGGTTCAGCCAACATAAGTGGAAGCGGATTTCTAAAGATATGAAGAACTCACTGGTCAGGAACCCCCATCCCGCCCTTCCCCCTAAATGGGGAAGTAGAGTATTTATGAATATGTTAATTACAACGAAGGTCAACGTGAGGCTGTGTGATGCGCTGGAAGCCCGTCTCCAGTCCGCGGAGGAGCGGGGGAGGCTGGTGGCGGCGGTGATGTCCACGGTGGGAGGGTCAGATGGCGAATGAAGAGCAACTGGCATTATTAAAAGCAGGTGTTGAGGGTTGGAACAAATGGCGAAAAAAGGAGCCGAATGAAACGATTAACTTGAGCGGAGATATCCATGTAGTTGAGCTCCTCGAAGAAAGCCTCAGAGGTTCCAATCTCCGCGGAGTTAACCTCAGTAGAGCTAACCTCAGAAATGCCAACCTCAGAAGTGCTAGGCTCAGCGGAGCTAACCTCAGCGAAGCCGACCTCACTGGAGCCGATCTCCGTTCAGCCAACCTCAGCATTGCTGACCTTACTGGAGCCAATCTCAGCAAAGCCAACCTCACTGGAGCTAGACTCATCGAAGCCAATCTCTTTGCCGCCGAACTCGGTGAAGCCGATCTTTCGGGCGCTCTCCTCTTTAAAGCGAACCTTTGTGGGGCTAACTTATACAGAGCCAACCTCTTGCATGCCGAACTCGGCAGTGCCAACTTAAGTGGAGCCACCCTCAGAGAAGCTCAACTTAGCGGAGCCAACCTCATTACTGCCAACCTTACCGAAGCCGATCTTAGTGGAGCTGATCTCATCACTTCAAATTTAGTAGAAGCCGATATTACTAACGCCAAAATATCGAAGAGCAAAGTTTATGGCGTCAATGTATGGGGTTTAAAAGGAGAGTTCAAGGAACAAAAAGACTTAGTTATTACTCTCGATGATCACTCACCAATAACAGTTGATAACATCAAAGTCGCCCAATTTGTTTACCTCATATTGAACAACAAAGAAATACGAGATGTGATAAACACACTTACATCAAAGACGGTCTTGATTCTTGGGCGGTTCGCACTTCCAGAGTGTAAGGCTATTTTAGATGCGCTTAGAAATAAACTCCGAGAATACGATCTATTGCCTATAGTCTTTGATTTTGACCGCCCTGCTGATAAGGATTTCACCGAAACAATCAAAACACTGGCAGGAATATCCTATTTTGTGATTGCTGATGTGACCAATCCTAAGTCATCACCTTTGGAGTTACAGGCAACTGTCCCTGATTATCAATTTCCTTTTGTGCCGATCATTCAGGAAGGCGAAAGTCCCTTTGCGATGATGGTTGATTTGCAGAAGAAATATCCATGGGTGTTGCCAACAAGAAGTTATGACTCCATTGAAACTCTAATGGCAGCCTTGAAGCCGGGCATTATTGATCCAGCCGTGGAAATGCGGAATAAGCTGCGACAAATCAAGGCACAAGAACATCCAACAGAGTCGCTAAAAGATTATTTGGACAAAACCTTATGAGCAATCATTGGTTGTGTGATGTGCTGGGATGTCGGCTCCAGTCCGCGGACGCTGCGCGGGAGCGGGGGAAGCTGGTGGAGTCCGTGCTGGCTGGGGTGGGAGGGTGAGTCATGGCGAAGAATAAAAGCAAGAAGGCTAGAAGAGTTGAGGAGACGGCAGAGCAACGTCCACAAGGAATCTCCTGGAAGACGGTTGCAGCCATACTGGTCAGCATTTCGACACTTGTTGGCGCTATTGTCGGCGGATTAGACTTTATCAACTATTTGCGAGAAGGGTATCAACAATTTCTCTGGCTAGGTCTTGCTGTGTTGGGGGTGGTTTGGTTGATAATTCTGTGGCTTTTATTCAATCAAAGAAATGCCTATGGGATTCTTTGGGTGGCTGTGACGATCGTTGCGGGAGTGGTGATTTTGAATGGCTGGCATTCCTATATTCAGACAAGAGAAGCAAAGCTAGTTGTTCTTATTGCGGAATTTGATGCTCCAGAAGAAGTCTATGGATTGCGAAATGAGATTTTAGAGAAGCTGAATGCAGATTTTGCGAATGATGCTGATATAGAAATTGAATCTGTCAATGAAGTTATTACACCTGATAGCGATAGTGGCAGTCCACACGCGATCGAGTTAGGGAAGAACTTTCATGCAGATGTGGTAATTTGGGGATGGTATCGACCTACAAAAAACCTCAACATAAATATTCATGTAGAGAATTTGTCAGCAAAACATTTGCCATTAAAAGAAAGCGAGAATTTGCGGCCGATTGCAAACTTGGATGAATTGGAATCGTTTTCTTTCCAGCAACAAGTTGGTCAAGAGACCAGTGCACTGATTTCTTTTCTTTCTGGCTTTATTGATTATTCTGCCGGAGATTTTGATAGATCCATTAAGCATTTTGACCAAGCATTAGCTGGCATCTCGTTACAGCCGCGTCTATTCAAGATCACAAACGACATTTTATTTCTTCGAGGAAATGCAAATAATCATTTAGATAATTATTGGCTTGCAATAGATGATTTTAATCTGGCCGTTGAGTTAGATCCCAATAATGCTGTAGCATACAATTATCGTGGGATATCATATAACTTTCTAAATGAGTACAAATTAGCAATTCACGATTTTGATGCAGCCATTCAAATTGATCCAAAAGAAGTGGCAGCCTACGTTAATCGCGGCAATAGCTATGCTGGTTTAGGAGACGATAATCGTGCAATCCAGGATTATGACCAAGCTATCAAGATAGATCCTCAACTTGCACAAGCCTATAATAACCGCGGACTCTCTTATGCAACGCTTCAAGACTATCCGCGTGCTCTTGACGACTATACTTATGCCATCCAAATAGATCCGCATGATGAAGATCCATATAATAATCGAGGGGTTTGTTATGCGACCTTGGGCAATTATTCTCGTGCAATACAAGATTATGATAAAGCCATTAAGATCAACCCTCAGGACGCTAGCGCATATATCAACCGCGGAAATGCATATTCTGGTTTGGGAAATGAAAGAAAGGCTATTGAAGACTATACCATCGCGATTGAATTAATACCGGAAGAGCCAGGAGCATACGTAAATAGAGGTAATGCGTATGCGACTTTAGCCGACTATGATAATGCAATCCGAGATTACACTAAAGCAATTCAAATAAATCCACAATATGAGAAAGCATACTATTATCGTTGGCTCATATATCAAAAACTCGGCAAAACCATGGAAGCCGAAATGGATTTCAAGAAATATGAAGAACTCACTGGGCAGAAACCGTAGAGCATTTATGAATATACAAATTACTGCGAAGATCAGCTTGAGTCTGTGCGATGCGCTGGAAGCCCGTCTCCAGTCCGCGGAGGAGGAGCGGGGGAGGCTGGTCCGTGCGGTGATGTCCACGGTGGGAGGGTCAGATGGCGAATGAAGAGCAACTGTCCATTTTGAGGCAGGGGAAGGGTGTGTGGAATGAATGGCGTGATAAGAACCCTAACGTTGATATTGATCTCAATTTAGCTTATCTTCGTAGAGAAAACCTTGATAATTTCAATCTGAGTAATGTAAATCTCGAAGCAGCAAATCTCAAGGAAGCATTTCTGACAGGTGCCGACTTGCGGGAAGCGAAGCTTGCTAGCACAAACCTTGAAGGAGCCGATCTGTGGAATGCTAAACTTACAGGAGCTGATCTTAGAAAAACCCACTTGAGTGGAGCCTCTTTAGATGATGCTGATTTGAGAGGAGCTGATCTTCGAGGAGCCATTCTACTTGGTGCTTCGTTAGTTCGGACTTCGGTTGAAGGTGCGAAATTATCTGGAAGCTGGGTTTATGGAATTAATATTTGGGACCTTCGCGGTAATTTTTCAGAACAGACAGATTTGGTGATAAATTCAGATATTCCATTTATTACAGTTGATAACATTAAAGTCGCACAATTTATATATTTGCTATTGAACAATGAAGAACTTCGAGATGTAATAAACACGCTAACATCAAAGACGGTCTTAATTCTTGGACGCTTTTCAATTACAGAACGCAAGGCAATCTTAGACGCACTGAGAAATAAGCTACGAGAATACGATCTTTTGCCCATTGTTTTTGATTTTGACCGCCCGACAAATAAAGATTTCACAGAGACGATCAAAACTCTGGCAGGCATATCCTATTTTGTGATTGCAGATGTGACCAATCCGAAGTCATCTCCGCTGGAGTTGCAGGCAACTGTCCCTGATTATCAAATTCCGTTTGTGCCAATCATTCAGGAAGGGGAAAGTCCCTTTGCGATGATGGTCGATTTGCAGAAGAAATACGATTGGGTATTAGATACAGTCTCTTATGACTCCTTGGATACGCTTGTTGAAATATTAAAGCCTCTTATCATAGACCCAGCAATTAAAATGCGTGATAAGTTAAGAATAATAAAAGCGGCTGAGCCGACAATTATTTCAGGCAGAGAATGGAAAGAGAAAAAGGGATGAAGAACTCACTGGTCATGTGCGGTGTGATGGAAGGTCGTCTCCAGTCCGCGGAGGAGGAGCGGGGGAGGCTGGTCCGTGCGGTGATGTCCACGGTGGGAGGGTCAGATGGCTAACGAAGAGCAATTAGCAATTTTGAAACAAGGGGTCGCTGTTTGGAATAAATGGAGAGAAGATAATCCAAATAACACAATTGACCTTGCTGGTGCGGATCTGAGACGAGCTAACCTAGTCGAAGTAGACTTTAGTGAAGCTAATCTTGGTGACGCTAACTTATGGAGAGCTTGCCTCAATAAAGCAAATCTCAGACATGCTAATTTATGGAATGCATACCTAAGTCGAGCTGAATTAGTGTCTGCTAATTTATTTCATGCCGATCTTTGGAATTGTGATCTGCACGTGGCAAATCTTGAGCAAGCTGATTTGAGAGGGGCGGGCTTAGGCAATGCTAATCTCAGCCACGCGGTCCTTGTTGGCGCCGATCTAATGGATGCGTCACTTCCAGGGGCAAACCTGACTCAATCAGATATCCGTAATGCCGATTTGACTAAGGCTGATCTAAGTGGTGCTATTTTTGTCAAAACTAAGGTTGATAAGGTTAAACTTTCTGGAAGCACTGTGTATGGAATTAGTGTTTGGGATTTAGATGGTGAGATTGAAGAGCAACGAGATTTAGTTATCACTCCTGAGCACGCTCCAATTATTACAGTTGACAATATCAAAGTAGCTCAATTTATTTATCTATTATTAAATAATCAAGAGCTTCGAGATGTAATTAATACTTTAACCTCCAAAACTGTTTTGATTCTTGGTCGCTTTGCTATTCCAGAGCGTAAAGCAATCTTGGATGCACTAAGAAATAAACTGCGTGAATATGATCTCTTGCCAATCGTGTTCGATTTTGACCGTCCCACAGACAAAGATTTTACCGAAACCATCAAGACTCTGGCAGGCATTTCTTATTTTGTGATTGCAGATGTGACCAACCCTAAATCGTCTCCGCTGGAGTTGCAGGCAACTGTCCCTGATTATCAAATTCCGTTTGTGCCAATTATTCAGGAAGGGGAGAGTCCCTTTGCAATGATGGTCGATTTACAGAAGAAATACAATTGGGTATTGCCAACTAGAAGTTATGACTCCATTGAAACCTTGATGAAGGCGTTGAAGCCAGGGATCATTGATCCAGCCGTGGAGATGCGCAATAAGCTGAGATTGATAAAAGCACAAGAATACCCAACCGAGTCGTTAAAAGATTATTTGGATAAAACATTATGAGTAATCAGTGGGTGTGCGATGTGTTAGGATACCGGATACTATTCGCGGAGGAGGAGCGGGCGGCTGGTCCGCGCGGTGATGTCCACGGTGGGAGGGTCAGATAATCATGTCAAATAAACCGCCTGATGATAAAGATAATTTGATGGAAGTGCTTAAGAAAATTGGAGCACCAATTGCCGGCTTCATTGGCGCGGTTACTTTGGCGTACAACTTTTATCAGTTGTGGCTTGGGGATCAACAGACTGTTCCATATATAACTTCGGGAATCGGGTTGATCGTATTAGTCATTGTGCTGTGCTGGGTTGGATTTAGTAAAAGAACCGTTTATTTAAAGGTTTCTTTTCCGATAGGAGCCAAATTTCCAGAAACGAATCATCGTTATCCGTTTCGTATTAGGCGCGTAGCATGGTTTTCTTTGGGAATAATATTCTTGGGCGCGATAGTGGGAGTTTATTTAATTGACAAACACAGAGATGAGCTCAGGGATAGATTAATTGTTCTTATTGCAACTTTTGATGGGCCAGAAGATTTCTATGGCTTACATAATGAAATTGTTGAAAGTATGAATACTGATTTTTTAGATGATAGCGAAGTAATGATTATTCCCCGAAAAGAAGTGATTACGCTAGATGATGGTAGCTCTGCTGCACGGGCATTGGGCAAACGTTATTTAGCAGATGTAGTTATTTGGGGTTGGTATCGTCCAACAGAAAACCCGAATATTACAATTCATATTGAGAATCTAGCACTTGACCAGCTCGCTCCGCTTGAAATAAGCACATCGCTAAGGCCTTCTACAACATTAGCGGAACTAGAGTCGTTTACTTTCCAGCAACAGGTAGGTCAGCAAACGGGTGCTTTGATTTCTTTTTTGGTTGGCTTTGTTAAATACCAGGCTGAAGATTATGAAAGTGCGGTTTCGCGTTTTGATCAATCAGTGGAAAATTTGCAGGAAACTCCAAAGATTCTGGATAACTTTGCTGAAATCTATTTTTATAGAGCAACCACAAACGTTCATTTGGGCAGACTTTATCAAGCCGTTGAAGATTATGACACAGCATCAGAGTTTAACTCCCAAGTAAAAGAAATTTACTTCAATCGCGGGATTGTATATGAAGATTTGGGTGAATACCAAGGGGCAATTCAAGATTTTGACCGTGCTATCAGACTCGACCCATATGTTGCAGATTCTTATTACAACCGTGGGAATGCTTATGTTCATTTAGAACAATATGACCTTGCTATTCAGGATTATGATAAAGCTATCGAACTCGATCCTCAAAATGCATGGGCTTACAGCAATCGAGGGGTTGCACATTTTGATCTAGGCAAATATGACCGCGCTATTCAAGATTTTTCTAAATCCATCGAAATCGACCCGGAAGATGCAGAAACTTACGCAGCTCGTGGGGCAGTCTACGCTTTCGTAAAACAATATGATCGCGCGATTGAAGACTTTGATCAAGCAATAAGAATGGATTCAAATTATTTTAATGCTTATATAGTACGCGGAACCGCATATGCTGAGTTGGGTCAATATGCTCTGGCCATGCAGGATTATGACAAAGCCATCAAGCTAAATTCACAAAATGCAAAATCATATTACGGTCGCGGATTAGTTTATTCTTATTTAGGGCAATATGAAAGTGCTATTCAGGATTATGACAATGCTATTGAACTCGACCCGCAACATGCAGATGCGTACAGAGATCGTGGGCTTGCCTATCAAGCCCTCAGTAAAACCGCCGAAGCCGAAGCTGATTTCAAAAAATATGAGGAACTCACTGGGCAGAAGCCGTGACCCCCATCTCGTCCTTCCCCCTAAATGGGGAAAGGGAATGTAGAGTATTTATGAATATGCTAATTACAACGAAGGTCAATGTATGGATGTGTGATGCGCTGGGAGCCAGTCTCCAGTCCGCGGACGCTGCGCGGGAGCGGGGGAGGCTGTTGTCCGCGTTGTTACCGTCCGTGTTGGATAGGGCGTTCAAAGGAGAATTGTGAGCTGGTTTTTACACCGCTGGTTTAATCTCGCACCTTACAAAGGTGCTGAATATATAAAAAGCACAAATGGCAAGAAGTTTTGGATTTTATGGCGTGGACCGGATGAGGATATAGCAAAGTTTCGTGTTTATTATTTTCGCAGACCTATCGGTCATGTCAATGTTGTTGAAGAAAACGATAAAATTATTTGTCTAGCAGACATGTTTGTAAAAAGAGAATTTCAGAGGCTTGGTCTTGGCAAACAAATGATGAAATTATTTCTCCAACGGGCAAGGCAGATGGGCTATCAAGAAATCTACGGTATTATTCAACCTAGCGAAGGCAACACTCTTGAGTATTTACAGGATTGGTACAAACAGCAAGGTTTCACTGTGAATGGAAATCAAATTCTCTACAAATTGTAGGGCGCTGAAATAATGATGACTCAACAAACGCTTGCTCAAACATAGGTCAATGCACTGCTGGAGCTACCGTCCGCAGACGTGGAGGAGTTATCCGTGCTGGATAGGGCATTCAAAGGTGAATTATGATTCAGAGGTTTCGAGCGGCTTAGAAACTAAAAATGATTACTGTTGATCATGTTCTGGAAGCTTGTGAAGTCAGGAAAGTACTCGGCGGTCTGGCTACTATTCTGACCATGTTCATATTTGAACACCAGCCTTCTGACAATAATAAATCTATATCAACTTTACATCTATATGCAGAAATATATAGCGGGGACACACCTAGGTTGGAAGAAAAGAACAGTTTTCTCTTTACTCTTGTAACGCGTGACAGCTCTGTAATTTGTCCCATGTGCCGCGAGCGATTCTCCGCACGCCGATTTGCTACACATATAAAAAAACATAAAATTCAAAAACTTGAAATTACAGACTCGCTCCAAGCAAAAGGGAAAGCATACATACAAAGTCGAATTGATTCCTTGTCAAAGCCTGTAATACTTCCGAAGCTGAAGATTCAGAAGAAGAAAAAAAGAAAAAAGAGACTTATATTCTCAGCGGGTGCCCCAGGATTGGGTAAGAAGAGTTAGTGCATTATGATGGAGCCTCACGGATAATCTATGACGACAAAAGCTATAGCCTGTGGGGATTACAGTCCTCTACGGGGGAGGAATTGTCCGCTCTTTTTCGTTTGTTGGCGACCCAGCCTGCTGGACCGATGGAGATGAAGACACTCCTCATTCAAAAGCGGTTGAACCGGAAGAGAAAGTATCCGCGCCAAGAATAACAAACAAGAAAAAAGGAAACTGAGGAGATCGTGATGACAAAGACCAGTTCTGCAGGCTTAAACGAGACATTGAAACATTTTCCACCTGAGAGTCATCCCTGGGTTGGAAAAATTACTTTTAGCTTTGGTTATCCAGAACAGGGCTGGATTCAGTTTGCCATCACTTCTGCGACTTTTGTGCAAGGTGTCATCGTCCATCTCTCGAATGTGTTTGACCCCTTTCCTGAATTTATCCGCTGGCTGGGTGATATTGCTGATGGCAATTTGCCGAGTGAGTTCGTGATTGATGAAGAAGGCGAGGAAAAGGTCTTTCGTTCTTCGCCGTTCAATGAGGACAAGTTTATCTTCGAAATATTGGAGTTGCTCTATGGCGAAAATAAATCCGAAGAACAACCCACCCTCCTGTATGTGCAGGTGGCGAAGAAACAATTCATCTCCGAATTTCTGAAGCGCTGGGATGATTTTCTCAAAGACCAATATGACCCGGTCCCCTGGGAGGAGTATGGGTCCGATTTGCGGAAGATGGACGTCTCCAAGCTCAGGAAGTTTGTGAGTGAATAAGTTGGTCGATAAAGGATATGTAAAAGGTTTGTTCCAGCCTGTTGCGGACGCGCGACCTATTATTGTTGCCTGTGGTCAGCGGGGAGGTTGGGGGTGGAGAACTTCGTGTAAGCGACAAAAGTCAGTAGGCAATTTGACGGGAAATTTGCTATACTATTTCTATTAGTGTAATTTGGGTAGGTGCAAATGGGTGTGCCAGGACAACTACATGGAAAAAAAGGAAAACCGCTGGGCAGACTTGTTCGATGCCCTAGGTGTTGGACAGCCTTCCGAGAGGCTGAGTTGAGAGTTTTAAGTTTTAAGGTTGTCTGGAAGAAGTGCCCAAACTGTAATTACATCGTTCCCCCCAAGTTGATAAGTATAAAATAGTGATTATAATCAAACTGTGAATGGTAGCTCTTTCATCAAGGAGATTGGCAGATCCTATATTGTTTCGTCCTTTCTGCCAGCTGCGCTGTTTGTTTCTTTTGGGGTCTTTGTTTTTCGCGGATTTGCACCTAAGTTTATTTTGGATGGCGTTCAAGAAATAAATTCTTTTATAGGTTTTAATAGGCCAGAAGATCTATCTCTGGGTGCTATATTCATTCTTTTTATTGCAACATCCTGGCTCGCCTTCTATTTATATAGTTCCATCAACTGGACTGTCCAATTATTTGAAGGCTACAAATTCCATCCATTATTATCAGAGATCATGAAATTCTACCTCCGACGTACATGGCATAAAAAACAGATTGAAATTTACGAAGCAAGGCGGGGGGATTTTGAAAACCCATTAGCAACACAAAATAATGACTTGGAAGACGCTCGAGGAATTGCTTTAGCTGAAATTCAGAACCTTGAAGGTTATGGTCCAATTGACGAAGATGACCTCCTGCCTACTCGATTGGGTAATGTACTTAGGGCTAGTGAATGCTATGCGGATGAAAGATATAAACTAAACAGTCTTGTAATGTTTCCCAAATTGCTTCATGTGTTTCCACGCCACTTTACAAATGAACTTGAAGATAAAAATAACAGATTTATTTTTTTGATTCACTCGTCGCTACTAGCATACATCATTGGGTTTCTTGCTTTGTTAATAGGGTTGCTGAATAAGATTTTGTCTCCACTTTGCAGCTACCCTTTTATGTCTAGATGGATTATTAAATCTTTTTGCGGTGAGGGGTTCATTTCTAAAGGGTTTTCGGTGTTATCTTCAGGTGAATATATTATTGTTGGTTTGTTATTTGTCATGATCGGATACAGCCTTTATCGAGTGGCAGTTATTGCTGCTAGAGAGTTTGCACTCCATATTCGAGCAGGATTTGACCTGTATCGATTTGATTTATTGCGCCAACTTAATTACAAGTTGCCTACTACTTTGAAGGATGAGAAAAAAGTTTGGGAATTGTTGAGTGAGTATTTTGTGGCAGGAAATCGGCTGCGTTTTGCCGAAGTAAGGGTTCAATATCACTTCCATGAAAAACAGAAATCCGATCAACCAAAGGAATAAATTGTTTCTCTGGAATTTACTACTGTGTTTTCTTCGCTAATAAAATCAACTGCTTTCACGATGGCGACAAAAGCTACTTTTTCTAAACTTATGGGTCGCAAAACTTCCCAAATAGAATCAAGCATTGGCATCCGAAGATCATCAATGACACCAAGCCACAAAACAGGGAAGTCTTTATTTTCATCGATGGATTGTAGATTTATTTCAATTTGCCTAGTTTCACTCTCTGCATCCAAAGCGAATATTTCAGCGCATGCTGGTTGATTGAATATCTCGGCAAACTGTGTTTCATCAACCCCCGACAAGGCACGATGTGCAGCGAGGATAGCATTTTGTCGAAAATCTCTAATAAGTAATTCTGAATCCTTCGCGCCGACGAAATAGGTCATTTGATCTTCACGGATCTCGCCAACTGGAATCAATGCATTCTGACCTTGCAAATAAATATGCATATTACCCTGAAATATATTGTGTTTTATGGCCATGCTTCCTCCAGAATATCTGTTCTAATCATAAGCACACCTTAATTTAGAACAGATGTTCAAGTTTGTCAAGGTTAAAATTAGAATTCAAGACTATATTTGATCCTCTAAATGAACCAGTACACTGAAGACGCCCTTGTTGAACAGCCTGTATAGCCCTGTTGGGAAATTTAGGTTGGGAGACCGTCAATTGCTTCGAAGAAACGTTCGGAGTTGGTGGAATGTTAGGTCGCGAAACATCCGCCGAAGTTGTTTTGATCTCGCGTCTTCGCCCTGCGCTCACAAAACTCAACCCCCAACTTCCTACAACTGCCATTGAGATTGCCATCGACGAACTCACGCGTGAGCGCGCCTCCGCGGGCATGATCCATGCCAATCACGAAATCTACAAACTGCTCAAGGATGGCGTCAAGGTCCTCTTCCGTGACGAGGATGGCACCGAACGCGTCGAAACCGTCCGTGTGCTGGATTGGGGACATCCACCCGAAAACGACTTCCTGCTCACCTCCCAATTCTGGATTTCAGGTGAAATGCCTGTGGAGGTCAAAGCTGCATTGGTAGATGAACTCCGCAGTGCCATCAAGACTATAAAAGATTTCCTTGCTGCACATAAAGTCAATTTAAGCAACATTCAATCTGCTGAAGGTTTCTTGCGCGTGCGTTTGCTAGATGAGGCTGTGAAGGCAATCGTCCCCTTGGAAGACGCCGCCGATGCCCTGCTTATCAATGACAAAACTAAACAGCAATACCTATCCCCTGCAAATAAAGTCGAATTACTTTTTCAAGCCATCCTGCCCGATGTCCATGCCAATGAATTCGGCATGGATCGCAAAGCCATTGTAATCATTGCCGATAAGATTCGCTCGCTGACGCCTCTCGCCGATATATCTGCCGTGATGGGGCGGGTGGACGAATTGCTCGATAAATCTATTGCGCCCAAAGGGTACAAGATCAGCGAGGCTAAGATCGTTGATCTGAGTGATATTGATTTTGAGAAACTAAAGCAACAATTTGAGAAAAGCCGAAAACACATCGAGATCGAAAAACTGCGCGGGCAGATCAACAATAAATTGGTTTACATGCTTCAGTTGAACAAATCCAGAATGGATTTCTACGAACAGTTTCAGAAGTTGATCGCAGAATATAACAGTGGTGCTGAAAGCGCCGATGCCTTCTTTGCTCAGTTGGTTACCTTTGCCCAAAGCCTGAATGAGGAAGAAAAGCGCAGCGTTGCCGAGAATCTCAACGAAGAGGAACTGGCTCTGTTCGACATTCTAACCCAGCCCAATATCAAGTTATCCCGCAAGGAAGAAGAAGCGGTCAAGGAAGTGACAAAGGACTTGCTAAACACCTTGAACGCCGAGAAGCTCGTTCTGGAATGGAGGAAGAAACAACAAACGCGTGCCGGTGTTCAATTAGCCATTGAACAGGTTCTTGAGAAGCTACCGGAAATTTATAGCGATAACCTGTACAAAGAGAAGTGCAGCGTAGTCTACCAGCATGTGTATGATAGTTATGATGGGGTTGGGGTGAGCGTTTACGGATAAGGTGAGTTTAGTAAGCCTTTTTAATTTCAATGGAATACGGGGAATTGGAAATCAAAATATTATGCGATTATTTTTTCAATTGATAAGACCGCTGGTTGGGTAGTTTGGTGGTATAACGAAAATTGTGTAAATTGAGAAGGGAGTCTTGGTATCCTTGTAGGTGACGAAACCAAAAAGGAAAAGCCATGACTCCCAAACCACATCATAAGCAAATCGACCAGGAAGGTC
>Ga0180074_1000117_pt1 | contig 15923 bp, 33 predicted proteins | sample EasRiv366_16_10D_FD_121773 | JGI IMG/M metagenome (GOLD analysis project Ga0180074, IMG submission 121773) | Soil microbial communities from meander-bound floodplain in the East River, Colorado, USA - East River metaG ERMLT366_16_10D | ecosystem: Environmental > Terrestrial > Soil > Floodplain ...
GCTGCCCAGGATGCCAAGACGGCTGATACCCTGATTGTTATCTCAGACTCTCAGGACTGTTCCGGCAATGACTCCCCAAAGAAGGTTGTACCCTTTGGTAAGTTCAACTACATGATGGACATTTCCTGCCACCAACACGGAATTGCCTATGAGAAGTTCACCGTTCTGAACGGCTTCTCCGAGGCCCTGGTTGACTATGTTGTCCAGGAAGAAAAAGTCCTTAATGAGGCCGAAAAGAAGTAAATTCGGATATTCTTCCGAGGTAGAGTGAAGGCAGGGTGCCAAGCAAATGGTGCTCTGCCTTTATGTCTTTAAGACCCCGAAAAATCTACTATCTTGAGGTGGACTTCAGTCAGCAGGCCATGAAGGTCTGGAATATGGCCCAGGAAGCTGGTCTGCTTCGAATGAAGAGCGGCATGCCTAAGTTCTGCGTTCTCAGGGTTGCCAGTACCTCCAAGAGAACCAGGGAAAACCGCAAAAAGAAGATTGAGGTCTTTATGTTGGCTTGTGGGTTCATTCCTGTGATGTTCAATATTCGAGAGCGTGAAGAAGTAACTGAACAAGGACCATGGAGAGACTAAGATGGCAAGTGACTACCCCTTTGATAAGCCAGATGGCTATAGACAGAACTACAGTGTTGGCGGTGGTGTATCCAATGCGGGGTCGATGTTGGAGCATCAAAAGTTGGGTGCCGAAAAGGCTCCAATAACTCCAGGAGAGGCCAAGATCATTTTTGAAGGCAGGTACTATGCCTGGGTTCGTGAAGAAGTCCTGAAGATCAATGACTGGCTTGGGTATTATCCGACCGGCGGAAAACGGAATGTGACCCACATGTTTGCTGTATTCCCCTTTTCTAGAGACCTGGAGTCCCGAGTCCTCGATGACATTGCCAGATTTTACAAGTGGTCAGGATGGACCGTTTCCCTTGAAGAGGGTGAAGGTATAGTCGGAACCCAGAAACAAGAAATGTGGTTGGTCTTCAGTCCAATGGAAAAAACTCCAAAGCCGCCATCCCAAGGCCCATTTAGGTGATTATGAAACTACGAAAAAAGGTCTTGAAAAAGACCAAAACCAAAAAGAAGGTTGTCGTCAGCAAGAAAACCAAGCTTAAGAAGCCCAGGATTGTGGCCAAGAAGAAGCCTCTCAAGAAGAGAAAGCCTCTGTACAGTTACACTCGAAAATACTGTCTGGAGATAAGTTTCGGAAACATGGATAGGTTTTCTCATCGACTAGAAAAGGAATTTGGTCCACAGGCTGTTGAGTTCATTGGCGTCAATTCTGAGGGTCCAGACCTCTATGAGGATTTCCTCTCGGGAGATGACTGGGCTGGTGAAGACCGGAAAAACGAGGATGAACTTAGTACAACTGGTCTTGAGTATGACAAGGAGTATGAGAACAAGAGTAAAATCCGTTTGGTTTTTAAAACCAAGATCAAAAGACTGGTGGCAAGGCCTCTTGTTGAGGCCCTTCTTTTGAGTTATGGGTTCATTCCTACCTTGTTTAGAATCACAGAATTCAACGATCATCACCGCATTTACACCGCTGGTTACGCCGACGACCTTATTAAAGATGGCGTTTGGTAATACTGACACAGGAGATGTAGGCTATCATGAGCAGAATCAACACGAAAGTCAGAGCCCGCAGAGCCAACAAGGGTCGTAAGCCTTCAAGGTACGACTGGGGAGCCCCACAGCCCGAGGAACGTAAGGCTTTCAAGAAAACAACCAAACTCTATGTTCTGGAAGTCAACATGATGTCAATTACCAAGCTGGTTGACCGGCTCCGAAAGGAACTTGACTCAACATATGAGGAGACCGAATTTGGACCTCTCAGGGAATTTGAGAGTGACGACTATGACAAGACTCTTATTGGCAGAAATCAGTCAACCAAAGAGGCCATGGTCATTAAGTTGAGCAGAAAGACCAAAAAGGGTAGAGATAACGCCAAGGCTGTCATCGAAGCCCTGTTTCTGGCCCACGGCCTGATCCCGGCCTTCTTCCAATTCAAGGAATATGAAGAAGAAGTTCCGGGCATGGTCTGGTAAGAAGCAATATTGCCTTTAATATCACGGCATTTTGTGATATTCTGGTAGTGTTACACCTATGGAAGACTTCTGGAAGAACTGTCCATGGAAGCCCGAGGAATTGTGGGCTGTTTATCCCTATGGTTCCCATGTGTACGGTACTGCCCGAGAAGATAGTGACCATGATGTGGTTGTTATTCTCAGGGAGAAGATTCAGAGCCATGATTCCTTTGACTTCAAGGATTCTAACGGCACTATGTGGTCCTACAAGACCCATGACAGGGAGACCTTTCAGGATGCCATAGACCGACATGAAGTCTATGCCCTGGAGTGTCTCAGTCTCCCTGGGAACAGGGTCATCCTGTTCCCACCTCAGCCCTGGGCGTTCAAGCTGAACTTTCAGAGACTCAGGGAAGCCTTTAGTTCGAAGGTGTCGTGGGATCAGGTGAGGGCAAAGAAAAAGTTCACGATTGAGAGCGACTTTCACAGAGGCAAGAAGAGTCTTTTCCACGCCATCCGTATTTTGCAGTTTGGCATTCAAGTCGCCGAGTCTGGCGGAAGGGTAACCGACTTCCAGTCAGCAAATGACTACTGGATGGAGATTTGGACGAATCCAAGTCAGGCCTGGGAAGACTACGACACTGTTTATCGTCCCATCATGAACAAGCTGGCCAGTGACTTTAAGTTGTTGGCTCCAATGAACAAGGGACAACATGTCCAGAAAAAGCGATAAACCTGAGAAGTTTGACTGGCTGCTTAATGTAGCTGCCGGGTCTGTTTTGATCTGTTTGGTTGTTGTCCTCTTCTGGGGATTTCACATTCTGTATCAGGCCGGAAAGATTGACCCGGGCAATCCAGATATTGCTGGACAGATTATCATGAATGGGTTAATGACCCAAGAGTGATCTCATGACGAACGTGGGCCAAAAGATTGCCAGCAAGAAAGCTCCCTGGGATGAAGCTCACATGAAGTGGCTCTGCCAGGTAAAACCAGGTGACATGGTGTATGTCAAGCTTGACATTCCCGCAGTTAGTTTTGAGGCATACAGATTCGGAGTTCCTGTTCTAGTTTTGGTCAATCCCTTTAATGAGGATTACCCAACCAATGACACCACATCAAAGGAGAGGGCAAAGACCCTAGATCTTGTTTACAGGGAGCAGGTACTTGTGTTAATTGGGGAGAAGTCTTTGCCGATTTCTCACTGGAAGCTTGGGCCTAAGTGATTCACTCTAGCGTAAAGATTGGTTCCCTGGTTTGGTTAGCTCCAAGCAAGATGAGCATGAACAACCTCCATCTTATGGAGAGTGACTCTGTTACTATGGACAACTTTGATGATACCCCAGATAGCAATGATCCCGTTCATCTCATTACGGTGCCTCTTAGGAAGGACTGTGGCTTTTACCCTGCCCTCGTTGTGGGATTTGATACTGACCTAGGTGGAGAGCGAACCATCCGCCTTTCCTTTGGCGAACATGGTACCTTTACTCTTGGCAATGGACTTCTTCGTTTAGTTCGGGTAATCCCCTGGGAACAGGACAATCTGTGACCGTCCTCTCAACCAAGGATCTGATTCACTGGAGATTGAATCTCAAACCCGGTACCCTAGTTCAGGGTCGGGGCGTGCTGCACATGGTGTCCACAGAGCCCAGAACCCAGACCAAGTATTTTGCCATTCCAACAGACATGACCGTTATGGTTGTGGGCAAGCTTCGATCTGCGACCGATGGTAGAGGAGGCCTGAGAATAACGGTTTTGGTAGAGGAATCAACCTATTGGCTTGAACTTGCTGATCTTTGGCCTCTAGATCACCCATGATCTTACGTAAGAAACGTCGGTGTGATATAAAGGTGCTAGCGGGTGCTACGTCAGATGACTTCCTTCCGGGCGACCTTGTTGTTTTCAGAAAGGGGATATCCTTAATTCCCGTTAACATTCAACCAAGGCGAATTGGGAACGGACAAATAGTGACCGACTACCACAACTGGTCTACAACCATGGACCGTGATGACACTCTTGTCCTGCATTCCAAGGAAGTCGCCCTGTGTGTTGACCGCTTTAATAAGGCTATAACCCTTACCCACATTGTTGTACTCTATCAGGAGAGCTATTGGGCGGTTTCTGTTTCGGACCTAACTAGAAAAATCGCCTACGAAGAGGTATAAACTACACCATGTCAGAAGAAGAAACCACCAAGAAACCAATGTTTGAAAAGCGACCCATGAACCCATTTGATCAATTTACCTCGGGCGACAAGGTGAAGATCTGGAGATACTCAGAAAACCCTGAGTGGGCCTGGCCTAAGTCTCCCAGGGCATGCATGTGGTTTGTGGACGAGATTGCCAAGGCAGAGAAAAGCGAGAATGCTATCCCTGTTCCTCCCTATGAGGATGCCTTTGAGGGCACCTTTGCTTCCAGGGTGTTTGACCATGACGTGGTAGCTATGATTCACCTAACCAGCCCCATCAAGGCAACGGTCATTGTGCCCATTGGGTTTGTAAAGCCCTGGGATGAGGAAGAGTCGGAGGCTCGATAACACAATGCTTTTGAATACTCTTCTCTATGTTCTTTGGGCTGTTGGGGTACCTCTTGGTATTGCCGCCACCATATGGTGGATTGTCAAGGCCAGGGATCGTCTTAGATTAGCCTGGAATGCCTACCAGCATGAAAGAAGTCTTAATAAGTGGCTTAGTATTTGTCAGGAATACTACACCATAGGACAAATCTATATGCCTGTCGGGGATGCTATCATGAAGTGGGATGTAGCCCGACCAGGGGGTAAAGAAAACTCCTCCTACGTAACAGAAGAGGCTTGCATTATGGATTCTGATAGTGCCATGCTTCTCCTGGGTATGGAAGTACAAGACATTGAAGGCCACTACAACTCCACCCGATGGGATCCGAAGATGGTTGGAATTCAGTGGGAATTCTTCTGTGATGAAAAGAAGATGAGATATCAAATAATCATAGTTAAACCACCGGCATGGGAGTGGCGTAAAACTCTGTTACCTTACCACCTACCCTTTATTTCTCCTCAGGACATGGCTATACACTCAGAAATCTTGACCCAAGTTGACCAGGGGGATTACAAGAATTTCTTCAAAAGAGCCTACTTTGATGACAAGACCATGCGAAAGATGAGATACAAGAATGCGTAGTAAGAGACATAACACCCGGCGTGGCCGTGACAAGAAACGCCTGAGGGAAATGTTCCGTAAGGAACGTGAGCACCAGGCTCATGTGGCTCTTATTCAAAGTCTCAAACCCGGCATGCTTGTACGTCTTGGAGAGGAACAAATGCCCGAGCCTGAACTTGGACCGGGAGAGTGGCGTATTCCTCCGAGCCTGAGTCTTCCTGCTGTTGGAGACGATGACTATATCCGCCTTCCGTGGCCCAATGTTGCCCTTCTTGTTAAGAGGGTTTCCAACGGAACTTATCGCTGGCAGGCAATGATCGACGAGAAGGTGGTTTTCCTTGAAAACAAGGAAATCACGAGTATCCTTAGGGCATGACACCGAATAAGAAAAAAGCCGGCATTGGCGAATTCGTTTTGATGAGCGACCTGATTCCAGGTCAACTCTATCGGATCAAGCCTATCCTAACCAAGCAAGCCCTGGATATTAGGTTGGCCACCATGGTTACCGTGGTTCGTCCTCATCCAAAGGTAACGGGATACTGGATTGCCTCCTACGGCAATATTGACACTGCCAAGATTAATGCCGATCATCACAAGATTCCTGCCTACCATCTTAAATCTCGGATGGCCATGTATATCTGTCAGCGTTGGCCCGGAAATGATAGCTGGGGCGTTTTCCTGGTTGGGGAAAGGTTCCTCGTCCTGGAAGGATATCACTTGGAGTCAAATCAGCCTGTAAAATGGCCGATTTAATATCGTTTAATTGACCCTGCCAGTGTGTTATCCTTAATTACGTGGAATCTCCCACTGTTAGGAGCAGTATGGTTATGCGTACCAAGCGAATTTCGGTTGCCAGTGTCGGAATGACGGTCACCCTGCGTAAGGGTTTGGACCTGTCGGATCGTTTCCAGGCTTGTTCGACCAAGCTCAAGCAGGGTTACATTCCCCGTGGCATCCGTGGCACCGTGATTGACGTGGACCCCGAGTCCAAGGCCGTTCAGGTTGAGTTTCCGGCTTGTCGTGGCGTGGGGCGGGAATGGATTCCCCGGTCGATGCTTCGTGCGGTCAATGTTGACCGTTGACCTAGCCTGAGTCATGTTTAGCAACGTGGCAATACGACTTCCTGCTGGCACTCTCCTAGAGAGTCGTGAGCAGAGAGGTCGTATTTCTGTTATGCTTCTAGAAGACTTGGTGTTAAGCCCGGACACGGTTAGGTTTCAAATTACCACCGTGTATGTGAAGGCCCTTCTAACCGACTGTCACAAACAGGATAGTTCCACCATCCTTACTGAACAACCTTTTTCCCATGATACGATTTTCAAGTATTGGAAAAGGTTGACCTAGTCATGAAACTTACTCTCAAACCCGGAATGATGATCACCACGTCAGTCATTGCCTGGTACCACAATCGGGCTGTATCTCGACCATACCCCTGGGAAACTCCTCTTCAGGCCTGGAAGCATATTCCCAATGATGTTGGCAACGGGTATATTGGTGCCCGGCTTAGTCGTGCGACAGGTATGGTGGTTGACATATGCGACAGCCAAGGATGGCAATATCAGACGGAAGAGGACATGTCCTTCGCCATTGACCACAAGATGTGGTATGTTATTCTGCTTCACGGTGAACACCTCTATTTTGTGCGTAATGACCACATTCAGGACTCTGACCTTTATATCGAAAAGGACTCGGTGTAGACTAACTGAATGAAGCTGAAACCAATAGAGAAGAGAGTCTACAGGAACGACCGTGGACAGGCCGGTTATCCCGGGTCAATCGAGTATCGTCTACAATACTCCCAGCATTTCACTGGCAAGTTGGCAAAGTACATCCAGACCTATGAGTGTTTCCTTCATGAATTTCAGGTGAGCAACTCCAAGAAGGATGACTACCTCAAACCCATCTCAAGGTGGGATGCCCATCGATGGGCATCAAATGGAAACATCGTTAGTATGCCCCCGAAGTTGAAACCCGGGTCGGTTGTTATGCTCACCGGTAGAGAAATCAAGATCAAGGAAATCAAGGACAGTCCTCAAGGTCGGGTTGGAAAGAAACGCCAGCGCCCGGACAGAGGAACGATTTACCTTGAAATCCTTATTGGGGAAAAGACGGCCTTCATTGAAAGGCACAAGATTTCCCTCAAGGAAGAGGACCTAAAGAAGGATGACTCAGCCAAGGAAAAGCCTGAAAAATAGGCGATTTCAATATGGTTGAATTCTTCCCGTGATTAAGCTATAATAAGGTATGGCTAAAAAAGCACGTAGAGTCAATACCTCCGTCAAGCGAACCCCTGAGGTTTGTATTGGTTATGGCGTGGTAAAGTGTGACCTTGTTTTGCTGGATCCCAAGGATCCCTCTGGAAAGACCGCTCACTACCTCAACAAGGGTGACAAAATTCCGATTGCCAGGGCGATCATCACAGCGGCTGGATTTCGGTTCCGTCTGATGGATACGATCGCCTGGGTTTCGATTAAGTTCGTAAACCCGGACGAGGCCTGTATGGAATATGCCCTTGACCACATTGATCCCAATGATCAGGCAAGGTTCCACGCCAAATCGCCACTCCAGGCAAATAGGTTTACAAAAGGTACCAAGGATGGTACTCTTAAGTTGTCAAGCGGTAAAGTCCGTGGGAATAATCCCAAAAAGCGGACGAGCCGTAAGCAAGAGCTTAGGTCTACAACAGGCTTGAAATCAAGTACGAGGACGAATACCATGGATAAAAAGCAGCTTAAGAATCTCATCTCAACCCTAAAGAGCGGCGAGGTCATTACGATGAACTTCGTTGGTGGGAAGGCCCATCTCTCCCGGGATTACACGGTCGTCAAGACCAAGGTCGGCCGGGGTAAGGGCGGAAGTCGGCTCTTGGAGCTTGTTGACGGTTCAGGAACCACGATCACCACGGGTACGCCCGACAGTGATGTGATCCTCAACATGATTGTCAATGGCGAGCTTCACGGCTACAAGACGGAATCGGATATTCCGGTTGCCTACGAAAAGAACGTTGGTCAGGCGGCCAACCTTAAGGAGACTTTCAAGGGTCTCCTGGATGCGGAAGGGAACTACACCGTCAAGGTTGATTCCACCGTTGCAGACTTCAAGGGAACGTTCAGCGTTCTCCAGGCCACGCAGCTTCGTGGTCGGGGCGGTCAGGTCAAGTTGAGCCTTGAGCACACCAAGACCGGTGCCAAGGTGGAGCTATGGAGCCTCCGTCACTCGGGCATCGTGAAGACCTTCGAAGTCCTCACCAAGTAACACACACCTGTTGTAGACCACAGGGCAGCCACAGCCGGTTGCATACTTAGAAGGAAGGTACCTAAACGTGCCTTCCTTTTTGTTTTACGGCTGTGATTGTGAGAAAAGCCCTACTTGAAAAGATTCGCCGGAAAGTCATAGAGAAGACAATTGCTCTGTTCTATGCCGGGAGTGTTATAGCCTGGAATACTGACATGTGGCTTTCATGGTTTCCAGACCGTTATCAGGCTCTCAGGTTCTTTGAGGTTGGGAAGGTCTATGAGTTCTACAGGGTAAACCCTTGGTTAAACCTTTGGAAGGAAAGCGCCCTAAAGAAGGCAAAGGGAAGTGGTGGACCCATTCCAGGAAAACCCCTAAAGAGATTACCTCCAGGAAGTCTCCTCCTTGTTCTCGACATACAGCGACTGGCTCCTGATCACCTAATAGTCAAAGTCTTCCATGATGAAACCCCAGGATACATTGTTCTCCTGAGTACCATGGCCCTAAAGCCTTGGAACTCCTTTCGAAAGTTTGACACCCACAATGACAAGTAAGACAACAACCCCACCCACCACAGACGTTTGGGACACCCTCCTGTCAGAGGAAGTGGGACCCAACAAGGTAGAAACCCTCTTTACCCGGTCTACTCTCCTAGAGAGGGCGACCTATAGCAAGATAATGCAGTCCCTTACTCTAACCTTTCGAAATGGAGCGAAATACTGCTATTTCAACATTCCCAAGGAAGTGGCAGACGACCTTTTCAGTTACTCCAGTGACAAGAATACCGGTTCCGCCGGCAAGTTCTTCGTTAAGGAGATTAAATTCAAATACACTCATCATAAGCTTTAATCATGAGACAGCAAATGAGAGAAGGCGGCTTATACAAGGCTACAACCTCTCTGTACTACGTTGCTGCCCCGGTGTTCCACTCAACCTACTCCTTTCTTCCTCATGACACGCCCTTCCTATTTCTAGGAGTCTATTTTGTTCTTACAAACAAAGCCGAAGATCGTAACACTGGAAACTGGAAAACTGAGAACTGGCATTTCTGGAAAATCCTGCTGGGGGAAGAGCCGGTGTGGTTACTAGCCAACGATGAGGAAGGTTTCGATTTTCTCTTGGAACACCTCGTAGAACTGACGCATAATGATCTAGATGCGTCCGGGAAAACTCTACAGAACGATTCTAACGTCATTTGAGGTTTGCAAGTGTGAAGAAGTCACAGGAGAGCCAATGCACTATGCTGACGGAGCCTACAACGTCATTGCCCCTGGCACGATTTTCATGTTTTTGGGAGACTACAAGGAAATCCCCACAGAACCTAATCCCAGGGAAGTCGGCTATGGTGAGCTTTCGCCCCTTAGGATAGCAGGCAGCATCCAGTGTTTTTGGAAAATCCTCCTAGACGAGACTCCGGTCTGGTTGTTCTCTAGCTACAGGGACAAACACATGGTTATAGCAAATATCCTTGAACTACAGGAACATGACAATCCAACCCCAACAACCTCGTCACATGTCTGAGCCCGACCCGACCGAAAGGCCTAACCTACTTGGGCTTAAGGCAGGGCACCTTTACATGATATTCGAAAGGATGGCAGTTTATCGTCACCTCGAAAAGAAAGAACCAAGTAACTGGAATGGTCCTGCTGTACCAAGCAGACAACTCCAGATTGGATCCTTTTTCATGTACCTGGGAGAGTGTCAACGTAGGACCGACTACATGGGGCAGGGCTACGAGGAGGAGATGTGCTTCTATAAGATTCTCTATGAGGAGAAAATTATGTGGTTGTGTCACGCCGCCTGTGAGGGTGCGGGTTTGGTGCCCTTCATTGATGACCTTCAAAATATGGACCCTGACAAGATCGACAGACAGGAACGGGTTAGGTATCACCTTGAAAAAATCAAACCCACTTAACTTGAAGGAAGGCAAGCTGTATATCACATACAGGGATTTTGCCGTTTTCAAGGATTGTCCAGGAAAGGTGCCCTCCGTAGATAACGGGCTGGCAATCCCTGGAGGTCAACTCCGTTACGGAGATATATTCCTTTTTCTTGGAGAATACGAAGACAGGGATGAGTGGCATAAATTTCATGGCGAATACATTGACCGGTGTTTCTACAAGGTTCTTTTTTGGGATCAAACAATGTGGATGGCCCATGATGCCATGGAAAGTGTTCTAGCCCGGTATGACCTGGTTGAATTGACTGAGGATCACAATAATAGCCAAGAAAAACCGGCCTTTTAATAAGTTGAAAATCGGTGTCTGGGGTGATACTATAGTAGTATGTCCCACAAGGCTTTCATCTCCCTCGAAAGCACGGTTTTCGACTTTGGGCTTCTGGTGGCGGAGGCCTTTAACAGGCCGTCTATGCAAGTCTTGGATCCCAAGGGAAGGGGCCTGGTTAAGCTTCCAGACTTCGGGGTTGTTGTGGTAGGATGGGATAGCCTTCCATTGGCGGATGCCCGTTGGAAGGATGACATTGCTGGGTGGCTCTTCGATGAAGCCCCTGTCATGTCTGCCCCGGGGTCATGGCGCCTGCCTCAGATTTTGCGGGCCATTGGAGCATTCAAAAGCGCAGGAGAGGCAGCACGAAATGGTTGGAATCTGGACGTACCTGAGGGACTTAGTCAGCACACTCTACGCCTTTGTAAGGTCAAGGGCGTTCTCAGCGTTTTCAGGATTCCGGCGCTTCTTGCCCACCAAACCTTCAGGTGAGCCGGTTTACGAATCCGGTGGGGACTGCTGGGCAACAAGAGCCGCAGAAATAAATGAGTATCTCAAGGATTTCTATCGGTCACCTCTTTGGCTTGAAGGCAAAACTAAAGAGGAAGTAGAAGAGGATTTCATGTCAAAGAAAATCCACACCAAAAAGGTGGCTGTTACAGACTTTAAGCTTGTACCTTTTGGGGTTTTCAAGCCAGGGTCTCTTTGGCTTATGCGGATGGACACCCAAATGCTTTTGGAAGGCATTTGGTTTTATCCTCACCGAACCCATAACCGTCCGGATGAGACACTGGTGCCTGAAAATGCCATCGTGATGTTCCAGGGTGTAGGAAACAAGGTCATGCAGGATGGTCGACAGAGGTTCTACCTCTTTTTCCTTTGGGAGGAAAAGACCATTTACATGTATTGGACCTATGACCAGGTTACCAATGTTGGTGGTATGAACTCCGAGCTTTATCGATTCTTTCATGGGAGGCTCATGACTCTGTCGGGGGAAAGAGTATGATCCCGGGATCCCGTCGCATGTATGCCAAGGACAAGTCTCCCACGATTCTCTTTGGTCGGCCTACAACCCACGGCGTTGGCAAGGTCTACAAGACTGTCAGTAGGATTCGGATGTATGCTCTTACTGATAGTGGGTTAGATGGTATGAACATCGAACCCGAGACACACATGCTTCTTGTTCACAAGAGTTACGCCAGGGGCACAGGCCAAAATCATGCCACGATTTTTACCCGCTACAAATTCCTTTTGAATGATAGACTGTACATTGTTAAAGTTCCGGCTTTGGGCCCTGGTAGGGAGAATATTTCTCTGTGGTTCGTGCCGGTGGGCATCCTTAGAGACTCAGAGTGAAAACGAACAAAAAGTTTGATATCAAACTGCCTGAAATTGGTGGTCTGTACAAGCGGAAGGAAGGTGATGGTTTCATTGCCTATGTTCGCTTTTCTGAGTGGCCAGACAGGGCCTTCGTTAATGCCTTTCCCATGAAGAAAGAACAGCATTGGGAAAACTGGAACAACTTTATTGAGATAAGTCATGCCGAACAGTACAACTTCGCTGAGTGGCCCAACCCTTCTCTGCTTCTCGTTGACATTCAGCAGAGTCTATTTCATCCTATCTCAGACCATGGCGTGTCACCCTACTTCATGAGTGCCCCTGGAATCTGGATGAAGTTTATTTGGGAAGAAACCTTCCTGTGGACCTGGTTTAGGGAAAAGCAGGCGATTTACGGCAAACCCTATTATGACTGGAATCGTGTTCTCCAGAGAATTGACTGACTTGTTGTGCGTAAGGTTAAAAGACAACGGATGGAACAGAAGAATATTCAAATTGGTGGGATTTATATCCTGCGTTTTGGGTGTGCTGCCCTGGAGGTTCGCCCGGATGATTGGTATTTCAACAATGAGTGGTCTCCGGGTCTTCTTGATACCGTTTCCTATGCCGAAACTCACAATGTTCCTTATGGTACGCCCATTGCTCCTGAACATCAAGCAGAGGCAACCCGAATCCGACTGCTTCAAGTAGAGCGGATGAACTTTCGTAAGAAGCATGGACGATCCATTCCCCAGGATACCGTTCTTCTTTTGGTTTCCAAGGGTGTTGTTCCCGCCAATTCTAAGGCTGGCCGTCCAAGAACTGCCCTTTTCCAGTTTCTTGTCGCTGAGCGGCCTGCTTGGTTTTTCTTTACCGAGAGAGGGTGTATCCATTCGTTCATGGAAACCTTTAAGTTCGTTAAGGCGAGCAAACGGAAGAAGCCGTGACAGCCAAGAGATGGAAGCCGGGCAATCTTGTTTATGTGAAGTATTGCAATGGATTTAAGGAACGTCTAGACGCAGGTCACCTGGTCTATGGTCTTTTGAGCATACCAGGTATATCACCACGAGATGCTCGGCATCTCATCGACCTGTATGAAGCCAAAATAGAAAATACTCTCTGCCTGATTGTGGACTATGCTCCGGAGTATGACTCCAAAACAGGAGAGCTGGTGAAGAGACACTGGAAGCTCCTGGTCGACGAAAAACCGGTTTGGGTTCAAATGACCCGCAAGATATCACCAGATGTTTTCTTTGCTCGGCCTAAGAAGTTTCGAAACGGGGAGCGACCCTAAATTACTTCATTTTCCGGCAGACTATCTATTAAGACGATGCCGGCCAACAGGAAACTCAAGGCAAAATTTAAGCCACATGTGAGCAGAACTTTCATCCTCCGTAAGCATGAGATGCTGCCCATTTACTCAATAGGAAGAGCAGCCCACGGGGAGACCATGAAGTACATAAGGCGCACCGATGAACTTGGCGATGCCGTTTTCATCTTGGATGAAACCAACACAAGGGTCTGTGTGACAAATCTTTTCGGAAGCGCCGTCTGGATACCCAAGTATTACCTTCACAAAGAAGCCCCATCCCTTCTTTACCAAAAACTAGATAATCTCTGTGAAGCCCTAACGGGCATTTTGGAAGTAAGTAGAAACCTGCGTGGCGACGTAGTAAACTTACAGGAAAGTGCCTCTCAACTTGAGGATATCGCCAAAGCATTAAGAACTTTTGCTGATGAAGAACAAACAAGAATCAAGGGCACCTAACTGGAAACGTGTCATGGTAAAACTTCCGCCTCAACTACGAACCCCCGAAGTTGGTTGCTTTGCAATTGCAAATTGCAGCTTTTCGGTTGACGATGAACACTTTAAGTACCACGAGATGCCGGCAGGTACGGCTGTTCTTGTGGTTGAAGTTTGTGGGACGACCACAAGACTTGGTCAGAAGTACGGAATCAAAGTCGTGCACGACGAGAAAGCCTACTATGTTCCCAGGAGCATCATGATGAACTTTCTCTACTGTAAACCCGGGGCTGCCTTGGCTGGAAAGAGTTTCTGTATTACGGGGGACCTAACGTTCATCCGGCCAATGTACGCAACCCTTATCAGACTTTCTGCCGGGGAATACAAGTCGGGTGTCTCTGGTAATCTGAACTACCTCATTACGAATGCCACAGTTCTTTCTACGAAGATGCGCAAGGCCAAGCAAATCGGCGTAACCATCATCAATGAAGACCAATTTATGAGCATGCTTTAACAATGTGGGACGCAAAACCAGAAATGTCGGAGTTCTACTCCTGGAGAACCATTAAGGTTGGGGAGATCTACAAACTTCTCAGGGAGGTTGACTCCTTTACGTGTGATGACGTTAATGGTTTGGGAATTTCCACTTTTGGTGCGGATGCATCCTGGCGAACGAAAGGTGGACAACCCGGACCCATCAAGGCCCGTAAACTTCCAAAACATTCGAATGTTCTTGTTATTAGGAAGCACTACGTTGACTCAGACCTAACCAGATTGACCGATCAGGCCATATCTCAGAATCCGGTGTGCCAACCAATCTCTAGATGGATTGAAGTCCTGGAGAGTGACCAAGCCCTTTGGATTCCCGTTCCAACAGAATGGTTGTCAAGGCGTGAAATGATTCTCCTAGCTGAATATGAGGCCAATTTAGACAATTTGGCCGATGCCCTGGGCGCATCCTATCACAAGCCCTGATGAATTTACACAAATATTCGGTTTACTTCCTGCCCTGAATATGGTAGTATTAAAGTATGGAACTTCTCGTTCAGACCTATCTTCGGGGGCATTCCCTGGCGCAGCTTGCCAAGGAACATGGCGTGTATGCCCGTGTTGCAGGCGCCAAGTTTTCGGTCAACTACGACCAACTTGAAGCCAAGGATTCGGATCCTCTGGCATGTCAGTGCCGTGGGTTGATTCTCCGTACGAAGGACGGTCGTTCCCCGGATGACTCCGAGGTAATTGGTGAGACTGTTGTTCTCGCCTATCCCATGGACCGTTTCTTCAACTATGGTCAGGGTGCAGCGGCTCCTGTTGACTTCGAAGACTCTGAGACCTGCTTTTTCGAAAAGCTTGATGGCACCCTGATTGTCCTGTATTGGGATGATCTCAAGAGTGAGTGGCACATTGCTACCCGTGGCGTTCCGGAGGCTGACCTTCCGATCGACGGGTTCAACACCTACACCTTTGCGACCCTCTTCAAGTCAGCCCTGGTGATCACCGCTCAGTACACCCACCCCTGGGAGAAGTATGTTCAGATTCTTGAACGGTCCAAGCGTTACACCTTCTGTTTTGAGTTGATGACTCCCCATAACCAGGTTGTTGTGCGCCATGAGACTGCCAAGGTCGCCCTTCTAGCGGTGCGCAGCCTGGATCTTGGACGTGAGCTTAATCTGAAGCAGGTTGAGGGAATGGCGAACATGTTGGGCGTTCCCACGGCTCCCCGTCACACGGTCAAGAACATTCAGGACCTTGTGGACTTCGTAAACTCTCGGAATGGTCTGGACTATGAGGGGGTGGTTGTCTGTGACTCCCAGCACCGTCGTGTCAAGGTCAAGTCGGCTGCCTACCTGGTGGCTTCCCGTGCCAAGAGTGTGATTGGGGCTTCTCCCCGCAATCTTCTGGAGTTGATTCTCCAGGATCAGATTGATGACGTGATGCCAGTCCTCACGGATGAACACCGTGAGAAGGCTGAAAAGATGCGGGCGGACATGCAGGCCTACATCCAGGCTTTTGATGCTCAGTGGACTGGTGTGATGGACGAGGTCAAGGCCCTGGGTCACCTGTCGGATCACAACCGTCGTAAGGAATTCGCTCGTGGGTCGGTGGGCCACTCCCTGTGGTTGGCTCCGGCCATGGCTCAGTATGAGGGCAAGGTCAAGAACCTTCGGGACTGGATCCAGAAGCAGAAGGCCCGCACGAAGGATGGTTCGTTCCCGGCGGGATTCCTGGACAACTTCCTGCGTGA
>Ga0180074_1000118_pt1 | contig 15848 bp, 16 predicted proteins | sample EasRiv366_16_10D_FD_121773 | JGI IMG/M metagenome (GOLD analysis project Ga0180074, IMG submission 121773) | Soil microbial communities from meander-bound floodplain in the East River, Colorado, USA - East River metaG ERMLT366_16_10D | ecosystem: Environmental > Terrestrial > Soil > Floodplain ...
CTCTTCAATCAATAGATATCGCATCATAGTTTTACCCTGCTAACTATTTCATCTTTTCAGCCGCTAATTTCACAGCGTCTACAATATGTTGATAACCTGTGCAGCGACAGAGATTGCCAGAAATCGCGTGACGAATCTCATCTTCGGTGGGATTCGGGTTTTGTCTCAAGAATGGCACGAGCGTCATCAGGATACCCGGCGTGCAATACCCGCATTGCAAACCATGCGCCTTCCAAAAAGCTTGTTGGATTGGATGCAAATCATCCTTATCCTTTGCCAAGCCTTCAACCGTTGTGATGGCATGACCATCTGCTTGAATGGCGAAGATCAAACACGAGCGTATGGATTCACCATCAAACAAAATTGTGCAGGCTCCGCAGACTCCATGTTCGCAACCGACGTGTGTGCCAGTGAGTCCAAGTTCGTGACGCAGGAAATCGCTGAGCAATAAACGCGGCTCCACTTCGCGTTTGTATTCTTTTTCGTTGACTGTGATCGTCACAAGAAATGATTGGGTCATTGCAGATTCGCCTCCGCGCGTTGCATAGCTTGTTTCAATGCATTCTTCGTCAACACATTCGCCAAATGACGCTGGAACTCCGATGAAGCGTGCATATTCCCAAAGGGAGTTATTTCCTGTTCGCTGGCCAACACCGCAGCGGATTCGATCAACGAATCGTTTAACTTTTCACCCTGCAAAATTTTGGCTGCTTGCTTCGCGTCTATAGGTCCATCGCCCGCGTTTAAATAGACTAATTTTGCCTGTACACATTTTCCTGCTTCATCCAATGTCACCAATGCAGCAACGCCCATCAACGCATAATCGCCTGCGCGCGGCGCAACTTCCATGAACGACCAGCCTGTGCGCGGTGACATGACCGGGATTTCAATCTCAACAAGGATTTCATCCGGATCAAGAGTGGTCGTAAACATACCCGCGAAAAAATCCTGAGCATCGATCCAGCGTTCGCCAGAGATATTTTTTGCTTTCAGCCGTGCACCCAGCGCCAACATCAACACGGGCAACTCTGCGGCTGGGTCCGCATTGACGATGCTCCCACCGATCGTCCCGCGATTTCGGATTTGCGGATGGGCGATAAAGGGTGTGGCTTCGGTTAAAAGGGGAATACGTTTGGCGATGGACGAGTCAAATTCCAAATGTCGTTCGCGCGCCATTGCTCCAATACGGATCGTCTGCCCATCCTCATGAATAAAACTCAACTCCGTAAGTCGGTTCAGATCGATCAATACACTCGGCTGAACAATGCGGAAATTCATGGCAGGCACGAGGCTTTGTCCGCCTGCGAGTAGCCTGGCGTCGTCACCTTTTTGACTCTTCAATTCCAATGCTTGTTCGAGTGAAACAGGAACATAATATTCAAAGGGAGCAGGTTTCATGAATACGCCTCGGTGTTATTTTATTAGATGTAAATCCGCTTCTCTCTTAACTGATAATTGATTCTGCTTGCGATGAGCATTTACCACCTCTGCCATGATCGCTAACGCGATCTCCTCCGGTGACTGGGCACCAATGTCCAGTCCAATCGGCGCGTGCAAACGTGATAGCTGCGATTCGCTCAAGCCAGCGTCCAACAATCTTTCCCGCCGTTTTGCATGCGTGGACTTGCTTCCCAATGCACCGACATAAAATGCAGGACTATTCAACGCGATCTTCAACGCTGGGTCATCCAATTTAGGGTCATGCGTGAGCATGGCAATCGCTGTCGAACACGTCACCTTGACCTGCTCAAACGCAACATCTGGCCAGGCTTGGATGATTCGATCCACATGTGGGAAGCGTTCTTTGTTCCCCCAAGCTTTGCGCGGGTCAATAACGATGGTTCGAAAACCAAGTGTTTTCGCCAATGCAGTTAATGAGACAGCAATATGAACTCCCCCGACAATGATCAATACAGGCGATGGCAGGATTGCTTCAAAAAACAATTCGACATTCTCATTTATGAGGACACGCTGTGAGATTCCATTCAATAAAACATCATTCGCCAATTTCAACGCAGCATCATCCCACTCACTGCCAAGGGTTCCTGTTACATTGCCATCTTCGTGCACCAAGATCTCACGACCCAGGATTCCACTAGGTCCACGTATGACGGTAACTGCAACTGCCTGTTCTTCGTTTTCAATGATAGAACGCAATTTCTCAAATAAATTTTTGTTTAGCGGTTTAACAAAGACATCAATACTTCCCCCGCAAGCCAGCCCAACTTCCCAGGCAGTTTCATCTGCTACGCCAAAATGCAAAAGCTGAGGCCGATCCGTTTTCAACGATTCAACCCCAGCCTCAAAGACTGCGTTCTCCACACATCCGCCACTGACTGAGCCAATGATCCGCCCATCGGAAGCAAGCGCCATTTTGGCTCCCGCGCGACGCGGCGATGAACCCCAGGTTTGTACAACTGTGGCGAGCGCAACCGCTGCCCCTTCTTTTTGCCAGCGATCCACGTCAGCCAGAATATCGCGCATAGTAAATGTATCAGCTTATCGGTCAGACTGAAGCGTCCGCGGTTTCGATCCGTTTGCGGACTTCATTGTAAAACACGCCTGCCAGCTTCTGTGAGACAGGCACCATCAAACGGGAAACAAGACTCGCCAGTTGCCCTGAGACGTTGATGTCGGCTGTCCAATGTACAACTGTGGAATTATCCGGTCCGTCACTGAGACTCATTTCGCTGACCGCATCCGCGGCGCTGCCAGTTGCCGTACCATGCGCCTTCAGTTTTGCACGATTGGGTTCATCTAATTCAAGAATATCCACTTCCCCGCTGAACCGGGCTTTGACTGAGCCCAGCCCGACCGATACAACGCCGTGATAACGTTTCAGTGCCTCGATGGTTTCGATTTTCTCTATTCCAGGAACGCACTGCCCGATCTGATTGGGGTCGGTTAGAAAATCCCAAACCTTCTTCCGTGGTGCATGAATCGTGACGTCACCTTTTAATAACATCAGCACTCCCAATAAAGCGCTCAGAGACAGAATCTAATAGAGATAGTTAGTCAAATTAGTATGATTATAACTCAAGCAGGTGAAACTTTATCGCAATACAGATCCCCATCGACGAGCCAATCTCTCGTTGCACAATGCATGCCTATTGCGAAGTCGCCATCATTACATGACATGTCAAATTGGGCTTTAGAAATGAGTTTCGTCACTCGGGCAATTCAATGATAAATGTTGTGCCCTTGCCCGGCAAGCCTTCACTCTGCACAGAAATTTCCCCGCCATGCGCCTGGATCAACTGCTTTGTGATCGCCAACCCCAGCCCGCTGTGGACCCGGTCACTGCGCGATTTGTCGCCACGCCAGAAACGGTCGAAGATGAAGGGCAAATCTTCGGATGCGATTCCCGTACCTGTATCTTTGATCTGGATCCACACGCTTCGTTTCTCACCGACAATTGATCCAGTTTTGATAGTGACTCGTCCGCCTGAGGGCGTGTGACGTAATGCATTCGACACGAGGTTAGACAACACCTGATTAAGTCTATCGTAATCTGCGGTAATCTCTTGAGATGGACTGGTGATGTTTGCCGTCAAATCAATGCTGCGGGATATGGCTTGGGCAGAAAAGCTCGAAGTGAGGTCAGTTATCAGGTCAGCGAGCAAGAAGCGGGTGGGATGAAGCGGGAGTTGTCCCGTCTCAGCGAGGGAGAGGGTTTGCAGGTCGTTCACGAGGCGTGAGAGTAATTGGGTCTCTTCCAGCGTGTTGTTGATGTGTTCGGAAGTCGGCTGATAAACACCGTCAATAATACCTTCGAGATTGCCTTGAATGATGTGCAGCGGCGTGCGGAGTTCGTGCGCGACATCGGCGGTGAGATTACGGCGCTGTTGCTCGGCACGTTCGAGTTCGCCGACCATTTTATTGAAACGCTTGATCAAATCGCTGAACATGTCAGAGTTGTTTTCAGGCACGCGCGCGGACAGATCGCCTGCTTCCACTGCGTTGATGGTTTTGAAGAGTTGTTCGAGCGGACGACCAAACCGCATGTATAAATTGAAAAGGACAAAGACGACGAGTGTCACAAAAACGACCGGTCCACCGCACAGTAGGAGCCAGCTAGATTTTGCCGTGGAGGATTGGGTAAAGACTTCAAATAGAAGCGCGGAAAATCCGCCCACGAAACAAACGAGGATGAGAAAGAAGATGAGTAAGTAAGCAAAAAAGCGGATTGCGCGGCGGGGGCGGTTGGAGGGAGTGGTCATAAGGGATGCTAAAGATTAAACGTCGGGTTCGATAAACCGATAACCGATCCCGTAGACCGTTTCAAGCATGGCTTCGCCAGATGCGGTTTCGAGTTTCTTTCTGAGATTCTTGATATGCGAGTCGACACTGCGATCTATGCTAGAGGCGGTTCCGTGCAGATCGTCGAGCAGTTGTTCGCGGGTGAGAGTTTGCCCCGGGTGGCTGGCGAACAGATGCAATAATTTGAATTCGTTGGGTGTGAGTTTGATCGGGTTGCCATTGAAGGTCACGTTGTATTTCTCTGTGTCGATTTCAAGTCCGCCTGAGCGAATGATGGTCGGTGCTTTGATGTCACCGCGTGTTCTGCGCAGGAGTGCGCGCACGCGAGCGATCATTGCGCGTGGCGAGAATGGTTTGGTAATGTAATCGTCCGCGCCGATCTCGAGACCGGTGACCTGATCGATCTCCTCCGAGAGGGCGGTGAGCATGATGATGGGCACGTCGCTTTCGCGGCGCAGGATGCGACAGACTTCGCGCCCGTCAATTTGTGGGAGCATCAAGTCGAGGATGACGAGGTCAGGTTTTTCGCGGCGGGCAGTTGCCAGCGCGGATTGACCGTCAGCGACGGTGAGGACGCGGAATCCGTTTTTTTCCAGATAATCTCTGGCGAGGCGGGCGACCTTGGGTTCGTCATCAACGACGAGGATGATAGGAGGCATGAGTGAGGGGAGTATAAGATAAAAGATGACTAGAGAATAGTGACGAGAAAGTAGTGAGGCTGTCTAATCTACCTTGTCCGGTTCAAGCACTGTGACGTTTTGCCCGGCATATTTTTCATAGAGGTCAGCGCGTCGCGTTCTCCAACCGTCCAACCCGCCGCGCAGATTGGTGATGCGCTTAAAACCCTTCGCCTTCAAATAATAGGAGATCATGACCGAAAGTCCGCCGCCCGGACAATACACCAATATTTGCTTATCGCGCGGAAGTTGCTTTAAATAGTTTTCGACACGGAGAGGGTTGACCTCATGCGAGTTTGGCAACCCTTTGGCATTTTTCCGATCATCCGGCGGGCGCACATCCAGGATATATGTATTCTCATCAAACAGGATGTTTTCGTTCAATTGTGCGGGTGCGAGCATGTTGACGAATGAGACTCGTCCTTCAAAATAATCTCGAGCTACTTGTGTCATATACCGAATGTCACGGGCTGAGATATCAGGCCCGAGGCTGATGCGAATGGTCTCACGCGCTGCTTGATCGGATAAACCAATCGCTTTCAAAACATGGGAGGGAGTATCTTCGCCTGTGCTGCAAGCCGAACCAGCGGAGACCGCGATCCCGCGATAATCCAGCATGCCCATCAACCCAGCATTCTCCACACCTGGAAACGTAATACTGAGTGTGTTCGGCAGACACTCTGATTCTGTCTCTGGCGAATTGATCACACAATCTGGTTTGATTTCCTTGAGCCGCTGAATCAACTGTCGTTTCAATGAACGGATTTTCCCAGCCTGTGCCAGAAGTTTATCCACATTCTGACAAGCCGCGCCAAAGCCGACGATGTTGTGAATGCTTTCTGTACCAGCCCGCAGTCCGCTTTCCTGATGACCGCCATGCAGGTATGGTGTAAATGGGCTGCCTTGTTTGACGTACAAAGCACCGATGCCCTTCGGACCATAGAGTTTGTGTGCCGAAAACGAGGCGTAATCCACATCCAATGCATGGACGTCAATGGGTATCTTCCCCAGCGCTTGTACACAATCGGTGAGCACCAATGCGCCATGTTCTCTGGCGATTTTCGTCACAGCCTTGAGGTCTTGAATGACGCCGGTTTCATTATTGACTAACATGCAACAAACCAGAAAGGTATCGTCATCCACCTGCTTTTCCAATTCCGCGAGCAGTACGCGTCCTTTATCGTCCACCGAACAGTATTCGACAATGACTCCCTGCGTTTCGAGATATGCCAGCGTGTTCATCACAGAGGGATGTTCGATCGGCGTCGAAACGATCTTATTCTTTTTTGGATGGAAGTGGGCAGCCACTGATTTGAGGACGGCATTATTCGATTCGGTTGCGCAAGCCGTAAAAATGACTTCAGACGGGTCAGTCTGAATGGCGTTTGCCACATGTTCCCGGGCCTTTTCCACTACCTCAGCCGATTTTCTGCCAATGCCATAGAACGACGATGGATTGCCGTAATGGTTTTTCAAAGCCTGATTCATTTTGCTTTGTACATGGCTGCTGACTTGTGTCGTCGCATTATGGTCAAGATAGACGTGCCGGTTGAAACGGATAAGATGTTTTAAAAACTCAAAGTATTGGAATTCCATCAGATTACCTCTATGAATTTCGTTCAGTGCCCACAAAGCTCCGGCGAATAGCACAAATAGGTTGGGATTAATTATTAAGGTCTACGATAAATTGAGCCAACGGTTGTGTCTTCAACGCTTGGCAACCAACTTTATCTTTTGCCGTTAACTCCCATTGTAACGACTATTTTCCCTTGCGCGTGACCCATTCCCAGATGACGCATGGCGTCAGCGATCTTTGTCAGTGGATAGGTCTTCTCCACAAATGATTTCACTTTGCCGGTTTCTAGTAGATCTTTGAGAACCAGCATATCTTCTCGATTGAATTTTGCAATAAAGAAAGCGAATTTTTGGCTCGCTCCCAACATCCCAATTCGCAGCTTGATCAAGAGTCCGAGCGGTCCAACTACCGGCATCTTCGGACCTCCGACGAGCACAAAAATCGCATCTGGCTTGAGCACACGTTTGTATGCAGACCATGATTGACTCCCGTTGACATTGAACAACAAATCATACTTTTGACCACTGCGGGTGAAGTCTTCTTTGGTGTAATCAATGACATGGTCAGTACCGAGTGCACGGGCGTGCGCGACGTTCTTTGTACTGCATACAGCGGTCACTTCGGCGCCGAAGGCTTTCGCGATCTGGATTGCGAATGAGCCTACCCCGCCCGACGCACCGTTGATCAGCACCTTATGTCCTGGCTGGATCTTTCCGTAATCACGCAATCCTTGCAATGCGGTGAGCGCCGCTGTTGGGACCGCAGCCGCCTCTTCAAATGTGACATTGGCGGGTTTGTGAGCGATGGCCTTTTTCACGGTTACATATTCGGCATACGCCCCGCCTCTGCCGCCGAAGACTTCATCACCAGGTTTGAAATCTGAAACATCTTTGCCGACCGCCTCGACCACGCCTGCAAAATCCGCGCCCAGCCGTGTGTCTTTTGGTTTGAAGAGTCCGCCGCCGAGACGCGCAACAAATAGACCGGTCATACCGTACCATTCGGCGATGTTCACAGATGAAGCACGCACACGTACAAGCACACCATCATCCGGCACCTCCGGCTTTTCGAGTTCCACAATTTTCAGCACTTCAGGCAGACCATATGATTCGTGAATAACAGCTTTCATTGAGTTTTTTTCCTCTGATAATCAAAATTATTTGTAGAAGCAAATCTGTTTGATTATCTTTATTTCCAGACTTCCCATTTGCCTGTTCCGATGGTGGGCAGCTTTTCTCCCACCCATTCATCCATCGAGCCATCGTACACGGCAACGTTCTCGTGCCCAGCCATTAAGTGCGCCACACCATTGACTGCCGCCGCGATCCCGCCACCACAATAGGTGATGATACGTTCATATTTTGATATTTCTTTTAGGCGCAGTGCGAGCGCATCATCGGGCAGGAGGGCATCAAACCCTTGCTTCATATTGCCATCCATCAAGTCCATGCATGGGAGACAAATCGAGCCAGGAATGTGTGACGCTTCATAACTTTCAAGGGGCAATACATCAACAATGGCAACATTACCGTCCTCCATTGAAGCCAGGATTTCTTCTTTGCTGGCGAACATACTGGATCTGAATTGACCTTGAAAAACCGACGGTTCATACTGACGGGCAGCCTGTTCGGTTTTTCCCCCGGCTTCTTTCCATGCTGACAGCCCTCCGTTGAGGATGCGCACGTTATTATGACCCGCGTAGTAAAGCACCCACCAGGCCCGCATCGCATAAGGCAGCATGCCACACGCATATACAACAACCTCAGAATCATTGGATATGCCCGCGCCACCGATTTGCGCAACAAGCTTGTCATCGGGAAGCAGTGTGCACGTATAACGACTGCTCAGGTCCGAAAATCTATCATGATCAAAATATGCCGCTCCGGGAATATGCTCCCGCAGGTAAAAACTATCGGTAATAGATGCATCGAATATGCGGATATTTTTGTTACCCAACTTCTGCAGCAATTCATCTGCTTCGATGATAAAGTCCTTACGATTCATGATTCAAGCTCCTTAATGTCAATGACTTCTTGATAGCGTTATGTATCCAATGTATCAAGCCATTGTGGAGGAATTATGGATGAGCCTGTCAGAGATTATGGAGATTTTGGAGGAGGAACATCAGCGTGGCAACCGTCTTTTTACAGTCACCCACAGAAAGAATTGTTACAACATAGCGATGTGGTGTCACTAGCAACATTTCTCATTTGCTGAAAAGCTTCCATTTACTCCCACTTTGTATGAAACACGCCATCCTTATCCACCCTGCGATAGGTATGCGCCCCGAAGAAATCGCGTTGCGCCTGGATCAAATTCGCGGGCAGGCGTTCTGACCGATACGCATCGAAATACGCCAACGACGCGGATGTTGCCAGCATGGGGATTCCTAGATCGATGGCGGTCTTCACCACTTCACGCCAGGCAGACTGATTCTTCAACACCGCCTCGCGGAAGACATCGCTCAACAACAGATTAGGCAATTCTGTTTCCCGGTCAAACGCTGAAGCAATGTCATCCAGTAACGAAGCACGGATGATGCAGCCTGCGCGCCAAATGCGCGCGATATCGGCATAGTTAAATCCAAAGCCATATTCCTTGGAAGCCGATCGCAACAAACCAAAGCCTTGTGCATACGACGTGATCTTGCTCGCATATAAAACCTGCTCTGCAAAATCAACCAATTGTTCCTTGTTCCCAGAAAATTTCGCTGGATTGTTACCAAACAATTTGCTCGCGTTGACCCGCTCAGATTTCAAGTTCGATAGCAAGCGCATCTCCACCGCCGCATGGATCGTCGGGACAAGCGCGCCGACATCCATTGAATTCTGACTCGTCCATCTGCCTGTGCCTTTCTGGGCAGCTTCATCCAGGATCAGATCCACCAGTGATTGACCAGTCTCTTCATCCAGTTTTTGCAGAATTATTGATGTGATTTCGATCAAGTAGGATCGCAGACCGCCTTCATTCCACAGCTTAAAAATATCAGCCAGTTCCCCATTTGAAATCCCCGCACCACGATGAAGCAGATCATAGATTTCAGCGATCAACTGCATATCGCCATATTCGATACCGTTATGCACCATTTTGACATAATGTCCCGCGCCGCCTTTGCCCATCCACGCGACGCAGGGAGTCTCGTCTTCCGCCTTCGCAGAGATGGATTCCAGCATCGGCTTGATCTGCTCCCAAGCACACGCTTCACCACCTGGCATCAGGCTGGGTCCCCACAATGCGCCTTTCTCTCCACCTGAGACTCCCATTCCCACAAATCGGATTCCACCTTCCGCCAGATTTCTTAGCCTGCGTTCAGTATCTACAAAAAATGAGTTGCCGCCGTCGATGAGAATATCACCCTTTTCGAGGTGTGGTTTGATGGACACAATCGCCTTGTCCACCGGTTTCCCCGCTGGAACCATCATCAGGATCACGCGCGGCTTATCCAATGCGGCGACGAGCGCTTCCAGTGAATCAAATATTTGTATGTGCTTGTCTTTGAAAAGGGATTGATCGAATCTCAAATGTATATCGTACCCAGCGACGGAATATCCGTTGCGTTCAAAGTTTTGTGCCAGGCTTCTCCCCATCACACCCAGACCGAGAATTCCAATGTTCAAAATATCACTCCATGTGTTTCAGTATTTCCTGCACAATGTCGTCCACCGACATTGATATATCTATTGTAAGCGCGCTCGTCGGTTCTTCGAGCGTCTCAAATTGACTTTTCAGCATGTGCGGCTTCATATAGTGGTCAGTCCGTTTTTCCATGCGAGACCAGATCAAATCATAACTACCTTTGAGATAAACGATTTGTACGCCTGCATTGCCTTCCATTAATCGCTGGCGATAACGCTCCTTTAGTGCGGAACAAGCCAGCACGCCGGGTTGACCCGCTTTCAGCGAGGCTGAAATTAATTCGTTCAGCGAAGCAAGCCACGGGGCGCGGTCCAAATCGTCGAGCGGAATCCCGCTTGCCATCTTGGCAACATTTGCCGGCGGATGAAAATCATCGGCGTCGTAAAAGTCCCATCCCAAATATTCTGCGAGTTTTTCCCCCACGCTCGATTTGCCACAGCCAGAAACACCCATCACAATAAAGAAGCGAGTCTTCATGTGCGCTTTCTCTCGAATTGATAGATCGACCACGAATTATAAAGATGGTGATAAAAAATATAAAACATTGGACCCATCGCCACGAGCGGATTGATGAAGGTCAATGCGACCCAGATGACGAATGAAAGATTCTTCTGTCCCAGTGACTGGCTCGCTTCCTGCCAATGACTGCGACCACCGAGCAACGCGCCCACGCCAAAATTGATAATGCAGATGAAGAGCGAAACCAACGCAATGACCGCCAGTGTAGAAATCGAATCCGTATTGCCATTGCGAAGAAAATCCGACGCATTCGCGCTGATAATGAAAAGGTTGACCAGCCAGATGGGAAATGAAAATGTTTTACCCTTGCGAATGAAATCTTGTGCATCGGTTGGCAAACGTGAAACCAATCGTGAAAGGATCAACGGCACGAACATGACGATCAGCACAGGCTGCAACACTTCCCAAACGGAGATCTGAATCTCCGCACCCAGCAAGGACGGCAATGCGATCGGAACGATGAGCGCACTGGCAATATTTGTCAACACGACGGACGCAACCACATATTCCACTTCCCGTTGAATGAAGCTAATGATGACGGGTGCGGCGATCGCGGTCGGTGCGATGGCGGTCATGAATGCAGCCAAGGCAAGCATCAAGTTAAATGGAGCAAGCGCCGCATAGGCAACGAATGCCACGATTACATTTGCCAACAAGACCCATAGCACACTTTTTTGAAATGACTGTAGTTTGAATTCGATGTCCATAAAAGAAAAGAACAACATCACCATCAACAGGTATTGGATCAAAAACGAGAATGCGTGCGCCTGCGGAACAAGCATCCCGATCAGCATCGTGAACAACAGCGACAGACCTTTGCCCTGCGTTGTTAGAAATGAACCCAGTTTTCCCATTATTTCTTCAACCGATATAAGATCTCGCCCGCCTTCGGCACATACAATACGCCTTCGTCTTCGCGGTCCTTCCACTCATCGACGTTTATTTTCGCGGGATCAAGATAACCCAGATTGAGTCGCGTACAATCTTCTTCAGAAATTTTACTGGCTAGTGTCACATGCACATTGGGCTTTTCGATTCCGTTTTCCATCACACCCGAACCGCGCACATGCGTCGAATGAGCCAGCACACCGAGTGGAACATTCTTGAACCGTTCCCAATCGTTCAAAAGATACGGCAAGATGTGATATCCGACCTCATAAATGAACTTTCCATGCACATGGCTGACCACATCCAGATGCGGCGCGTAAATAATAACTTCGCCACCCAACGCCACCGCAGGCTCAAGTTTATACATTGCCTTCGCCCCCGTCCACAACTCATCATACATCAGAGGTGCACACGACAGGACTCGCTGGAACGGTTTATCGACCCATCGGATGTGACGCTGAGCGGATAGCTCCGCCGCCTCATTCCAAGCTGACAAATGGTCGCCGACGAACAGCCCGCCCAACCCTTTACCTTCCACCACTAACGCAATCAACGTGAGCGGAGTCTTCACCCGCTCCGCCGCCGCATGGATCATCGCACGGACAGGTGTATCTTTGATACCAATCGTGCCAACCACACCAGCCAACGCACCGAGCCAATGTGTGGCGTTGATCATATCAGGTCCCGAAATGCCAGGGAACAAATACTTCGCCCCGCCTGAAAAACCAACCACCTCATGCGGAAATGTCGGACCAAGAATAATGATGTGGTCATATTCCAATGCCGCTTTGTTAATGCGAATATCTACTTCGTTCGGTAAAGATGAATGCCAGTGATCGCCAACAATCTGCTTGATCTCATCTTGCTCCATTATCCCAAGTGATATCAAAGCAGAGGGTGTATCCCAGGCATGGTTGAGCAAACCAATGTGTTTGAATATCGTCGTTCTTTCTTCCGTTGTAATGCCAACCAGTTTATTGAGACTCTCTTCACCCAATGACGGATGAGTCCCTAACGCCACCATGAAATCGAGCTGTTTTGCGTCGTGCAGAATATCCACAAGCATACGGAATAAAAAAGGCAAAGGCAATGAGCGTGTGTGGTCAGGAATCAAAACGAGAACGCGCTGGTTTGTGAATTGCCCCTCCAACACGCCAAGCGTATTACGTATTTCATCGTCCGCTAGAAGTTGACCTTTTGGGGTTGTTGCCTTTGTCTGTAACATAGTCATCTTGTTGTCCGTGTGAGGGCGAAGCAATTCTTCGCCCTCACAAATATCAAACACCACTGAATGCCGAAAAACCACCGTCAATGGGAATCACCGCGCCCGTCACAAAAGCGGATGCAGGGGAGATCAGCCACATCGTCGCACCGAGCAGGTCTTCGGGAGTCCCGAAGCGTCCCATTGGGGTATGAGAGATAACAGATTGCCCGCGCAGGGTCAGTTCACCAGAGTCCTGATCCGTGAGCAGGAATCGATTCTGCTTGGTAATGAAAAATCCGGGGGCGATGGCATTGACACGGATACGCGGTGAATAATTTTGCGCCATGTGAACGGCGAGCCACTGCGTGAAGTTGTTGATCGCCGCTTTCGCCGCCGAATACGCCGGGATGCGTGTGAGCGGACGAAAGGCGTTCATCGAAGAGATGTTCAGGATCACACCTTCACCGCGTTCCGCCATGCCGCGCCCAAAAACCTGACAGGGCAAAATCGTGCCAAGTAAATTCAAATCGCCAACGTGCCGCAGTGAATCCAGTGGCAGGTCAAAAAAAGATAGATCAGCAGATGTGGTCGCAGAGGGATGATTGCCGCCCGCGGCGTTGATGAGAATATCCACCGCACCAAACTCAGCTTTGATCGTTTCATTTGCCTGCTGCAAGGATTCGATATTGAGTACATCGCCAAAAACACGTGCTGCGCGTCCCTTGACCGCTTTTGGAAATTGCTCGATGACCTTTTGCGCGAGTTCCTGGTCGCGGTCAAGGATGACCACATTGGCGTTCAACCCAACAAGCGCACAGGCGATCTCACCACCAAGCACGCCTGCCCCGCCACTGACCAAAACCGTGCGGTCGGAAAAATCATACAGCGATTGAAGTTCTTTCAGATTCATTGGTTATCAATTCAATAGGATGGGTGAAGTGGAATATTTCGCATCCACTTCACCCAGTTTACTTTATTTTGCGTTCAGATGACCCAACGATTCACCAGTTAAATGTGCCCGCACCCGATTCGACAGCGGGTCTTACATCCTGGGTTTCCATGAAGTCGACAAAGAGCGTCGGCGCCCAGTTGACGAAATCCAGCAGGTCGGGGTCAGTTGCATTATTGTACGCTTCGAGCGCGGAAATATCATGCTGGCCCGACTGTGATGGGGCATGCAGCATTGTCCCTGACTCATAGATAGCGGTACCGTTCAGGCGCTCGATAAATTGATCGGGTAAAATGCCGATGCTCGGGTTGACCCAGAAGAAGTTGTTTTCGGCATACACAGCGGACTCGATGCCGTCGCCCCAGGTGTACACGTAGTTCTCCGGGTTGCTGATCTTGTAGAAGTTGTTGTAGATGTGTACCTTGCCAAAGCGGACGCGCGCGGCGCGCTGACCCACGTTCTCGAACAGGTTATGGTGCAGGGTCACGTTCAACTTGCCGCGATCAGCATTTGCAGTGGAGCTGCTGTCAGACGATCCGATGAGCATGACCTTATCGTGGTTCTCGAAGCGGTTCCATGAAACGGTCACGAAGTTGGAGCCGTTGGTGATATCCAATAACCCGTCATGCGCCTGAAACAGCACACCAAAATAATTCAGCAGGGTATCGTCTGCTGTTGTGCGATCCCTGAAGATGTTGTGATCGATCCAGACGTGGTTCGAATCGCGCAGGGAGACCGCGTCATACAGCGCATTCCACGAGCCAAGCGCGTCGTCCGTGGGTGACCACTGTGGGAAGCAATCGTAGGAGTCCTCGAAGATCAAGTTGCGGATGATGATGTTGGTGCGGTTGACGCTCGCTGTGCCGCGAATATCAAACCACCCGCCGCGGATCGTGGCATGCTTATCCATTCCAACGATGGTTGTGTTGGAGCCAATGCGGATCCTGACCCGTGCTTCCTGTGCGGCGCGTGAAGTTAAACGAGCAGCTTCCAGTGGTCCGCTCGGCACAACCCTGCCCCACACCGTGGGATCGTAAGCCGCAAGAAAAGCTTCCAGGGTATAGCCGTCGCGGTAATAATCCTCGCAGGTCAGGGGCTGGTTGTTATCATCCACGTTCATGTCAATCACCCCGTTCACATAGATGATCTTGGGTTCGTTGGATGGGTTCGAAGGTGATGTGGATGGTGGCATACCATTATTCAACGCGGCGATCAATTCGGCGCGATTGGCGATGACGTACACCTGTGAGTCCACCGCCTGGGATCCGCCTGTCGTGCCAGCGCCGAACGAAGCCCAGCCATCATTAGGTGGAAGGATGTCTCGCCCAAGGTCGCTTTGTGCCGCCAGCACAGGTACACTCATACTGAGAATGGCAAGCAACAAGAGGATCGTGAAAAACAGTTTTTTGGTTTGCATGGTCATTACTCCTTTCTGATTGGTTGGTCACTTCAATAGTGACAAATGCTTTCCAAAATGGATTTTCAAACCTTCGTAATACGCAGTTTCATGTTTGCCAAGCGCATCTTTCAACGCCGTGCCAAACTGCATCAGCGCCGAGCCAAACGTGACATGTAAAACTTCACGCGCATGAAAATCTTCCAACAGCGCAGGCAGGTCATTTGTGTTGGGCAGTTTATTCAACTCAGCCGATACGTGATACGTTCTCTTATCCGTTTCGTAGCGCTCGCGTCCGAGCGCATAAATTTTCAAAAATAAATCCGGTTCATGCTTCGCCAGCACGCGCAGCGCTTCGAGATAACTCGTCCCTGCCGTCTTCACATGGATACGCTCGCCCCAATGTTTCGTGATCAACGGATACACACTGAATTTATCCGAGCCCGAATGCAAACTTAATTTATAGGTTCCAAAGTGTGTAGTCACGGCGGCGTGTTTTGATAACTCTACATCGAGCGCGTTCAAGTCGCCGATATAGTCCACACCTTTTTCAAAACGACCGATAAAGCGCGGCGCCAGCGACGTAAACTTCACGCCCGCCCGTGTCAACTCATTGGCGATGTAAAAATGTTCGAGCGGTGACGTAGGCGAATCCGTTTCATCCACCGAGACTTCAAAATCGAATGCATCTTTTAATTCGGATAAACGCCTGAACATCGTGATTGCATGTCGGATCGCTTTCC